>Ga0210410_10001791_pt1 | contig 19771 bp, 33 predicted proteins | sample IncBWC4MmetaG_FD_161058 | JGI IMG/M metagenome (GOLD analysis project Ga0210410, IMG submission 161058) | Forest soil microbial communities from Barre Woods Harvard Forest LTER site, Petersham, Massachusetts, United States - Inc-BW-C-4-M | ecosystem: Environmental > Terrestrial > Soil >... | reverse complement strand
AAAGAGGGCTATCACTACCTTGTGGCGATATAGAAGTTAATGGGCGTGGTTTTGCAGCATTTGTCTGTGCGCGTGCGCGATCTTGAGCATATTGGTCTTCTTGAGCAATACCGAGTTTCTTAATGAGCGTATATGCAGAAGAAGCAGTATTGTACAAATCAGTAGAAGAATTGAGAGTGGCAGCAACATCGGGATACGATTCGCGTAACAGTTCGATATTTTCTTTGTTAACCACGCGCTCAAAGTCTGGGTATTGTGCTTTAAGACGTGCTTCAGTTGTTGATACATTGGTTTGTTGTTGGTAATTGGCTATTTGTTCTTCAAGTTTCTTCATTTTCTTAGTGATTTTACTTAGATGCTTTCCTTCAGCAATCTCGTCATCACCGATGCGGAAATCTTCGTCTTCTACTTGAGGTTTAGTTTTTGCCTCAACTTCAGCCAAACGACGCATCAGCTCGTCTCTTTCACGCTCTGCGCGTTGACTTCTTTCTCTTAAAATACGCAAATTCTTTATATGATCATTTTCAGGAGAAACTTGAGTCTGTTGATGTAGATTTTCTACAGGTGGTTGCTCAGCAGGTTGAACTTCTTCTTGAGCTACTTGTTCGGTTTGATCAGTATTTTGAGTATCATCAAACATACATATCCTTTTATGCTAAAACGAGTGGTTTATCTTCGTGTTCTTTATTAAGTCGACGCGCTAAATCAAGAAGTGACCCATCATAAAACTCAAGAACATATTTTAGTAGTTCTTTCTCTTTCTGGTCTACTTGAAGTGCATTAAATCTGAGGAGGTCACATGTATCTTTGGATGGGATAACCCACATAAACTCCAAATAATCTTCTTTACGATTATAGAAATAGACCGTTTGATCGTAATCGGGAGTCGGACAGGTCAGACGGTGAATGAAATAGTTCCGAATTACATTGGGCATCAGCTTTTCTTTTTTGGTGATGACCACAACATAGAAGTTTGATGAGAACTTTCTGGATCCTTCTTGAACGCATTCAACTATGTTGCTTTCATAGTCTTGATGCATCGCTCGTTCGAGTTCAATCGGATCGCGAGTATCGGGTTCTTTTTCTAAAAGCTGGGATGAGATTTTCCCTATTTTTTCTCTCTTTTCAACCATAAAGCTCCTCTTATATGCGCCCAATATGGCAAAAAACGCCGCACATTGGAAGACTCACAACATGCGGCTAATAAAAAGGGTCTATATAAAGCCGCCCCAACACCGTTAACGTGTTAGGGCTTGCATAGTTGGCAAGAGTGTAATCTATTTTTTGCGTTTAGGCTTTACTTTTTCGCCAGCTTTACGTGCTTCTGAAAGAGCAATAGCGATAGCTTGTTTACGGCTTTTCACTTTTGGTCCCTTTTTGCTGCCAGAATGCAACGCACCTTCTTTATATTCATGCATAACCTTAGAAACCTTGGCTGATTTCTTAGCCCTCTTAACCATCTTCTTAAGTTTCTTACTCACTTTTTTCTTTTTCATTACTTTTCCTATCTTGACCGTGATGTTTCTTCAAACCATATACGCTCGTCGATATACCGTTCTTTTTCAGTTTTCTTGCGATTGAAAACCTGCGGCACACCAATGATCTTAAACGCAATACGCTTGGCTTTTTTGTTATAGCGTGGCATTGCAGGCATTACCATTCCTCTCCGTTATGATCTTTGACCACACTGAGATTTAAGAATGGAGAAACGAGTACCGTCTTTACGTCTTTGAAATATTTGTATTCTGATTTTTCTGGCAAGTTTGCAATCGCATTAGGATCTTGGTGTGCCATTAAAGCATCGTAGCGTTCAAACTTACGTAAAGGGTCACGTTCAGCTAAAAAGATCTCTTCTAACTTTCGTTGTCTGTCCCGGACTTTAGGAGCAGGGGACCGTTCATCACGGTCTCCTGGCCTATTAAGCGGCGTATAGCCTCTTATGAATTTAGCCATACTAGTTCCTTAGTATTTTTCTGGGAATGACTCATCTTTGTTGCGCTCTTCGTCATCACGCATTTGATGATCAATACCAGTCAAACGATCATTAAGAACAGATTGTTTGCCATAAGGAAGCCTCTCATACAACATCATGCGTGGTTCTTGAGGCAAGTTAGCAATCGCATGGTAATCGTTTGAGAGCATTGATCCATCTTCCCGTTCCTGTCTCATTCTTTCTTCAGGCCCTTCATAGTACCCAGAAGAATAATGATCAGAGGCATGCATTTTGCGTTCTTCATGAAGTCTCTTTGCATGTTCTCCGCGTTCACTGCGCATAACACCTTCACGATGTGAGTAATGTCTTCGTGCCATTGTTGGCCTTTCGTAGAAACTGCGAACCGATCCGTATCGTCGCAAGGTTTTTAGCCTCTATCTACCCATCCCAGGAACTTCCTGTGCGGGAGGCTGATTAATTTCAACGCCGGGGATCTGCTGAGCGGAGGGCTCAGGCATGGCCTCTGGTTGTTGTGATTGTTCAAATTCTTTCATAGCAGCTGCAAGTTGTATTAACTTCTCAATTTGGCGAAGATCTATGTCTTCTGCTTCTTTGAGTGACTTCACAAAGTTCAGCAATCCTTCTTCGTGCTCACGGGTTGCTTTAGCTCTACGTTCTACCGCAAGCGCTTGGTTCTCTTGAACGCGTGATGCACGTTCCATACCAAGACCTTGATCTGCTGCCGCTCGAGCATGAGCGAGCTCAATGCGTGCTTGTTGTTCTTGTAGGCCAGCTTGTAACTGGGTCATTTGTATTTGTTGTTGTTGTTGCTGTTTTGCGTAACTGTCTCAATAAGCTCTTTCTTATTTTGGAGCGTAGCCGCATCCAATAAGACGTGATCCGGAATAGCAATACCAATTTCGCGCATCTGTAAGAGCTGAGCAAATTGCATTTGCTTTTGAGTCGCTGTATTAAGCCCTTCTTCAACAACTGCATCATATTTACCAAACGCCTTGTTATAAAATTGTTGTGTTGGTTCTGCTTCAATGATTCTGCGTACTTTGCCGGGAGTAAAGTTAGCCTGAACTATATCGAGTATTACTTTACCTAAAAGCTTTTGAGAGCGATCGAGCTGATCAAATAAATTTTGTAGTGTGGTTAAACCAGCGCCTTGGCGAAGCATTGAAAGAACACCTGCTTTTTCATCAGTGGCAGAACCTAAAAGTTCTTCATTTACGCCAGATATCTCTTGAATTTCACGACCGAGCATCTCTGAAAGCTGGAACATAGAAGGCGGAATACTTGGCGCCTGTATCTGTTGTACGTCCGTCATATTGGCTTCTTCTTTAAGTGCCAATCCACGGCCTTGACCAGCCAAGAACACATCTTTAGGATTTACGAGCGCATTTTCTTTGTAGATCCAACCAGAATTGAGTTGTGATTCTAAGATATCTAGCTCAATGGCTTTTCTACGGTTATATAAATACTGGCTGTCACGCAATCCACGCACAACACCTTGAATACGCCATGGGAAATACGGCAGTTGTGGAGAGTAATAACCTAAAACAGGGACGAATGGATACGAATCGATCCCTAACGGATTCGGTCCGATGTACATAACTCGTCCCTGAATGACAATCGCTAAGTTTACAGTAGGTACTTCAGACTCAATCATGGTGACTTGCGGGTAGAGCTTCATGAAATACTGAAGCGATTCATCATCTTGGCCGTTCCATTCCAAGGTTTCCCCTGTACGGGAATCAACAAGCATCTTTTGGCGTCTGAAATCACGGTAGTAGAACTCGTCGTAGGTGAGCAAACCTTTCATACCGTAGGAGTACGATTGCGGCATGAACTGGAATTTACCGTCACGATTATCGACACCGTAGAGCGCCATAATATCTTCAGATTTATCCGGCATTAAAGAAACGCATTCACGTTTGGTCAGATAGCTGCGTTTCCAGATAGCATTACAGTCAGACAAATCAGCCTTCTTAAAGAAAGGATCTATAAGAAAGCTGTTATATGAACAGTTATCTACTTTAATATTCCCCGAAACTGGATCGGATCGGTAATCAACCCAAACCTGAAGCAAGTTCATACCCGTAATTAATGCTCCCTCAAAGGCATCAGATACGGTCTCGAGCATTCCCTCTTGGTTAGCAATCCAGAGCATAATCTTTGAAAATTGATCCGCGGTCTCTCCATCAGCATTCTCTACTGGGATTACGATCGTTGATTTGCGATTACGGCGTTGATAACCAGTAATCATATTAGTAACACGGCGAATGCGGTTAAACGTAAACGCAGAGCGACGATTTACCGGAAGGTTGCCATAGACATCAGACCACAGAGTTTGGTCACCTGCGTGAAACCTGGTATCAGTATCAGCTTCTGACCAGAAAGATTGGTTGATGGTAATTGCTTCACTATAGAAGGCTTCCATGCGTGTAAGCACGGCCTTATGTTTCTCATCATAATATTGGGGTCCAAGTTGGGGGAAAAGCATGGATCTCCTTTAATAGTTTTGAGCATGCTGCCCCTATTCTATGATTGCGCAAAATTGATAGCAAGAAATTATTCTTCAAATACTTGCGGGCGCCAATACTTGGAATTATCTACTTGAACCCATTCTTTTCCATTCCAATGATGCGAATACCGTTCTTTATTGGTAGCAATGCCATGCGCTAGTTTAGTAAACATACCCAATTGAAGCTTTTTAGATATATCCTCGGGATCAACAACATAGATATTTTCAGGCTTAAATTTCATGGCGCTCCTACCAAGCTCAATAGAAAGACCAAGGTCTTTTCTTTATATGAATATTTAATGGTGCGTAATATTCTGCGAGCGTTTTTTTACCTTCATCGGTCAATTCTTCATAATCGTCTTCGTATACAAAGAAAAAAGGCCTCATTCTAGTTCCATCCATATACACAGGAGGCAATTGAATTGATTTAACGCCTTCATCTTCGATCAAATCAAAAATAACAGGAGTGTTATACGCAACTGTTGTTATTGAGCAAAGCAGTACCACAATTAACCATATTTTTAGTTTTATCTTCATAGCATTCCGTAACTATCTTTCTGAAAGACGGGAGAATAACTACCACCATACATTGCTTCATTATAGCGTCGGTCTAATTCTTCGGGCGTTAACCCATCGCGAGTCTTAGGTAATGATATAGCAAGATAACGCATAGCATCTGCGAAGTGAGAATTGTTATCATGTAACGGGTGTGTCTTGTACACTTTCTTTTTTGCATCGTACTCCTGTCTATAGTTTTCAAGAGCTTTAATAAACGGCGCACAATTGGTTTCATCAATCCATACTTTTGCCATTGCAGAGCGGACCGCTTCAATCCCATCAGGTATAGATAAATCGGGGGCAATCGTAAAGGTTATGCCCAATTGTCGGGCCTTTTCCCAGCGAGTCATCCCAGAACCAAACTCTCGTACTTTAATATCGTGAGGTGCAATGTGTTTACCATATTGATAAGGCTTTGACTGAAGCACATTAATGTAGTGCTCAAGCCCTTCTTTATTTCGTTCATAACAGTCGATGATTCTTACCGTTTGTCCAACCGCCTGATAGAAAATAATAGCAGTAGAATCACGCACGCCGAGATCCCAGCAAGTATGCACTTTGAACCCGGGTTCCCATGGTACCGTTGATATTTGACCTTTAAGGCGTGCTCTATCCAAGTATTTTGCATAGTACGCTCCTTCTACACCCATCTCAAAGGAAGTGTAATACTCTTGCTGTATTAAATCATCAGACATTATACCTTCTGCTTTTTCCCGTTCAATCTCGTGAAGGGGAATATGGTTGGTATCTTCAATAGTAAGTTTGTAGGTAAACCAATCTTTAGAGCTTTTAGCGATCTGATAGAGTTCCCACAAATGATTCTTGCCGCGAGGGGTGGACAAAAACAAAGCCCACCCGTCGTTAGCAGTAAGGATAGGTCTTATATATTGGTATGCTCTTGGGTCTTGAAGGGCATACTCTGAAAAGACAACCCCTTGAGGGTTAGTTCCCATCAAAGAGTCATAGTTATCTGATCCAACTATCTGAAAAAGTGAACCATTTTTGAAACGAATTTTCATTTCCTGACCGTTTTTAGACTCAATAAGAGAGTCAGGAATATAATCTAAAACGCGTTCACCGGTATTAGTAATGGAATCCCAGATAACTTTCTTGCCCTGGCTATACGTAGGGAAAATATAATAGATCACACATACCCGGCGCAAACAAGCACGAATACATAGATTAAAGGCAGTAATATCTTTGCCAGCACGACGAGGTAGAATGGCCAATACGCGTTTGTATCCCTTATTTTCGATTGCATCAAGGAGGGGTAGTTGGTATTTACGGGGTTGGTATTTATTGAGTTTGATTTGAGCTTCGATGGGTATCTTCATTGCTTACCTCTTTTTCCCATACTGACAATTCTTTAATTACCCAATCAAATTTAGAGCTACAGTGCCGCTTCAAGGCTTGCAGATCTTTTTCACAGTAAACATTAGCAAGATTTGTCCGCTGTTTCAGCAAGTTTTCTACGGCTTCTTCTGTTATTTTATGACATCCGTCACATAAAACAGGTCGCGGATTATTTTCTTCGTACTCTTTTAATAATCGGTTTTTCTTATCAATTATTTCAGACCTTTGCATTATTCATTCCGCCGTTCAAACGGAGCATCATTTTTTTTCCACAACTCGATCATCAAAGGCAAAGTATCTTGTATTCTGTCATCACCTTTAATAAACAATAAATCGCCGTGTCGCTTATTCCATTCTTTAGGAGTATCGGCAAGCAAACCTTCACTGTCTCCGATGGCCCATAAAGCAAATGCCTTCTTTTCTTCTGCATTTTTAAAATGCTTAGATAGTACCGAAGATTCGTAATGTAATCGGAGAATAGTATTACTCATTATTCGTCCCGTCGTTCAAAATGGTTGCACGTGACTATTTTTTGCAGTTTTCACAGGCAACTCCAAATTTTTCTTTCCAAGCTTCTCTAGTTTCATCAACTAATAATTGGTCAATATCTTGCCCATATTTTTCTTTAAATATTCTTCTACTAACATCATTGTCAGCTTTACATTGATTAAACATAGCCAAAACTAATTGTGATGCTTTATTGATCAAAAGAATTTCAATACCCATTTCCTGCCGAATGACTTCGGACTTTAAAGCAATCTCTTCAGGCCATGGTTTTATTTTCAATAATTCTTCTAATTGATCGTATCCCTTTTCTTTGTTTTTATGCGCTTGACTATAAAGTGTTTGAAAGTCCCCAAAAGTTTGCTCAAATTGGCTAAGTCTTTGCATGAGAACCGCTTCAACTTCTTTTGCAGACAGTTCACTATTTCCTTTAAAGAACCTTTTTATTAATTTTTTCACTTATTCATCCCGCCGTTCAAAGTGATTTCCATCGCCACGCTTAAATCTTCCGCCCCAGCGATTACGAGCATCTAAGTTTTCCCAGAAACAACCGAATCGTTCATAATCGTTGTTTTCGGTTAAGTATTTTCCATCCTTAAAGAGATCGATATCGATAGCAAGTCGTTTACAATGCTGCGAATCTAGGATTCCTTTACCTTCTTTGGCATAGATCTCTGCTTGTTCTTTAGACCTAAATGCTTCACCAAGCGTGCACTTGTAACCTTCTTGGTAGATATAATCGAGAAGTCTTCCAACATCTTCAGCAAAGAGAGTTTGATGGTCAGATAATTTCATAGGTGCGTTCATTCTGTTCCTTCCAAAACAATTTCACACTTACGACATTCCCACTTATGAGTGTGAGCAGGAAACGGCAGATCAGCTACAGCAATCCAGAATTTAACATCAGGCCACCAGCCTTTAGCGGTTGAGCCGTTAGCATACGCAAACAGGATTTCATTCGTTTGAATGCCATTGTCGTTTGATCCTGAAACCCGTGCCATGCCAATTCCTGATGTTTTATTGCGTACCATTACAAAGTCCCCTGCAACGGGCTTATGTTCACTGTCCTCTACGTCCACCCATGGTAAGTATGTCATCATCCACTATTCCTTTTCGTGCTTATGGAACTTCCTGTAATGGCATCCAATAGATTATTTTCCCAACTTCATCGCAACAAGGGCATAAAGTAAAATGCCAATTTCCGAGAAAATACTGTCCCGATACATAAAGAGTTTGTCCATCGTCTAACTTAAATTCTCTCCGCGGCGGATTTTCATAATAATAAGCGACATAATAATCACCGCCATCATCCATAACTACACAAAGCTGCAAGTCTTGGGGCGTTGTGTTCGCTATCTTATTCCACTTCATGGGTCACTTTCTTCGGCACCACATCGGTCTCTGGGAATCGCTCTATAATCACAATCTTTTGTTCATTATCGGATCGTTCTTTATCTTTAAGAGCAGCATGATACATATTGATCTCATGCCATTCTGGATCTAAACGATGAAGATCTTTATAGACCGCATCTTTATCATAATCTCTAAACATTGCCCCAACTCTACGGCGGGATGCTAAAGTCAATTTCACATTCGTGTAAACCTGCCCAATATCTTCGTGATCATGGCACCAACGGATAAACGTTTGATAGGGGATTTTGTATGTCGAACAGAATTGCATCACCTCTAATGGAAGCCTCCCCTTTTCGTCTTTCTCATTCACCCATTGCTCCAGAGAGTATATGAGACGCTGCCGCCATGCCGACCTCTCTGGAAAGTAGCATAAAGCCGCGTCTTTGATGGTCATCCACGTGTTACCAACTTTCGACAAGCCTTTTTTATCCGTGCTATGTTGGGCGATTTTACGTGCCATATTTACAATTCCGTAATTTTTATCTCTGTTCTTGGGAGATTATCATACAATTTGCGACTAATTATTTCGACAATGAGCTTATCATCGTCATACAAGATGCCAGACCCAAGGTCAAAGAAGAATTTAATAAGATTGTCTAGATCTGGCACCTGAACAAAGGGAGCTCCGAGTAACGTATTCTTTTTTCGGGACTTAGGTATAGCAAAGTAAAACGATATGTCTACTCGCAAAGGTCCTGAAAGAAGATCATGGTCATTGTGTTGATTGCGGAGTTCTATGCCTTTGACCAGCTTAATTTGTTTTTGAGAGTCCCAAGTACGGCGTAATCCGTGGCGTGCTCGTAAGAGGGGGATTGGGTCGCCGAGAAGGGTGTAATATAAAGTACGGCGCTCCATTACTCTCCTTTCTTTTTACCTAAACGTTCCTAAGATCCTCTTGTAAAAGATTATTCCCCCAAGACCAAGAACAACTGCTATAAGACCGCGATAACGGTCGCCTTCAGAAGAAGATGGTTTGAGAGCATAATGAGTGCCACCTACAGCTGCACCGCCGGAAACGGAAATAAAAATTATTTCCTGGAATTCACTGGTCGATACGGCTGCGCGCGCTTGTAATGGCGGCAAGAGCAATAACACCAGAAAAAGATAGTGTAATTTCATGATGACCCTTTCTATAATCGTTACACTAAAAATAACCATAGCATGCCTTTATGTTTGGTCAACCGTCGACAATTTGTCGATAGTTCAGTTGTCGACAAAGCGTCGACGTCTCAAACTACCAATCGAAGATGCCCTCAGTCGAATGATCTTCCATGTCGTCAACCACATCGATACCAATTTCAAAATCGTTTGGCTGCGTTGATTTTTGGTGGATTGTTGATGGTAGTTCTTGGGCAATACGTGCTTGAGTTTCTGGACAGTCGGGTAACTTACCGCGGGCAACCAAGTCTGCAACTGCCCATGATGGCATCAAGTTGAGATTGGGTTTGATAAGTCGTTCGAAGCGATCTTCATCGGTGAGTATGCCACGAGAAAGTTCCCATTCTCTTTGCCTACGTTCAGCATCTGCTTTGACCTTGGCATTCAGTTCATCGTCGATTGTAGAACGAGTATACGGCTTGTTGTAGCCTACCGCCTTTGCCGTTTGAGGAGATTCTTTTGGTTCGATATACAACATCGCATCGGCAGGTTTCGGGTACATTTCTCTGAGCGAATACACTTTACGCCAATTCGGTACGATTTTGTTATCGCGACAGAAAACGTTACAGAAAGACATAAAGAGCTTAAATCGGTCTCGGGGTCTTGCTACAGAGGCCATCTTCTTTTCTGCAAATTCTAACGCTGTGTCTGGAAACGATTCGAGTTCTATCTGACCGTATTCTGTGAGCTGTAGCGATTTGAGATCGCGAATCGATTGTCGGATCGGGTTGTAAACACCGTCAAAGGGACTTTGCATTGCTTCGTTACTCCTGCTTTTTTTACCGATACCGATACGGTGCTCCTGGGGGAACGCCCCAGTCGCTTGAGCATATCTCTCGCAGTTGTTTTGAAAACGCCCGGATCGGGTCGGTTGAGAATGGTAAATTAGAGAAAGTATATTTAAATAATTACCGTTATTAACTACTTGTGCACATTGTTCGTTCTGCTGCTGTTTTCGAGGGCCAGGAAAAGACATCAAAAGCACTGGTAAAAAGAGTGAAACGCCCACAAATAAAATAGAAAGAAACTTTCTAACGTGTGGCTCAAAGAAAAATGAAGATACCCGGTAGTAACAGGTCTTATAGTTACGCTTTATCTTGGCGATGAGCCCATATTCTTGAAGCATGCGCATTATCTTTTGGACAGAAGAACGAGACAAGCCCGTTGCTTTGGCAATAGATCCCCATGAATAATAAAGTATCTTGCCATTATGGAGGACCGTTTTGTCCAGCAAGAATCGGAGTACTAATTTGCTAGCGGTTGGGAATTCTCTAAAGAAAGGCTCATGCAAAGCTTTAACTTTTGGATGCACGATTGGATCAGCCAAATTTCCTACTTGACCGAAGTTTTCTTTTCGAATACTATTGATCAAGTCGATGTTTGATACAGACTGAAATGTTTGAAAGAGCTGTCTCATGGTGCTCCTTTTTTTGGGTGTTTCATGGGTCCTTTCGGGTTTTTTCTTTTTGTTAGCTTCGACGATTCAAACAACGTGCCTCCAACGTAAGTGAGGAAAGAAATTTGGTCACCTTCGGGTGGCCATTTTTTTTGCCGCTTGGAAAGCACGGGCTAAATTACAATACCTATTCTCACTTTTCAAGCTTTTCTTTAACTTTCTCTTGACTACTCACTACATTTGTAGTAGATTTATTCCAACTTGAAACCATTAAGACAGAGGTAGCACTATGGAATTTAATCACGATTTTTTTAATTGTTCTGGCGTTATTGACAATGAATGTAAGTGTCCAACCCAACTAGAAATAGCTTACGCCTGGAATGAAAGAAATGAATTGTTGCGTATATTAGCCGTTACAAAAAAAGAACATCAGAAAGAGTTAGAAACGATACGTAACGAACTTTTCAGGCTGACTTACACTTTGCTTGAAAAACAATTCAAGTGTGAGATGGAGTAATCATGGAACTGTTCGAAATACATCTCATGCTTGAGCGTCTTCAAGCGAAGAAAAAGAAAACCGCTAACGATCTAAAACAGATAGATTTCCTTCAAGATAAGATCTTTGAGCATCTTGATGCCGAGCTAGATAAATCTGATGATTTGTGCTCCTATAGCCAAAAGATTTAATAACTTGGGCAAAGGAGATTCTATGCCAAACGAAGCAAAAGACATAAATAAACTTATGCACCAACTCCAAGATAAGATTGCAGATCACATGATGGATTTCTTCACCATGGGTAGAGAAGCTAAAAGATTATCCATAAAAAATGCACCACAAATAGAAATACAAACTATTCATTCGCAAATGGCTGATTATCTTGCAGAAATAAAAGAAGCAGAAGCAGTGGTGCGGCAAATGTATCCAGAAGAGAACATGCAAAAGTTGTTTGATGAATTGAAGAAGCTACGGAAAAAAAATGAACTTTAATTTTTGGAAAAAAACATACTCTATACAAGCGATTATTTTAGCTAGCAAATTAAATAATTATATTGCAACAATAAATAGTGATTTAACTATATTGAATAAGATAAAATCCAAAGAAGGCTATTTTTCAGATAAAGAACTTAATGTTTTTAATGATGCCCAAATCGCTTTTTATGAAATAACGACAAATATTGATTCAATCTCAAAAAATTTAGCAGAAATTAAAAACAAAATAGATTCTCTAAAAAGATAAACGGAATCCAATGGAACTAAATAAACCTGGATCGGTCATTGGCGATATATTCTTCTTATTGTGCTTACTAGGAATAATCGTATTTTTTATTGTAGTAATTTATTTCGTTTTTTTAGGGCTGATTAAAGATTATCACGAACTTCATGCCAAAATTAAATTTTACAAAACTGCAAATGAATTAAGCCCCGAAATAATAAATAAAGCAATACAACTTTTATCGGATAAATAATGGAATTCAATAACTCACTGTTAGAGACCATCATCAAGCCCTATGAACAAAAGATTGCTGAGCTCAAAGAGCAAATTGAACAGCTCAAGAAAGAACAACGGCCAGGATATATGTCAGCAGACATAAAAGAACTGGCTACATCACTGGCAAAAGCTCAGGGGGAGATTGGCGTTGCGGCGTTAAACCGCCAAAACCCCTATTTTAAATCCCGCTATGCAGACTTAATGGCAATCGTACAGGCAGCCAGACCAGCATTAGCTAAAAATGGTTTGAGTGTTGTGCAGGATATTATTACCCATGATGATGGACAAAGTGTCTTACACACTCTTTTATTGCATAATTCAGGGCAGTATATCGAATCGCGCATGAGGATCGTTCCTCCTAAGAATGATATTCAAACCATATCATCTTATGCGACCTATCTAAAACGTTTAACCTACGCGAGCCTTATTGGTGTGGTAACGGGTGAAGAAGACGACGATGCTGAGCAGGCTGTCGCTACTGAACGAGATACCTTTGCTAAGGGCGTAGCACTCAATACCAAATACAATCCACGTGAACAATCACCAGAAGTAATCACCAAAGAACAGCTAGAAGAACTGGAATATGAATTAAATGAATATCCAGACATTGGTGAAATGGTATTAGATGGGTTGAAGATACAATCGTTAGCTGACATGCCCAAATCTAAATACATGGTATCGTTAACACGAATACGGGAAATAAAAGGCTTAAGAAACGGCATGAAATAATGGATAAAGTAACATGGGTTCATATCAAAAATAAATTGCCTGAAAAGAACCAAGTTTGTTGGGTCTTTGGTTCAGCTGATGGAGAATCTATAACTATAAACAATTTTCCAGATGGACCATTCAATAAATTTGATACATATCCATGTCTTTATAATGGAAAAGATTTTTTGTGGCCCGCTGTTGATAATATGCCTATAAAATTTGTTATATGGTGGGCGCCAAGAATTGAAGGGCATAATGAACCTAATCCATTTTTGCCAGACGATAAAAAATCACGATGGGATATCGATTTTGAAGATATTTTAGCAATATATGGGATGAAATAATGTGTGTTGAATGCACTCCATGCCCTCATAATGGTACCTGCTTTAGGATAAAACACGGTGACCATGCCGTATGCGCTAATGCAGAAGAGTTTATGGAATATTTAACGGTGATATTACCCAAACCTATCGAAGAAAAAGACAAGAAATAAATTACTCCTCTTGTTGATGGTACTGCTACTTCTGTCACATCGAGTGAGATACCCCGGGTCATCCCGGGGTTTTTATGTGGAGATCTTATTCACATTCACAGCCTTCAAGTTCTGCAATGCGTTCTTCTAATTGCTCTACATAAGCACGGAGCTTTTGCAGTTCATTCAAGAGAAGCACAGGAAGATCTTGATACTTAACCGTTTCTGGTCTGCTGTCTTCGTCGTATACCACAAGACGTGGGTTTATAGATGCAACTTCTTCTGCTATAAGACCAACAGATTTGTCCTCAGGCGAATGTTTCTTGTAATTGAATACCACCGGTCGGAGATCGTATATAAATTCGCTAGAATCACCCAAATCGTTGATGTTGTCTTTGTAGCGAGCAGAAGATGAAACCGTGCCAAGTTGACCAGCAGAATCTATAAGTACTGCAACGGCGTCATTATTCGTGGTGGTAACGCCGCGGATTGCTGCAATAAAGGTCTTTGTGTTTGCTGCTATTGTACCGCCCGTGCTACCGATACGGATGATATTGCTTTCACCAACAACACCAACGTTGTGAATCATAACGTTATTTGATTCTGCGCCTGTATAAGTACTTGCTGCATTATGACCGTATACAGAATTTTCAGAACCATTATTTCCTGGGCCAGCAAGAGCGTTATTACCAACTGAGGTATTACCAGAACCTGTAGTGGCACTTACGTTACCATTACCTATACCAATATTTGCTTGCCCTGTTGTTACTGCTTCGCAAGCATTTACACCAATACCGATATTATTAGATCCAGTAGTAATTCCATCACAAGCACCCCAACCAAGCGCACAGTTATTGCCACCTGTTGTTATTGCCGATAATATGCCAGCACCAACGCCAGTATTATTAACACCAGTCATGGTTATATTACCAGTGCCATCCCCAACAAAGGTGTTTTCGGTGCCAAAGTTATGGAAGAAAGTATTACCGCCATTACCAAATGCCATGAAATATTTGTTGCTCGTTGCGACGATCCCTGGATGATTTACAACAACGTTATTACTTTCAGCACCATTGTAAGCACCACCAGCAGCTTCACCGATAAGAACGTTAAATGAACCCGTCTTTAAGTTCGTTCCACCACCAGCATTAGTACCCGTAGTATGACCAATTGCGACGTTACTCGCTCCTGTTGTTAATCCTTCGAGCGCAGCACCACCTACAGCAACGTTATTTGATGAAGTTGAAACATTTTGAAGAGCAAAAGTACCAACAGCGGTATTCTCTACACCTGTTGTCAAAGTAAATAATGCACCAGATCCTACACCAGTGTTAGCGCCAGTGTTACCGCCGACACCTGATGCTGAAAAGTTCTGCATACATTGGGCACCAACGGCAGTATTTAATCCAGCACCGTTAGGACCAGCAGCAGCCAAACTATTTAAAGCTTGGAACCCAAATGCTGAGTTGCCCCCGCTACCTACACCAAGATTGGCAAGAGAACCTGAATTAGTTCCCACAAAGGTGTTGCTTGCATTAGGGCCAAAGTTAGAAACAAATCGAGCACCACCAAATCGTATTTCACCTTGGCGTTCATCAGCTGAAGTGTTAGGCATATTAAGGTTGCCGGCAGCATTAAGACCCGTTCCTGAAAGGGTGATGTTCCCACTTGTTACGGTGAGCGCATCATTGCCGGTTGTTATAACGGAAAGATCGCCGAGGGTGATATTGTTATTAATTGCATAGGTCATTGAATGTGCGCCAGGATTACCGAGCGAATTCAGACCATGGGCTCCAACAGTATTAATATTCCCTGAACCATCAAAGAATACGGCACCACCAGCATCACCAGTTAATGATTGACCAAAAGGATGACCCGATGTTGTTGTAATGGTTAATGTATGTGTTCCTGGTGTGCCTACAACATCAACACCAGTAGTGTTATCGCCAACAACGTTAATATTGCCGCCAACAGGATGAACTTGGCCACCGCTATTACCTGTTAATGTGTCCACAGTTCCGGTACCTGAAGCGACTGAAAGATCGAGAGTATTAGCACCATTAGTAATCGTTACTGATCCATCGCCTGAGGTAATATTTGCCCATGCTGGTGCTGCACCACCGCCAATAATTACCTGACCGTTAGTGCCATTGGTGAGATTTACGCTCACGGTATTCCCGGCACCGGTTGTTTCTATGACTGATGTTCCAAGAACATTAAGAACACCGCCGGCTTCATTGGCAACGCCAGCATTAGTAGGGAATGAATTTGCTCCGCCACCACCGCCTGGAAACAATTCAACCCATGTAGCTACGCCTCCGGCTAAGCCAACGAGCATCCATATTTCTTGTGCCCCTATAGTTCTAACAAGCCAAATGTCTCCTAGCCTGAAACCTGTATTATTATTAGCGGTAGGCGATCTTTTATGGATAGTTAAATTAGGTGGGAAAGGAGCTTGTACTCCTAAATACGATAATGGATTTTGAGAATTCTGATTACGAGGCATCGTTGTCTCCTTTAATGAACAAATTCTGTTATTACTACTATTCCTTTAGCACCAGCGCCACCAGATGAACCGCCCGATACACCGATATTATCGGCTGCTCCCGATCCACCACAACCATAATTAGCACCAGCAATACCCGCAACATTTGTTAATAAACCATTAGCTATGACAGATGGAGTACCATTGCCGAGTGTCGTTGATCCACCAGATCCTGATTGGCAAGCTTGTGTGGCATAATATTGAGAATTACCCCCGGTTTGGCCAGAAAGATTTATATCCCCACTGGAACCAGCGCCCCCTGCGCCACCATTTAATATGACGGTTGAACTTCCTTGGGGAGTTGCGCCGAGACCACCAGCACCACCTGTAGCACTCAAAAGTGCCCCCACCGATGTTGTTCCTCCGGTTCCACCATTACCACCACTATTTGCTCCAGCCGTTCCTGCAGCACCAATAGTAACTGTTTGAGAAACACCAATTGCTGCTGATGCAAATACTTTTCTTGCATAACCTCCGCCGCCCCCTCCACCACCAGCACCTTGTTGAGCTCCTGTAGTGCTTGTACCTCCACCACCACCGCCGCCTCCTCCTACAAGTTCAATTACGCAGTATTTCATTCCTGAAGTAGGCGTATATATCCCTGAAGAGGTAAATACTTGAGAAACAACACTATTAAAAGCGGTCGAGCTTCCAGGAGCAGCTTGAAATGACGGCGCAGTTCCCGCAGCATTAGCAGTAAGAACAAAACCAGAAGTACCTGTGACTGTTGCGATCTTACCTGCGCTGCTTGTAACAATTGCACCTTCAGCAAAAGCAGGAATATTAATGCCACCAGATCCAGATTGAAGGTTAGTGGTTGAGGTTGTATTGGTCGATCCAAGAGTAACTGTCTTTGCCCCAGCACCAGTCCCAAGATTAACGGTGGTTGCACCTGCATCAGTTGCTAAGTTAACGGGACCACCATTCGCTGTAATACCCGCAAAGTCTAATGTTTCTGTAGTTCCCGCACCATTAAAAGTAAGCCCAGTAGAACCACCCGCAAGAGTAAAACTAGAGCCAGTTAAAGGGCCACCAGTATCACCCGTTAATGTTATAGAGTTGCTCATAGGTGCTTGAAAAGATGGTGCCGTTCCTGCTGCGTTAGCTGTTAAAACAAACCCCGATGTTCCCGTTACGGTTGATATTTTCCCTGCGTTAGAAGTGATTAAGGCACCTTCAGCAAAGGCAGGAATATTCAGACCACCACTGCCGCTCTGAAAGTTAGTGGTAGATGTTGTGTTAGTACTTCCAAGAGTAAGGGTCTTAGCGCCTGCGCCGGTACCGATATTGAGCGTGCTATTGGTAGCATCAGTAGCAAGACTGACTGTTCCACCATTTGCCGTAATACCTGCAAATGCCAATGTTTCTGTAGATCCAGCCCCATTGAAAGCTAAACCTGTAGTGCCACCTGAAAAAGTAAACGCATTGCCAGTCAAAGCACCGCCTGTATTACCCGTTATGCTTATTGAACTAGCTGGAGCGTTTTGGAATGATGGCGCTGTGCCGGCAGCATTTGCAGTCAGAACTTTTCCCGCTGTTCCAGTGACCGTTGATATTCCACCTGTGGAACTTGTAATCAAAGCTCCTTCAGTGAACATGGGAATATTAATGCCACCACTTCCTGAATAAAGATTTGTATTTGAAGTGCCGGTTGTAGAACCTAGGAGTAATGCCTTATTGCCGCTACCTGTCGCGATATTAACTGCAGTGTTAGTGGCATCGGTAGAAATTCCAATAGCTCCTGTACCGCTCAAAACATCAATGTCACCATTGACGGTAGTTATTTCAACATCACCAAAACCGGATTGTATTGTGGTGGACGAAAGCGTGTTAGTAGAACCGATAGTAACTGTTTTATGACCAGCACCAGTACCAATATTGATTGCACTTGTTGTTGCGTCAGTGGCCAAATTTACCGTTCCGCCGTTAGCAGTGATACCCGCAAAGGCAAGTGTTTCAGTAGTACCAGCTCCATTAAATGACAATCCTGTTGTGCCACCAGTAAAGGTAAAGCTCCCGCTCGTTATGGCACCGCCCGTATCGCCCGTGATGCCAATTGTTGAACCTACGCCAGCCTGAAAGGTAGGAGATGATCCTGCACCATTTGAGGTGAGAATAAACCCTGCATTCCCGGAAGTAGTAGAGAGTGTGCCGCTATTATTTGTAACAACTGCACCAGCCGAAAATGCAGGGATATTTATACCCCCGCTTCCTGATTGGAGATTTGTTGTAGATGTTGTATTGGTAGAACCAATAGTTATTTGCTTATCACCAGCACCGGTACCAATATTCAGGGTAGTATTTGCAGCATCATTTGATAATGACATCGCACCACTACCGGAATTAATCGTAATCGGACCGTTTAGAGCAGTAATAGATTCACCACCACTGCCGGCATGTATATTAACCGCTGTAGCGCCCGATACGTTACCGACGGTGATGGTTTTAGCAACCGCATCGGTACCGATATTAATCGGAGAAGCACCAGACTTAATGAGTGTTGTACCTGCTTCAACGGTAAATCCTGAGCCAACATCCACAAAGGTGGTCGTGGTCATAGATTGTGAAGCATTATTTAATACGTTATTAGTTGCCATTGGATGTTCCTGCAGTTGATGGATAAAGATCTAAATTAACGGATAATCCGGTTTCTTCTTTTATTGCATCTTCTGCGACTATTTCTACTGGATTTGAAGAACTACCCTTAAAAGGACCTACGAATTGGGAAGCGACAGCAAGAACAACCAGGAGTAGTAATCCCACATATTTAGCCCATGAAGGGATATTTAAATTTGAAAGATCCATAGTTTCTCCTTACACAACCGCTAAATTACCAACAGCAGATAACACATTCCATTCCAGATTCGCAGTTATACAAACGAGTCGAACTGAATCGAACCGTAAAGTAGAAGAAAGGCTTCCACCTACTCCAACTGTTGTAGATGCCGCACCAAAGTTTATTTGTTGTCCAGCTCCTTGAGCGATTGACCATCCGCCTGCTCCTTTTCCAGTAACTTCTAAAATATCTCCGAGGACTGATGCTGCTGGCAATGTTAACGTTACGAGTACCGCATCATTGGCTACATAACCATTATTAGATGCCATATTCTGCGCCGGAATGAGAACTTCATTCCACATAAATCCGCCGCCTCCGGCATCACTGATCGTAATCGTATCGCCAGCACCAACCGTTGAAATAACACCAGCACCAACAATATTAATGACACCGGCAACAGGAGCAGCAGAACCAACATTACCATTGAATGTTGTCGCCCCGCCGCCACCACCTCCGCCTCCAGTTCCAAAACGACCCGCTTGGGACATAGTTCCTCCTATTCAGCACCATAAAAGACGGTGAAATAAACAGATCCAGAACCAGGAGCTACGCCTAAATCTTTGACATACAAACGGGTTCCCTCAGAAACAAATGCCCCTGCTTGAAATATCTTGTTTGCAGTAACATCAAGAAGTAGGAATCCAGATCCTGGAAGGGGGAAATGATCATCAATACCATTAAGCGAGAACATGAGTGTTTGGTCGGTTAGATTTTGAATAAATAGTATGCGTGCTGGATGACTAATAGCAGTACCTACTCCCATATACCCAGCACCAATAGATGCAAATCCTAACGTTCGGACCGGTTCAGGAAGAATTCTAATTGGACGTGACATGCAATCTCCTTAAACCTGGTTTGTATAGGCAACTATG
>Ga0210410_10001790_pt1 | contig 19780 bp, 26 predicted proteins | sample IncBWC4MmetaG_FD_161058 | JGI IMG/M metagenome (GOLD analysis project Ga0210410, IMG submission 161058) | Forest soil microbial communities from Barre Woods Harvard Forest LTER site, Petersham, Massachusetts, United States - Inc-BW-C-4-M | ecosystem: Environmental > Terrestrial > Soil >... | reverse complement strand
GTAGCGACGATGCCGCCGGCTTCCAACGTCGCTAGGATTACATCGAGGTTTTGCGTGGAACCGACGTCACGCCAGAGCGCGGACATCAAGTCCTGGTGCGTGACGTAAGTCAGTTTGCTTCGTTTCTCGATGAACCGTATTACCTTGTCTATGATGACGGCCTGCTCGCTGTCGCCTACAGCCCGAAACACTTTACGCAAGTCGGCACTACACTGGTTGACCATCAGGATAGCCCGGTTCATGTCAACAAAATTAATGATGAGACTGTCGTCACGCGACAGCGTCAGCGCCATCGCTAGTTTCATGGCGTGGAACGGACGTGAGGTGTCGTAGCTAGCCGTGGCTTCGTCAGCGAACTCATCACATCCAGTCGAGTTGTAATACTTGGTAAACATATCGGATGCTATGGGATCGAACTTGAATTGACCGCGTAGCTGTGCTATGTGTCGGAGATCGTTAACCAGAGAATCACGCACGATGTCATTACCGTTACGAGGCAAAGGCCAAGGAATGCGTTTGAGTCTCTCGGGTTCATACACAAACGATACACGACGTACAAAGCCACCCCCAACAGCATGATTAGGAAACAACATTGCAATCTGAGACGGAGTACAACCACCCAGTAACGTCGGGCAAGGCTTCGCGATTTTGACGAGTCCTTTTCCTCTTGTTCCGTATTCAAAGGGTCCATCTTTAGCCTCCCATAACTCTTTCAGCGAAGCCATAGCATCGCTAGCTGTTAACAGATCCTCTACTTCCGGTGCCGAAATAAAGCACGAAGCGTCAGTACTAATACTAATAGTTCCCCCAGCGTTACCCACGATCTGAGCGTGCGTGGCGGCCAGTCCTCGATCACTTATTTTCTCCAGAATGTATTGTATCGTCAGCTTATCGCTGAGGATGTTGGCGCAGCCAGCCTCGCGCAGCAAGCTGACCGCAGGATTGATCGCTCGACCTTTACCTAGCCCTGTGTGTCCTACCAGTATGACAAACATGTTCGGAAACAAGTTGAAATCACCGCGGTTTATCCAGCAACTACGTTTGATGGCACCACTGATGACTGTGGCTGCTGACCACTGGTGGAAGCTGTCGGGGCTTTCTGAGGTTTCGCCAATCCATCGTAAATACGTCTCAATCCAGCCTTGTTTGATAATTCGCATTTTACCGTCTTCATGTGTCCGAGATCATAACCTAACTCCACTTCAATTGGTATTTTAAATTCGAGTCCTCTTGGGAGTCTGATAACTCGATTGAAAGCTTCTTGTAGCCATGCCGTCGCATCGCTAACGCTACCCATGTTGTCTGGCACTTCAAGCGTGACGGCATCGTGGTCGTCGAGGATGACGTGCCCAGGGTGATTGTTTTCAAGCCAAAGGATCGCGAAACCAGTATTCGTACCGACCGTTCCTTGCGGGATTTGTGCATAACCCTCCTTCATGACTTTCTTGTTGTCTCCGTAATCTCGTAGACCGAAGAATTGGCGTACAAAACCAAAGGGTGTCGTGAGACACCGATGAATCCGAAGCTGTTCCTGGACATAATGATGATAAACGCCTTTAATCCCGGGATTGGCCGTATGAAAACGGTCGAGCAGCCACCCACAAAAAGCCTCGTTGACGACGTGACCTTCTTTTGCCATTTCAGCCGCGAATCGAAAGGCTTCCATATCGTAATTGCCAGCATGCCGAACCTTCTTTCCCATGAACCGCAACGGGGTGTCTTTACCGCATTGGTCGATCGGTTTGCCAAAGATGAACGCGGCTAGCTTTGCGTGTCGATCGACGCCTTGCGTAAGCTCGTTGAAGCCGGTGTAGTCGCCAGCGATGTCAGCGATCAGTCCGGTTACTAACCAGTCTTCGGCGGAGACTTGGTCGCATTTGACGAAGACACGGCCTTCGCGAGCTCTAATACACTCTCGATATTTCTCAGCAAGATCCGTGTGTTTTGGTTGGTTTTGTAGATTTGATCCAAGTCCAAGATAATTCTCTCTACAACTTCTGCGTCCAGAGACAGTTCCAGTAACGAAGTACGCGCCAAAGAGCGTATCGTGTTCGAGTTCGACGTTAATATATGTACCAAGCAGCTTGTTAAGTTCGCGAATTCGAGACAGTTCTTTGAGGAAAGGATGACCCGTTTGGGCGAAAAGCTCATTTAACGACTCCTCATCGGAGCTTTCGCTCCAGCTATTGTCGGCTCGTTTTTTCTTGGGCGGCGTCATGCCGAAGGCTTTTAGTTGTTCGAGAATCTGCGGCGGCGACGATAAGTTAAGTACGTTTGGCGAAGGCTTACCTTTAAGAGGTGCCTGAGCAATAACAGTTTTACCAGGAACGAGTTTCTGGATATCCGAACAACGTTGTTGAAGTTCAGTTTGTACGAAACTTCGTAAGGCATTAAGTCTGGTAATATCAATTGCAACTCCGCGTTGGTTAATTTCGTAGAAAGTACGCGCCAAAGGCATTTCATAAAGTTCATAGTAGTCCCTCGCGGACAGCAGACCCGGATCGCGGAAGTTGAGTTCATGTGTCATCGTGTGTAAACCTCGTAATACATCCCAAAATTCGAACTTTTTGGAGAGGCACTGACCCAACATCGCTTCGGTAGCTTAATGGTGGCTATCTGGTCTCCGCGGCGGATATAGATATGAACGCGACATAAACAATCAGTTACGGAGAGACCCTCGGGAACCTTTGCGCCTTCGCGACGTTGGCGTGGAATGTATTTAATGGGCACGTTGTAACCTCCGCGAATGAAACTTCTTCTTGTGTTTCGTTTCATGGACAGGCTCAAGGTGATCTGGGTTTACACATCTTCGAATAAGACAAGTATGATGTAAATCATATCCTACAGGGATTGGTCCAACAAGACACTCATAAACCCAACGATGAGCGTAAACCATTTTGTCGCCAGGAGGCTGCACTTGACAATAACCACCTGTAGTCGGAGTTGTCCTAATCCAAATCCAACATCCTTTTATCGGGTCTTTCATGATAAACAGATGTAAGTCTTCGATCTTAGGCACTCTTGGATGTCGAGCGTTCCGCAAACTCTTTCTCCTGAGCTTCGTAGATTTCTAAGGTGACACAGACATCCTTGCAATTATATCTTTTTAGCTTCGCTTTCTCTTTAACCGTCCAGTTTTGTCCTTCTTGTTTGTAGTACGGTTCACGGGTGTACTGGAAGGTTTGGTAGTCCAACTTGTGCGATAGTTCTGGCCAAAGAACGTGATGTCGAACAAGCGTATCTTCAACAAGTGCAGCAGATGCATCAAATCCGATATACTGCAACCAGGGTAAATCATGAGTGTAATAGTTCTGCCCGAGTTGTCTTTTCGTGCGCAGCACGTTGTTGATAAGTCGCCAGATTTTGAGAGTTCTAGTACATTCGTATTCTGCCAATCCGATTGAGATACCGCATAGGGGATCTGTGCTAAATCCGATGACATATGGAATTCGATTACGTTGCTTGGTTTTGTATTTTCCATGATAGACGCCTATGTTTTCGATGTCGATGGAAACCACTGTCTCCGAGGGGGAAGATAAAACTCCGGTAAGATAGTCGATGGCGTCGTCCGCACTCGGGGAATCGATGAGTCGGCGCTGGGGAACCGGACGCAGTTGCTTGTGCTGACGCCAGTAGGCGTGTTCTTCAGCAGCTTTAGCGAGGCAGAGGACGGCGTTTTGGCGCTCGTCCCAGGCCCGGAACAAGAACGCCGGGTGGAAAGAAGGCACCACGTAGTGCTCCCACTTGAGGAAATCGCTGCATAATAACGAACCGCGCCATTTGGATATCTCAGCGTGTTTTGTTCTCTTTGAGATAGTAGATGGACACAGAAGTCCAAGCGGAGTCGCGCCAAGCGCAATGATGATGACGGGTTTGTAGACATTTAGCTCCTCGTAGAATTGTTCTTCGAACAACTGCGTAGCTACTCCCATCTCGGATAACCGTTCCAGTTTATTATCGGGCGGTCTGATCTTATAGGGGTTAGTGTAATAGCAATCCCCGGTACTGATCCCGGTCTCAGACAACATGCGATCAGATTCCCGTCCACTTGCACCAACAAATGATACTCCTTGTTGGTCTTCATCTGCTCCTGGAGCTTCACCAATAAGCCAGATAGGACTTCGAGGGTTCCCACGGCCTTCGACATAGTTAACTCCCTTTGTCTTGCAAGCGTTACGAAGCTCGTCGGTTTTTGTCATCGACGGACCAACTTGTTACCCTCAATTTTATAACGATGCACGTTGAGTAAATGGTCAAGAAGGTCTTGCCACGTCGGGTAAATCCGAGGTGGGGTTTTCTGTCCGCGACAATACCCGCATTGAAATGTCATGGAATGGACCCCAGTTGGGCGCGGATCAAGACGCAGTTGGGCTTCGTCAATTCAAACAGAATGGCTTTGCGTCCAGTGCGAAGCGCGGCTACGCCAGTGGTCCCGGCGCCAGCGAACATGTCTAAGACAACGCAGTTGGGTGTCGTCATATCCTCGATAAACTTCTGCATTACGGCAACGGGTTTTTGGGCGGCGTGGAGTCGCTCCGGTCCTCGCACGGACGGAACAGCCATTGAATTACAAAGATTTGGTCGTATGAATCGAGGCGTGCCTTTTGACGCGATGAAAGCCGGGTCATACGTTTTCGAGTATCTGGCAAAGCCATCCGGAGGAGCCGACCGATCCCGAAGCCAAATAAAAGGATAAACATCCACAATGAAGCCTGCTGTAACCAATGAATCATAGAGCACCTGGTGATAAGCCATCCCGTAGAAGAAGACGGCGAAGCGGTTGTCACGCATTACCCGAAACGATTCCACAGCAACATCAGCACAGAGACCAACAATATCGAGATCACTGTCATCAAACTGACCAAGACCAGCCGAGTGGGATGCCGATGCAGTTCCCAGACCGATGTTATAAGGTAAATCAGTAGCAACAAGATCGACTGAATTGTCAGATACCATCTGAATAGAGTCTTGAAACCGACCTTCATAGAGGACCCACCTTTCGTCAGAAACGGGCGCGGAAGCCGTGGTGTGCGGTCCACTGGAAACCGCGCCCACCGTCGTCAGAGCATCTCCACCGGACTTATTGGCTTTGCCTGTGGTCGTATTTGACGCCGGAACTTGAGAAGTTTTAGCCAACGTTTGCATCGCAGCGACGGTTACGGCTACGCCTAGTTTGCGAAGCGCGTCGGCCTTGGTGGGCATCTTAGCTAACGATGGATGGCTTACTAGGAAACCAGCTAGCTGCAAATCACGCGATGTGACACCACTGTTTTCGCCCAACATCTCCGCCAACTTGCGTAAGCTGAAGCCGCTGTTTACGCCTGAGCGTCCGCCGCCGTAGCCCTTGCCTTCACCGTGAAGCGATTGCATGAGAGCGAACAGCCGTTGCTTCGCCAGAATGACCTCGGGCCACGCTAGGTCTTTTCGTCGGAGGTTCTCTTCGAGCTCCACTGCTTGAAGTCTAAGATTTCCTTCGGGAGTTGAAAGATCCTCACCTCTCCAGACGTATTCCTTGCCATGATGGAGTGTAGTCCATCCCAGGTGTCGTAACGCAGCCAAACGACGTCCACCGGCCACCAGCACGAGGCCGGACCCGATGGGTTGTCCGTCGCTTGCAATAACTGGTTCTTGCAGAACAATAGGCTGAATGACTCCGAACTGTTTGATAGAGGCGGCGAGAGATGTGACATCTCCGTAGTCTTTGCGTTGCCTGTCGGTGTCGATGATGCTTTTAAGCGCGACTTCTTCTTGCACAACGTGTCCTCCCATAACATGAATTACGGCAACTACAGCGTCTTGATCACTTAGGATCGGTTTGTCGCGGCACGTCTGGCATCGCAGCTGGCTCGTCATGCGGTTGACCTCGGTGAGGCAGTGGTTGCCATTGTGGACCGTGTAACGGGCACTCGCCTCGATCGTTTAACGGCTCGTAACAGTATGTTGAGCAGTATTTGGAGTCGCCTAACGGCACAACGACAGTGCAGCGCATTACGAGTTCTCCTATCGTTCAATGTCTTTGAAGGGAATTTTTGACGGCAGCGGGTCTTTCTGCGACAGCAGCATCTGCGCGAAGCGTTCGATGGTGCGTTCGGCGTCGACAGCACCACCAGGTTCTTCGTAGTACGGCATAATGCCGTCGGCTAAGTAGTTCCTGAGCGCGTCCATCCATTTACGATCTGTTGGATTCCTGATCAACAACGACTTATTGTAGTTCTCGCGTTTACGTTTTTCTTCGGGCATCGTTGTGTCTCCTTGAAAACGGCGGTTTTTTTGAATCATTAGTGGACGTCAGCTACCTATCGGCTGGCCACCGATAGGCGATTCAGGGATATCCCGCCAAAACCCGACTTCGTCAGCCGCTAACGCGGCTTAGTCGCGGTTGAGTTTCTCCGAGTGCTGGACCTGACATCCCGGCACCCGACAAAAATAACGCTTGATCTCGGAGCGTGTTTTGGTCGGGTCCGGGACCCACGCATTGCCCTGTTTCTTGTTGGCCTGAACCTCAATGAGTTCCAGTTCCAGAATCTCATTGACCGCAGGTCCTTGGAAATTGCCCCACTTCGTGGGGTCAGGGTTGGCAGCATCGCCGTCGAAATAACCGGGCAACTCGACGTTGTCGCCATCTTCTGTCAACGGCACGCCGAGCGCATGGAAAAAGTCCTGCACCGCTGGCAGGAAGCTGAGGTTGAGGGACGTGAACACTTTCTGTCCGTTCAACGGCTTGCCGTCGGCTGTGGTACGTGAGTCGTTAATGATAACCAGTTCGGGGTTGAGGTTGATGGACTTCTCGCCCGTCGACTCGTTGGCATTCTTCGACAGTTTGGGCGCGAATTTCTTGAACATGCAGGTTACGCGACCAGCAGGCAGCGCCGGGCGCGGTTCAAGGGCGGACTTGGGGAACGTTAGATTTGGCATTGTTTGTTATGTCCTTTTCTGTAATGGTTGTGTCATCGGTGGTTGTATGGTTTGTGTTGTGGGTTTAGGAGTTAGCGATAGATTGGATTTGAGCTCGGCTGTCATCTGCGCTAGCTGAGGCTTTGGTGCAGGTGGCGCAGCCACAGGCTGAGGACGTGAGTTGCGGACCTGTCGTAGCACGGCGCTGATGTCAGCCGTGTCTATCTTCGGTATCCCGAGGGCGGTTGCGGCTTGCATAAACTTGCCGTCAGGATCACAGCTTACGCTAGGAACCCTGCCTAAGCGCGTCAGCCGCCATACCTCGTTGAAGTAAATCAACAACGAGTTATAACGCCGCGGGTAGACCTCGATTTTGCCGGTGTAGATGGGGTTTTCTTGCGTCGAACGCTCGTCTTCCTCCATGCACTCGTGCAGGATGGCGATGACGTTCATAGCACGCGGCACTGGCGTGTGACTTGCTGCAACGCGGTCGGTATGAAACAGCTGTCCTTTATCATACGTCAATGACTTCAAGCACACCTTGCAATGCAGCAACGCTCTGGCTTGCAGAATGGCTCCAGTTACCATTTCCATCTCACCTCCCCAAGCGTGATACGTCTTGGCGGTTCGATAGGTCTTGGTTCCCATCTGAATGGCCTTGGCGGTGTCTGGTGCGTTGAACATGACGTAGCGTCTGGCGTTGTCGGCGATGCTTTGCACGCTGTCGAACACGATAGTGTCCACGACTTTGTCGCCGCAGGTGATGAAGTTTTCGTGGACATCACGTAACATCGGCGACTTTTCAAGAGCGTTGAGAACAGTTAACAGTTCATTGAACGCCGTTGGCACCGTCGGTGCGTTGAGGTTGTCAGCGAACTCCAGACCGTAAATATTACGGACATTGGGGTGCGTGCGCAGCGACGCGAGCCGGCGATCCATTTCTAGGAATAGGATATTGCCGGGCGCGGTCGCCGCTAGCCAAGACTTACCAGCCTTGGTGTCGCCCACCAAGAGCATGGCTAGCTCATCGGTAGGCGACTCGGCTTGCAGTAGATGCGGTGTCATGGTCATTAAGCTGTCTCCTCGAATTTCTTAAAGATGTCATCGATCGGCGTGCCGTGTTTGGTGAGATCCACTGCACCAGTCAGTGCGTGGTGAGTGTCCTGTAAATGCGTCAGATACGCACGTTTCACGTTGAGTTCGTTTTCTAGCCGTTTGATCTCGGTTTGCTCGACGCCGATCTGCTTGGTTAGATCACGGATCAGGGACGTCAGTCGCTGGTCGATTGACGGCTGCTCGGAGTCTTCCAGCACGCTGATACGGGCTTTGCCAACGAAGTTTTTGGCAGTCTTTTCGACTTGCTTGGCGAGTGTAACTCCCATTCGACGACGCATTTCTGCGGAGCGTTCCTGCGGAGTTTTGAACTGACCCCAACCTTTGTGTGGATCGGCTGTGCCGTTTGGTTTCTTGTTGTGTCTGGGCATCGTTTTGTCTTCTTTCGTGTTTGGATTAAAAAGCCGTTACTCGGTGACCGCTTTATAAAAAAAGTTCTGTTTTGACCACGGAGTGCTCCATTTAGTTGAGGTATTCAATTCCATGAATCGTTTCCAATATCTATCTGCCTCTTCGCGAGTCGCTGTACTTATAACGACAAATGGCTGACCTACCTCAAACGTGAATGGTGTTTCCTCTGGCATGATTCGGTATCCTATCTTCAATTCATCAGACCAGCCGAACACAGCGTAGTCAAACTCCATGTAACACTGTATCGCTGCGTCTAATGCTTCCACTTGGTCAGTCCTCCTCTGGGTCGTACGGATGCCACGGATCGACCTTAACGAAGTCGCTACGAAGCGTAGCTTCGCGTACGTTCTGTGGAACGCTGCATACACGTCGGAATTGACAGCCGTTGTAAAACAGGTGACAAGCCGATTCGCGCGGAGTCCACACCTGCCTCTCAATGCTATCACGCAGTCGGCGGCATTTCTCCATCACAGATTGCCGCCATTCCTCGATTTCATCCGCCGTGTAGTTGGGGTAGACGGGAACAAACCGTGGCTTGATCACGCCGTCGCGGGGTTTCTCTGTCGGGCGAAAGCGGGCACACATCATAATAACACATTTGGTCGGCGGTTTCACCGTCGTGCTGGCTGCCGATTGAACGTGTTTTAACATCTGTGTAACAGCAAAGATGTATCCGGCGGTCTGTGGATGTGGCTTGAACATCACCGAGACATTGCCCGGCACGGAGTCCTTGGTTTTGAAGTCTAACGGCAGGATCATGTTCTGTGACTTGTCCAGCAACACGAGGTCGGGTTTACCGCCGTAGTACACGACGACTTTGTCGTCCTCGCCCAGCGGTAGCTCGTCTTTCCAGCCGAACCCGAGCTCCGCTCCTATTATCTGCCACTGCGTAAAATGGGCGAGCGCGAAAGCCTTGTAGTATTCGAGAGCCATTAGGCGTCCGCCGTCCGGCCCACCAAACTTCTCGTAGACGTCAAGTGACTTCTTGTCGAGGGTCTTATAGCGTTCCATGTCAAGCTCCGCCCACGCATCGCTGGCGTACTTGTACATGTGGTGTTCCGTTGGCAGCGTACCGAAGGTCATGTTGTGGTAGAACATCTCCATCACAGACGACCACCATGACCCCAAGGCTATTTTGATGTTGAGGCTCCTACCACCCCAGACCTGACCGTTGCTATCGCCCATGTGACGAAAGTTGAAGTAACGGTCGCAGGTGTTGAAATCGTTTATGGTATGATGGTCCACCCGGAAACGGTAGCGGCCATCCGGTAATACTTCGTAGAACTGTTCTGGTCTCATAGTTGTCAGTCTGTGTCGTTGTTTTTGGTTATGTCTTTTTCATGTTCAAGATTCCACAAATACATGTCAAATTTCTGTTTTGCCTCAGCTAGAGCAAGCCTCGCTAGCTCAAGTTCGCAAGCTCGATGTATAACGTTGTCTTGAAGCGACCGCAGGTCGCTGGCTTGGTCTTTGGTTATCACAGTCGAGGCTCCTTCATTTTCTTGTCGACGGCCTTGGCCGCGGCCTCCGCGTCCTTTTTGACCTTCAGCAACCGTAAGGCCTCGATCATGCGTAGCATGTCCATCTTGACAGCTTGTGTAACAGGCTTGCCGACAGACGTTGTTTTGACAGGCCACTTGCGTTTATCAGCGCGCAGCCGCCGTCGCTTGATGTCGTCACGCTGCGCGCTTTCCATCTTGGCGCTGCCGAGTACGACGCGTCGAGTATCCAACACAAGTTCGGCTTGTTTCACTAACTCGATATACTGTTTCACGAAGTCTTCTAGTTCTGGATCAGACATCTCTGACAGCTTGCGCGCTAGCGTGCCGAGGCGAGGCTTGAAAAAGGTGGCTGTCGGCGCAGGCGTCAACTTGCGCGCGTGTTCTAGGACGTGACCTTCGGTGTCAACCAACGGTTCCTGTATCAGTTCCACTGCGGCTTCGCTGACACAGAGCCGACAGTATCGAGGGTCGAGTATACTGGCACAGTCAGGACAGAAATCCCACAGGCACGTGGGACACTTGTGGACGTCTGGGTCGCTGGCGACGTTGTACTTGCTATTGACGTGCTGGCAGGGCGGTAGCTGGTCTACGACAGGTGTTTTGGCTTGCTCCTCGGCTTCCTGAAACAAGTCTTCGAGTGTCTCGGGCTGCGGCTTCGCGTCAGCCGGGCCGTCTGCATCGTTGGGCATCGATGTGAACCTTTCTTGAATTGTCTATGACTGCACCGCAGGTGCTTGCACCGTAGGTGCCTGTGATGATGTGCTGCTCGCAACAGCATTATGTCTGGTGAAACCAGGTACGTGTATCTGGCCGTCTAGCCACATCTCGAGCAATCTGGTGATGAGTCCACTAACTTGACCGTAACGCGGCAGCGCCAGCCGTAGCCTTCGGTGCAGTTGACGCGGCATTGACACCGAAGGTGTTGCGTGTGTCATGGAAGGCAATGGCGTAACCCCTAGGCCAGCGTACACTAAACACTTAGGTTGGCAACATCTTTTTTACGCTGTAACTCCTTTGTTTTCTAGGGGTTACCCAAAGTACTTGTTTTCCACAGCTTGACTTGCCTTCGGCGGTCTGCTAGCCGCAGGCGTGTACGGTAGCGTACATTACGTCTTGTGACCAGACACGTCTGTGTCACTGTTGACATCGTTACCCCACGCCGATTCGATGTCTTTGAAGCGGTCGGCAGGAGCGGTTCCTGTTTGTTCTGCTAGATGACGATCGTCCTCTGCGATATCGCCCGGGCCTGCGATCACGACAACACGGACGATGCTGCCAAGTTCAAGCTGGCCGTCAACCTCGATGGACCAGTCTCTGTACTTGATCTGGGATTTGATCTTGCCTTGGTAGTCAACTCGATTCGAGGTGACCGTGGTTTCGTAGGTGATTCTCATTTCGTTAACCTTTCTTGTCGCGTCAGCTGTTGCGTTGCGAACGCGAGGCATTGCGTTATGTCCTCTGTTGAGGCGTAGCCGCTGTGTAATCGTCGTAAAGCGGGATGATTTGGACTACTATAGAGCATGTCGCCTTGGGCAAGAAGATGTTCCGCTCCAGAGCATCCAATAACCGTTCGTGAATCCGCTTGCGAGGGGAGCCGGAACGTAAGTCTCGCGGGAAAGTTATTCTTAACACTTCCAGAAACAATATCAACGGATGACCGCTGAGTTGCGCTGATAACGTGTACACCGGCGGCTCTTGACTTCTGGACGATGTACCCGAGTTTTGACTCGGCGATTTTGGACTCTCCACGTTTTTCTCCTCCTAGAATGTCGGCTAATTCGTCAATAACGAAAACGATATACGGCAGCGGACGCCCACCTAAAGCCACTCCAAATGGTTTCTTACCGTTGTTGTATTCCAAGATGTTACGACAACCTGCTGCGCCGATCGTCTTGAGACGTCTGTCGACTTCCTCAGCCAGCCAGTCCATTGCCTCCCACGTTGTGTAGCGTGTTGTCTTCGGCTCGAAGAGCATGTGCGGATCACCGATCAGGTGACCGAACTCCACGTTCTTTGTATCGCTGATGACAAATTGAACTTGCTCTGGCGTTCGCCATAAGATCAGCGAGGCGATCAAAGATCGAACTAGGACTGACTTACCGCCGCCAGTCGATCCTGCGATCAGCAGATGCGGCAGTTTGGTGAGATCGTCACGGAACGGCGTGCCTTCGCTGTCCACACCGAAGTTGAGCGGTAACAACGTGTCTGTTGACGGCGGCGCCAGCAGGTCACGCCACAACACTTGACGTCTGGTCTCGTTGGGCACGCTGACGCCGATGCTGCCTTCGCCCGGCAGTCGCCGGACCAAGACGTCCTCGACGTGCAACGCTAGTGCCAAGTCATCCGCGCACGACGTGATTTGAGCTACTTTGGCAGCCGCACGCGGCATGAACCTGTATGTGGTTACGATAGGACCCGCGGTGACGGGTTCCTGCCACGCCACCTCGTGTCCTATTTGCGCCAGCTTGACTGTGATCGCCATGACAACGCGCTTTTGCTCGTCTGTCATGGTGGGTGTTGTTATTGTCATCCGATCACCTCTGACATGTTGCGTGCATCGTCGATTCTAAGACTCTCAATGCGACAGCACCTCAATAAGCAAACGCCGTCAATGTTGACCCAGATGACCTTGCCGTCGCTGCGAATCTGTATCTCGACGAGTTGCGGCCCGGTAACGTCTAGCATTGTGTTAGCTACGATGTCTGTCATTTGACCTCCGTAGGAGCCGTTGAAAACGGTCCGTGTCTGTAATAGTCGTCGCTTCTGTAAGCGATAGCTTGCAGACGGATAATGAAATCGACGTCTGGTGACTCGCCGTAACGGTTCACCAGACGATCGCGTAGCCAGAGCAGAAACTGTTTGTCGGTCATCTGACCTCCCTGATGACGCGCTTCGCGAAGCGTCGTATCTTATTCCGCAAGACGAGATACCGCTCGCCATTGACACAAGGTTCTTTGAGCCTCGGATGCCGCTTGACGGCTTTCAGCGCCCAGTTGAGGACTTCATCGGTGAACTTATCGGACTCTGCAACTATCCTCACTGGGATCACTTGACCTCCTTCGCGCCCAGCATCGCCGCACCTACGGTGCCGGACGTGAGTTGAGCGTAAAACGCTGGCGTCAACATCTTGAAGTTCTTGGCGAAGCTCGCTATGTCGGTGAACTTTATGTACAGTCCTCCGGTCATCTCAGCGATGCGCCGCAGACAGGCTTCGCCTGACGCACTGTTACCGATGTGGACGCAGTCCACAGGGATTTCGGCGGCTTTGTAGCCTTCGGCTACGCTGTAGGCTGCGGTGGGAGAGTCTGGTTCACCGTCACTGACGATCACGCCACGTGTTATCGAGTAAGTGTTGAGGACGTAGTCCATCGCATGCGACATTGGGGTGCCGCCGTGCGCTGGTATTGTCATCACCGTCATAGCGAGCAGCGGTTGTTGACACGTCAGTGCCAGCCTGATCTCTGGCTCCGCCCCGAAGGTTTCCACTGCAAGTGCGGTATCGCCAAAGTTACAGGCTGTAACAAACGACGCGCAAGCATCTTGCAGTGAACGATTCTTGTCACCACTCATTGATCCTGATGCGTCGAGCATGAGCGCGATACGGTTAGCTTTCGTTGCTGGGTCCAGCTCGACTGTCACCTTTGGTGACGTGAGTCGAGCGTGAAGCCCGGGCAGCTTGATGACGCCTTTGCTGTTGGGTCTGTTAAGCGTCGTATTCGTGTTTGTGTTTGCGGTTGGTGCCAGTGAATCTGGCGACTTCTTGTTGCTGTCCATCGAGTGTATCCTCCATGACACGTTTTAAAATCTTATCCCGTAGGTGATACAGGGTATCGCAGCGCGGACATTCGAATTGCGCTGTCATAGTACTATCGTGTAACTCGCCCGGCACCTGCTCGGTCCAGCGATGTCCACATCGACAGGTGATCGCGATACGTTTAACGCGGCGTGCATCGCAAAGAACTCTTATGACGGTAAACGGCTTGTTAGAGTTTGTCATTTGGATACACAACCCCCCATACATCGTGGATTTCTTCGCCGACTTCGTCAGCCTCGATGTCATGCTGCTTGCAATATGTCAGCATCATCAAGAGCATCATGTGTAATATCTCCTTGATTTGACGTTCGGGTGCGCTCATACGTTGTACACCTCTTTCTCGATGCGAGCCCACGCGGTGTTCAGTGCTTGCATCTTGTCAGCGGAGCCGCCCTGTCGGTCAGGGTGCAGTTCCATCGCAGCCCGACGATACGCAGCTTTCGCGGCGTCCAGCGGTAGCAGCCTGACGAACTCGATGATTACGGTGTCAAGTGGCTTGTCTTTACGGGCGCTTGCACCTGCACTACTCGATGCCTGTTGAGCTTGCTCCGCCTGCTGACGCGTGATGACCACGGCTTGTAGATTGAGCATCTTCAGCAACGCTTGTACAGGCGCCAGCTGTCGTTCGACGAGAGTCCAGACTTTGGTGATCGGGTCGTAAGCTCGGTCGGAGACCGGGATCTGCGACTTCAGCGCATCGACTAAGTCCTTGTTGAACGGCGATACCAGTCGATACGCATTCACGCTAGTGTCCCACCAAATCCGGATATTGCCTGTTGGTGTCATAGGTTTCCTTGTTGAACCCGTAGTAGGATTTGCATTTGGTCTTCTATTCCAATTGATCGTAGGTTGCTGCGCTATGCGCCACAGCGTACGCTGCGTGTCACATTTACTGCACTGACATATCGAGCCGTCTTTCCACTCGGCGTGTCCACAAGAACAGACATAACTGGTACGTTGTTCTTGCATTGCAACTTTGACGTGGCCTGCGCTGCACCACGCGCAGAAGTGTGTTGTCTGTTGCCAGACTTGTGAGCCAGCCTGCAAGTGAGCTTTAAACGCGGCTTCACATGCCTGACAGTATTTTCTGACCCACGTCGGCGGTAACGCCACGCCACATTCTTGACATTTCGAGGATGATATCGTATGTGACATCGTAATGCGAAGCACCTCAAAGGCTACGCCTCGGCGATGTCTTGCCAAAGGCGAAGCCTTTCAAGTGGCCCCTTACGGGGGCCAGTCGTCACGCTATACATGACCGCGCCGTTGGCATAGCAGCTTCACAGACAGAGCGGCATCCCGCCGGGTATCCATGCATCATCTATGTGCAGCGCGGCTTGACCCAACGCGATGGGTCGTTTGTAAATCACACTGTGGAGTAGGGCAGACGCTGATCTTGCTGACCGCCTACTGGAAATGCTAAAAGCCCTCGCTTACCGAGCCACAGTGTGAACTTGTTACGCAGCAGCTTCGCTGCGGTTACGCACCGACAGGCGCAGGCGCAGCCGCTCCAGCAAACGACGCCAGTACTGCGTTGATCTCGTCGTCCGTCGGAGGCTCTGCGCCGGGGTGCATCTTCGCCCACAATGCTTTGAGCGACTTACGCGAAGCGTTCAACGGATCGGGAACACGCCGCTCACGAGCCTCTTGTACGTCGTCGATCAGGTTGTACGCGCCCTCGACCTCGGCCCACTCGGGGTCCTTCATCAGTTCGCGTTTGACGTTGTGCTGTGCCAGCGTCAACCCGTAGTTGAGGTAGCCGCAGGCTACGTCCTTGTTGGGCACCACGTTGAGGATATCGTCGAAGTTCTCAGCGGTGGTGACAATGAACGTCTGCTGTTTCAGGACCTCGACGGTCGATGACGCCTTGGCTGCCTCGGCCTCGATCTCCTGTTTCTGTTTCTCGGACTTGTATTCTTGCGTATCCACGCGGCCATCGGCCGTGGTGACCCGCAAGTTGTAGAAAGTCTGCTGTTCTGTCTTTGCCATTGTAAAACACCTCCCGGTGTCTCGTGATGCAACACTGCGTTTGATTTAATGCTGCTGTGAGCAACATTACGTCAGTGTTGGCTTTTCTAAACTTTTTGTTGTCCAACAACACACGTAGTGTAGCGCGTGCGCCGTAGGCTGTCAAGTCTGCGAGGCGCGGTAGCCGCTGTAAACCCTTGATTTACTTGGCTTTAGCCACCGCGTTAGCGTTAGCTATATTATGAGCTTCTTTTCGCAGTTTGTTGAAACACGATCCACAGACATACTTATGGACGTTTGTCCGCTTGAAAGTCTTTTTGCAGTAAGGACATGTCCCTACACTGTGCTCGATGTAAGCCATTGCGACCTCTTTTCTTTACACGTAGTGTGTCTAGCAGGCTGCTTACAGACAAGCCGTTAGGCTTGCGACGCGACAGCGTGTGACGGGGACAACATGGAGGTGTTGACCACGCGTCAGCGTGCGTAAGCAGCCAACTAGACACACCCAGCTTCGCTGTATACGGCGCAGCCGTGTCTAGTCTCAGCCGTTAGCTGAGTGTTTTCATAATTGACCTCCACAGTACGAGCATATCGGCCCACCGAGCGTAAGCTCTTGACAATTATCACATTCAACAGCGTTGTCCAGCGGGTGGTTGGCGATCCCCTCTACGAGCAAGATCTCGCCGCACCTCTCGACATCGAACTGCCAATCCCAGTCGTCGTTAGGTGCGTAGCACTCATCTTGAATACGCAGTGCAACGCGCTTCGCTTTGGCGAGTTTTATCTCCCGATACATCTTTTGTAACGCGGTTAACTCGGTTTCTGTCATGTGTTTAATGCTCCTCCATATACATCCAACCCAAACAAACGACCAGTAGAACCAGTATAGCCAGAAGCTCGATCATGTGTTAGCCTCCGATCTTAATCTTCTTCATCTGAATCAAATCAGTTTCAATGATACCACCAGCGTCCAGTGTTGCAATGATTACATTGAGGTCATAGGGACCAATATATGGGTCCAAAATCTTGTGTACCTCGTTATACGAGATGCTCTTGCGTTTCTCGACAAGTTGTATCACCAGGTCGATTGCGTGTGCTTGTAAGGTCTTATTCATTCAAGACCTCGATCCTTTTTGATTCTAGCGATGATATGTTTCAACCCTTCGGGTTCCATTGGAGGAACCTTTGGATTGTATATAATGTTCCCGTCTGACCTCACGTGTGGCTGAGGCAGATTTGGTACATTATGTCGTCGCTGTGACTCACGCGGCGCCGGAGCGTTACACATCGTACGATGGTCGTCGTTGAAATTGCTACCACACACACGACATCTGAAAACACGCAATTCGACTTCAGTACCGTCAGGTCGTGTGATAAAGTCACGCTTTTTGGCGCTACATAATACCTGTGACGATCCACAAAATGGACAGTGTGGCCGAACGTTAGGTCTACCACACAAACATAGTGTATCGTCTATTCTTGGCATTCCGAACTGTGTTTGGTCGCCCATAACCAAAAATAGCATACCACACTAAAAAAGTCAACTCCTGTAAGTGCTTTACTTACAACAACATACACAAGTTGCCAACATAGGGAGGAGGATGTTGTACTCCCACCCCACCTATTACACCCCCTATCTAACACCCCGCACCGCCCACCACCACATCACACATTCTTTTCTATATATATCATAAAAAAAAATATATATATCTTAGAATAGACAATAAAGAGAGTGATAGGTGGCGTGGTGGCGTGGGTAAGGTAGGAGGCGTGTTGGGGCTGATCCCTTGCAACACCTCCTCCCCAAATGTATGTTACTGCAAGTAAACTACTTACACAAACATAGTGTGTAGCGAGTTTACCCCCCGAACTTGTCAGGCCACAGTGTCCCATGCTGCGTCGGGCAACAATTCCGACACATTGTAGCATGTTGCGAACCAGATGCAGAATCAGCGCAGTCGCGACAACGCATGCGCACGTCAGTACCAACATGATCCGGCATCCCATGTATGCGTTGATGCTTTGTCGTAGACGAATCCACGACTCCACACTTAGCACATTTGAGATACATTGCCTTGCGAGCCATACGCAAGTCTCCTTTCACGAGCCTTTGACATACGTCAGTGAGCCTTTGACACACGTAAGTGTGTAAGCACGTAACCGACAGCATAGCGACACGTCTGCATTCGCGTATCACCGATCAACCCTTCCGTTACAGCGCTCGGTGGTTGACGCGGTGACGCCTGATTGTCTTACGACGCTGCTATGCTGCCGATTACATCCTTACACTTCGTGACGCACCTACGGTGCGTGTTACGGCTTCGCCGTTGCCTTGCGAAGCGCGGCCATCTCGCATATCTTCAAGTAATTCCTATCGGCCTCGCGTTTGTTACGCTTGCACGTAGTGCAAGGAAAGACTAGCAGTATGTCATGAGCGCAGTGCACCCGATACCATCCCTCGGGATGCCACGTCGCGTGGTGTGCTACCCATTGTTCGGACGTAGGTAGCTTGTATTTGACACCTTTGATTTCGGGCTTCGCCAACACCGTTGCATCAGCATCCGGTAACGGCATCGCCGTTGCTGGCCGCAGCATAGCCTTCTGAAACCGTAGGTGCATTTCATGGATGAAACGTTCCTGTTGTGTCATACCTCTCCTTTCATTGATTTACAGCTTTAGCTGTTAGCCAACTAACACAACGTCTCACCACGCGACCGCACCTACAGGCTTCCACCTGTACACCTATACGCTTTGGCTCTTTCCCGTATAGTGGTTATCTGCCGTTAGGCAGGTTTCATGCCGAGAGCAACCATCATCTTCTCGACAAATTTGGGATCAGCCATCAGTGACGGGTTCACCGCAACCATTGACTTGAACAGCTTCTGCTGTTCTAACAACTTGGCTTTCAACTTCGAGGTAACAGCGGCGATTTCCTGCCGCTTGTACTCGGCCATACCACGGAACATCAGGTAACCGTGGGTTTCATCGAAGGTCTTGCACTTGCAACCTTCGTACTGAGCCTTCAACTGTTCCAACACCGCATCAATGCTTTCGCCATTGATAACAGCGTTGATAGCCGCGGCCACATGCGGATCGAGTTCAATAGTGCGTTCCGCGTTATCGCGTCCATATACATCGACCGACGCCAGTCGTGCGGCTTCGGTTTCCTGTGCAAGCTTCTGCGATGCTACATCCTGTTCAATGTAAAGGTTCAGTAGCGTCTCGCGTTCAGCGGCGATTTCCTCAGGCGACATTTCGCTGAGAGGTTTTACAACAACGTTAGTTGCCATTGTGTGAGTGCCTCCATGCACTGCACACACAGCTTCGCAGTAGCTTCGCTGTTACTTCGCAAGACCGCGAAGCGGTCTGCGCAGCGCATGGTGAGACGCTGAGGTAGTCGGCTAACTATCCTCAGAGATTAAACCACGATTGTTGCCCGGTTCGACGCCGAGCTCACGCTTTATGATAGTGCCAAGGCGCTTTATGGGCGCGAGGCTTCCGCATGGCACTAACGCATGTTCAGGTAGGCGATGGGTACAGAGAGATGCTACGCCCCAATCCAGCTACCATCCTACCACGCGGCGCATTGCACGCCACACTAGCAACATCTAAGCACCTTACCGCATGCTTACACTATAGTGTCGCACGTGTAGCAGGCGTCCTAGCCCAGACAGGGCGCAGCCGCCGGGCCGGACCCTTAAATTGTGATTGTCACTGGTGTTGTAATTAGGCGCTCTGAAAATTTTTTTGGTTTCGTAATGCTGCTGCAAGCAGCACTTCGTCATGTGATTAGACAAAAGATCGCCGCGGCCTACGGCCCCGAAAATGGGGCTAGTAAAAAGGATGTTTTTTAGGTTGCTAACCTACGGCTAACGCCTGTGGAATCAAATACTTATAAAGAAGTTAGCAACTTACGTGACTTGACTTGCTACGCAAGGCCCTGTTACCCTAGTCAGACCAACGAGCCACGGTTCATAACCGTGAATGGATGATGGGGCAAGGGGCCGGCTGACGCGATACAGAACCGAGGGCATCGGGTTACTGCGTAAGCGTTAGCCGGGCCGCTGCCAAGACACAC
>Ga0210410_10001789_pt1 | contig 19780 bp, 13 predicted proteins | sample IncBWC4MmetaG_FD_161058 | JGI IMG/M metagenome (GOLD analysis project Ga0210410, IMG submission 161058) | Forest soil microbial communities from Barre Woods Harvard Forest LTER site, Petersham, Massachusetts, United States - Inc-BW-C-4-M | ecosystem: Environmental > Terrestrial > Soil >... | reverse complement strand
CGCCAGGGCGTCGGCTCCGTAAACTACGCGCCTCGTTGCAACAACTGAAAGGAGGTGATCCTGTGTCAAGCCACCAACCGCGGTCTTCCGCTGCCGTGACCAGGATCCCCGTCCGCACGGAGATCCTTGCCTGAGGGCAACGGCTCGCGGCCGCGAAGGCCGCCGGTTTTCGGTGGAAGGGCCGCCCCTCGGGGCGGCCCTTCTCATTTGGCGCCGCTGGCCTTACAAATTCGTCGAGACCGCTTCCGGCCGAGGAGAGAAGGGCATGCCCGACACCCTGACGACCAATTCGCCGATCATCGCCGCCTATCGCGCCGCGACGCCGGGCTCGGCGGCCGCCTCGGAGAAGGCGAGCCGGCTCTTTCCCAGCGGCGTCACCCATGATTCGCGCTACATCGAGCCCTATGGGCTCTACATCACCCGGGCCCAAGGTCCGCGCAAATGGGATATCGACGGCCATTGCTACGTCGACTATTTCGGTGGCCACGGCGCGCTGCTCCTCGGCCATTGCCATCCGAGGGTCGTCGAAGCGGTCCAGCGGCAGATCGAGCGTGGCACCCATTTCGGCGCCTCGCACGAGACCGAGATCGCCTGGGCCGAATGGGTCATGAAGCTCGTTCCCTCGGCCGAGCGAGTGCGCTTCACCTCCTCGGGCACCGAGGCGACGATGATGGCGGTGCGGCTCGCCCGCGCCTTCACCGGCAAATCGAAGCTGATCCGCTTCAAGCACCATTTCCACGGCTGGCACGACCACATGACCTCGGGCTATGCCAGCCATTTCGACGGCAGCCCAACGCCCGGCGTCCTGCCGGGGGTCGCGGGCGAGCTGCTGCTGGCCGAGCAGAACGATCCCGAGGGGCTCGCCCGGCTGCTCGAAACCAACAACGACGTCGCCGCAGCGATCATCGAGCCAACCGGCGCCCATGGTGCGCAGCTTCCGATCGACCCGAAATTCCTGACCGAGCTGCGTGAATTGACCCGTCAACACGGCGTGGTGCTGATCTTCGACGAGGTCGTTACCGGCTTCCGGGTGTCGCCGGGCGGGGCGCAGGCCGAATACGGCATCCGGCCCGATCTGACGACCTTGGCCAAGATCCTCGCCGGCGGTTTGCCGGGCGGGGCGATCGCCGGGCGCAAGGACATCCTCGATCTTCTCGACTTTCAGGTCACCAAATCCGCCGACCGCGAGAAAATCACTCATCAGGGCACGTTCAACGCCAATCCGCTGTCAGCCGCGGCCGGGGTCGCGGCCCTCGAGATCGTCGGCACGACCGATGCCTGCGCCCGGGCCAACCGCTACGCCGACGATTTGCGCCGCCGGATCAATGAGGTGTTCGAAGAGGAGCACGTGCCCTGGGCGGCCTACGGCATGTTTTCGAACTTTCATATCTTTACCAACCCTGACCAGCGGGCAATCGTCCCGACCCGCTTTGACCCGCTCGCGCAGCCGGCAGCCTCCCTCACCGGCAAAAGCCAGGCCGGTCTGGTGCACAAATTCCGCCTGGCGATGATGACCGGCGGCGTCGACTTCAGCGGCAGCCCGGGCGGCATCACCTCGGCGACCCATGGCGAGGTCGAGCTCGAGGACACCGTAACCGCCCTGCGCAAGACCGTCCGCATGCTAAAGCAAGAGGGCGAGATCTAGCGCTGGCGTGCTCACGCAATTCCGCTGCCGAACAGGGGAAAAATCGCATCGAAGCCCCGGCCGATGCCAAAAATAGCAAACTAATCATATGGTTATGACAAAATGGCGGACGCTTCTTAGACGCCCTGGCAGGGAAGCTTTGACAAATTTCTGACGCCAAAATCTCTGAAAAAGCGTCATGGCAGGGGAATTCGAAAGACGCATTTCCTGGCCTAACGAAGCTCGGGGCGAGGGGCTGGTGCCGTCTGAGCGCGCGTCAGAGCACTCTCGGCCGGATGGACGCAAAGACCAGCCAACAGGTGAACCATTGATGCGAATTTATCAAAAAAATACTAGATTAATCCGGATTTGTCAACGTTAGTGTTACGGGATCGCGGCGAAGGCCTCGACCTGCACCAGGAAATCTGGGCTGGCCAATTGCGGCACGGGGACCGTCGCGCTCTTCGGTGAAGGCGGGCCGAAATAGCGCTCGCGCAAATCGGCGTATTTGTCGAATTCGGCCGGCTGCGTAACATAGCTCACCGTAAAGACGACGTCCTTGGCCTTGGCACCACCGGCATCGAGGCACGCGTCGACGTTTTTTCCGACCTGCTCGATCTGCGCCCGCATATCGCCCTTGCCGACGAGATTGCCGGCCGCGTCGCGCGCGACCTGCCCGGCGACGACGACCCAATGCCCACCGTCGCGCAGTGCAACCTTGGTCGTCGGCGGAGAAGCAGCGCAGGGCGGCCCGACGATGACCGGCTCCGACAATTCGCTAACGGCCTGCCAGTTGGCGTCAGCCCGCTTGATGTATTCCTCGGCCTTTTCCCGCCATACCTGCAGCCAATATTGGTTGTGCGTCAAATAGAGTTTGCCGTCGACGATGGCCCAAGCCTCGGGATCGACCGTATCCTTGTGCGCCTCCGCCTCGTTCGACGTACCCATGGCGCAGTAGCCATCATATTGCGGTGCGAAGCGGTTCGGATCCTTGACGAACAGATCACGGTGCTCGCCGCTGGCAAAACGCCAGCGTAACTTGTGCCACAAATATTCGAATTCAGACTTACCCTGGACGGGTTTCCCGTCGGTGAAATAAGCGACCGTGTCATAGCCGCTGATCGACAGCTTTGGTTCTTCGCTTCGCGCAGCAGACACGAGGACGGTAGCGAACAACAACCCGACCATCGCCGCGGACGGCCTCAGTCGCGGTAGGCAAAGCTCCCGCATGGCCTTCTTCCTTGGGTTTGACCAGACTTTTCGTCATGATTACGAAAACGAGTATAGTGCACGTCGCCCGCTGTAGGGTCAAACGCATGAGCGATGTGCATCAGCTTTAACATTCGGCCCATCGCTTAAGGTCGATGGCCGAGATCCTCGAACCCAGCGCCCGGAAACGGAAACTCGCCGCTATTCTGCACGCGGATGTAGTCGGCTTCAGCCGCCTGATGGGCGAGGATGAGGCAGGCACGCATCGTGCGCTCGGTGAGCTCCGCCGCGCCGTCGACCCGCTGATCGCAGCCCATGGTGGGCGGATAGTCGGCACGGCAGGCGACAGCTTGCTGGCGGATTTTTCGAGCGTTGTCGACGCGCTGAGCTGCGCCATCGAGATGCAGCAGGCAGCGCGTGCCATCAATGACCCCATTCCCCCTGAGCGCCGCCTGGAGCTGCGGATTGGCGTCAATCTCGGCGACGTCATCATCGACGGCGAAGACATCTTTGGCGATGGCGTCAACATTGCCGCCCGACTCGAGGCGCTTGCCCAGCCCGGTACCATTTGCATCTCACAAACCGTATACGAGCACGTCAAAAACAAGCTGGATCTAGATTACCGCCCGCTCGGCAGCCATCGCGTCAAGAATATCGCCGAACCCGTTCGCGCTTATGCCGTGGGCATAGAAGTCGCGACACCACGGCTGAAAAAGAGGTTGCGACCTCTTATGCTCGTTGTAGGGGTCACTGTACTCGTCGTGGCCGGCCTTGTTGGGTGGGAGCTTCACGTCGGCGCAGGTGGAGAGCTATTCGGGCTTGGCACCGCCCCCAAGCCGGTCGAGGTCGCGAGCTTGACCGCGCCCAATCGCCTCGCCGGGCGTCCCTCGGTGGCGGTGCTGCCGTTCAAGAACCTGTCGGGCGAGGCCGGCCAGGATTTCTTTAGCGACGGGATCACCGAGGACGTCATTACGGCGCTCGGCCGCTTCTCAAACCTGCTCGTCATCGCCAAATCCGCTAGCTTCCCCTTCAAAGGCTCGAATGCTTCCCCTGCCGAGATCGGGCGGCTTCTGGACGCGCGTTACCTGCTCGACGGCAGCATTCGCCGCGCCGGCAGTCGGGTTCGCGTTACCGCCGCGTTGACCGAGGCCCCAACCGGGCGGCAAGTCTGGTCCGAAACATACGATGCCGAGGTCGACAATATCTTCGCCGTGCAGGACGATATCGCCAAGCGCGTCGTCGGCGCAGCCGCTGTAAAGCTCACCCGCTTTGAGCGGGAGCGCGCTCTGGCAAAACCTACCAGTAGTCTCGTGGCGTACGAATACGTGCTGCGTGGTCGTGAGTTTTTTGAGCATGCAACGCGCGACGATAACGACGAGGCAAGCGAGCTCTTTCAGCGCGCCATTGATCTCGATCCTAATTACGCCGAGGCCTATGCAGCACTCGGCGGCTCGCATTACGAGGCCGTCGTGTCAGGGTGGTCCCAATTTCGTGAGGAAGAGCTCGAACGTGCGGAGGCGTTCGCACAGAAAGCGCTGGCGCTGGATCCGGCAACGACGCGCGCTTATCGCGTGCTCGCCGATATCAATCTTTTTAGGAAACGGTACGATCTCGCGCTGGGGCAACTTGACCGCGCGCTCGAAATTAACCCAAGCGACGTGGACAACATTGCTCACCGCGGGACTCTCTTAGTGTGGGCGGGCAGAGCCGCGGAAGCATTACCGTGGCTGGAAGGTGCACTCCGTTTTGACCGCCCCAAAGGCCTCGCAGCCGGAAGGCTCTGTATGGCGTATTATTTTCTCCGCCGGTACAGCGACGCCGTCGATGCTTGCGACCGCGCCCTTTCCCGCAACCCAGGACGCAACACCCAGATGCTCACGCATCCGGTGCTTGCGGCCACTTACGCGGAACTGGGCCGACAGCAGGACGCGGAGGGTGAGCGCGCCATTGTCGCACGTTTATGGCCATTCCTCGATGCCCGGACTTTCGCCGCCCAATTCGGCACACCGGAGGCGCGCGACCACATGCTGGAGGGGTTGAAAAAGGCCGGATTTCGCTGAGGCGAGGCCTCCTTCGGTTATTTAACCGCGGCGAAGACCATGACCTCGACGAGATTGTCGGGGGCGGAAAGCCCGCCCTTTTGAACGATCGTCCGAGCCGGTGGAGGGCTACCGAAATACTGCTTGCGCAGGTCGGCGTATTTCGCGAGCTGATCGGGGTCGGCGACATAAGTGCGGGTCTCGATGATGTCGGAAAGGCTTGCCCCCGCCACCTTCAGGCAGGCCTCGACCTTCTTGCCGATCTGCTCCAGCTGCGCCTGCATGTCGCCCTTGCCGATGATGTTGCCGCTCTCGTCGCGCGCTGCCTCGGGGCCGACGACAACCCAGTGACCGCCGTCGCGCAGCGCGACGAGCGTCGAGGGCGGGGAGGCGGCGCAGGGTGGTCCGAGGATCACCGGCTCCGCTAGATCCTTGACCGCTGCCCAATTCTCGTCAGCTGGTTTGATGTATTTGGCGGGGTTCTGCTGCCAGGTCTCCATCGCTTGGCGCATATGAGTGAGATAGAGCTTGCCGTCGACGATCGCCCAAGCCTCGGGATCAACCGTGTCTTTGTGTCCCGCCTCGCCAGCCGCCGCGCCCATCGCGCAATACCCGTCGTATTGCGGGGCGTAGCGGTCCGGTTCTTTGGAGAACATTTCGCGGTGTGCGTTGTCGGCAAAGCGCCAGCGCAACTTATGCCACGAATATTCGAATTCGGACTTACCCGGAACGGGTTTCCCTTCAGTGAAATAAGCAACCGGATCGTAGCCGCTGATCGACAGCTTGGGTTCGTCGCCCCGCGCGGTAGGTACAAGGACCGTTGCGAACAACAACCCAACCAGGGCTGCGGACGGCTTCAGTCGCGATGGATAAACCCCCCACATAACCTTCCTCCCTGGCGCACCCGGCGGCGCTCAAGACTTTTCGTCGCGCTTGGTAAACGAGGTATACTGCGCGTTGTCTGCGGTGAGGTCAAACGAATTGGCCATGTGCGCTAGCTCCAAATATTTGGCTCATCATCTGATCGTCTGAAGACCGATGGCTGAAATCCTCGAATTCAGCTCTCAGAAGCGGAAACTCGCCGCCATTCTGCACGCGGATGTGGTCGGGTTCAGCCGGCTGATGGGCGAGGATGAGGCAGGCACGCATCAAGCGCTGGGCAAGCTCCGCCGCGCCGTCGATCCGCTGATCGCGGCGCATGGCGGGCGGATCGTCGGCACCGCAGGCGACAGCCTGCTGGCGGATTTTTCGAGCGTGGTCGATGCGTTGAGCTGCGCCGTCGAGATGCAGCGGACCGCGCATGCGGTCAACGATCCTATCCCGCCCGAGCGCCGTCTCCAGCTGCGGATCGGTGTCAACCTCGGCGACGTGATCGTCGATGGGGACAACATCTTCGGCGATGGCGTCAACATTGCCGCCCGGCTCGAGGCTCTTGCCAAGCCCGGCACCGTCTGCATTTCGCAAACCGTCTACGAGCACGTCAGGAACAAGCTCGATCTCGATTACCGCCCGCTCGGCAGCCATCGCGTCAAGAATATCGCCGAGCCGGTTCGCGCTTACGCAGTAGGCGTACCGGCTGCGGCGCCCCGGCCAAGGAGAGGGCGGCGACCTCTTGTGGCCGGCGCGGCGGCCACTGCCCTCGTCGCGGCCGGCCTTATCGCCTGGACGTTTTACGCGGGTGCAGGCCGAGAGCTATTCGGGTTCGGTGCCGCCCCCAAGCCGGTCGAAGTGGGGACCCTCGCCGCTCCGGCCCGCCTCGCCGGGCGCCCTTCGGTGGCGGTGCTGCCTTTCAAGAATCTGTCGGGCGATGCCAGCCAGGATTTCTTTAATGACGGGGTCACCGAGGACGTCATCAGCGCCCTTGGCCGCTTCTCTAACCTGCTCGTCGCGGCTAAATCAGCGAGCTTCCAGTTCAAGGGTCGGAGCCTGGCGCCGGCCGAGATCGGCCGCCTGGTCGATGCGCGCTACCTGCTCGAAGGGAGCATCCGCCGTGCCGGTGACCGTATTCGGGTCAACGTCGAATTGACCGAGGCAGCGACCGGGCTGCACGTCTGGTCCGAAACCTACGATGCCGAGGTGAGGGACATCTTCGCCGTGCAGGAGGACATCGCGGGGCGTGTCGTCGGCGGGGCAGCCGTCAAGCTCACCCGGTTCGAGCGGGAGCGCGTCCTTGCCAAACCCACCAACAGCCTCGCCGCCTACGAATACGTGCTGCACGGTCGCGAGTTCCTGTCGCATCCGACCCGCGACCAGAACGACGAGGCGCAGAAGATGTTCCTGCGCGCAATCGACCTCGACCCGAGCTACGCTGCCGCCTATGCGGCGCTCGGAGAGGCGTATTACGAGACCGTCGTATCGGGATGGACGGAATTTCGCGAGGAAGAGATCGAGCGCGCCGAGTCGCTCGCGCAAAAAGCGCTAACGCTCGATCCCGCCACGACCAGCGCCTACCGACTGCTCTCCTCCACCAACATGTACAGAAGACGGTATGATCTCGCACTTGGGCAGATCGACCGCGCGCTCGAGATCAACCCCAGCGATGCGGAAAGCTACTTCCAGCGCGGAAATATTTTGGTGTGGGCAGGCAGAGCCGCGGAGGCCATGCCGTGGCTCGAAGGCTCGCTTCGCTTTGACCGTGCCCATACCCTGACATCTCAAGACCTATGTGTGGCGTATTATTTCCTCAGCCGCTACGGCGAAGCCATCGAGGCCGGTGATCGTACACTCGCCCGCAGCTCCGGACGCAGCGTCCAGATGACTACGCGTCCATTTGTTGCCGCCGCTTATGCCCAGTTGGGCAGGAACCAGAATGCTGACAGCGAGCGCGCCATCCTCGCGCGTCTCTGGCCGTTCTTCGATGCACGGACTTTCGCGGCACAATTCGGCACGCAAGAGGCGCGCGACCATATTCTCGAAGGGCTGAAAAAGGCCGGATTTCGCTGATCGCCGGCGCGTTCGCGCGGGACGGCTCGTGACCAAGCGAACCCAATTCGGGCTCGCTGCTGCGCGTCAATTGATGGCGGCGACCGCCTCCATCTCGACGAGGAAATCAGGACCGGCGAGATGATCCACCTTGACCGTGGTGCTGGTCGGCAATTCCGGACCGAGGTAGCGCGCCCGCATGTCGGCGTTCTTTGAGAACGCGTCGGTGTCGGTGACGTAGGCTCTCGTCAAGATAATATCGGACGCGTTTGCCCCAGCGACCTTGAGACAGGTTTGAATATTCTTGCCGACCTGCTCGATTTGCGCCCGCATGTCACCCTTGCCGACGAGATTGCCTTCCTGGTCAACCGCCGTTTGCCCGACGAGGATGACTTGCCGCCCGCCGCCGTTTACCGAGACCACAACAGGCGGTACAGACGGCGAGTGATCACGACACGGCTGTCCGATGATTGTCGGCTCGGGCAGGGTCTTAATGGTTGGCCAGTTCGCGTCGGCCGTTTTGATTCTTTCAGCCGCGTTCTGGCTCCATCTGCCCAATGAACGAGTGGTGTGCGTGAGATAAAGCTTGCCGTCGACGATCGCCCAGGCCTCGGGATCGACTGTATCCTTGTGTGGTGCGTCCGAGGACACGCCTCCAGCGCAATAGCCATCGTATTGCGGCGCATAACGATGCGGATCTCCGACGAATAGATCGCGGTGGCCGGCGCTGGCAAAGCGCCAGCGCGCATCGTGCCACACGAGCTCGAATTCGGTCAGGCCCGGGACGGGCTTCCCGTCGGTGAAATATGCGACCGGATCATAGCCGCTGATCGCGAGCCTCGCTTCATCGCCGCGGGCCGTCGGCGCAGCAAGCAACAGCCCGAGAAGCGCGGCGGACGGCACCAATCGAGAAAAGCAAGCCCACATGACGCACCTCGTGAGTTGCGAAACGGCACCAACTCGCCATCGTCAGCTCATTCCCACATCAAGTACAATGCGAGACGTTCGCCGCCGGGTCAAACGCATCGCCGACTGATGGCTAGTATCCTCGAGCCTGCCTCCCGCAAGCGCAAGCTCGCCGCGATCCTTCATGCGGACGTGGTCGGGTACAGCCGGCTGATGGGCGAGGATGAAGCGGGCACCCATCAGGCGCTTGGCGAGCTCCGCCGGGCCGTCGACCCACTGATCGCGGCTCATGGCGGGCGGATCGTCGGCACGGCGGGCGACAGCGTGCTCGCGGATTTTTCGAGTGTAGTCGACGCGCTCAACTGCGCCGTCGACATGCAACGGGTCGCGCGTGCAGCCAGCGAGCCTGTCCCGCAGCAGCGCCGCCTCGAGCTGCGGATCGGGGTCAACCTCGGCGATGTCATCGTCGACGGCGACAACATCTTTGGGGATGGAGTCAACATCGCCGTGCGGCTCGAAGGGCTCGCGCGACCCGGGACAATTTGCATTTCGCACACGGTTTACGACCAGGTCAGAAACAAGCTCGATCTAGATTACCGCCCGCTCGGCAGCCATCGTGTCAAGAACATCGCCGACCCCGTCCGCGCTTATGCCGTGGGGGTCCCGGCAGCGGCGCCCCCGCCGACCAGACGCCGGAGAACGCTTATCATCACGACTGGGGCCGCCGCGCTCGCCGTCTTCGGCCTGGTCGCATGGGCGTTTCACGCGGGTGGAGGCCGCGAGCTGCTCGGTCTCGGCTCTACGCCCAAGCCGATCGAAGTCGCGAGCCTTGCCGCTCCCGCCCGCCTCGCGGGCCGCCCCTCGGTGGCAGTGCTGCCGTTCAAGAATTTATCGGACGATGCCAACCAGGAATATTTTAGCGATGGGATCACCGAGGACGTCATCACAGCGCTCGGTCGCTTTTCGAATTTGCTCGTCGTAGCGAAATCAGCGAGCTTCCAATTCAAGGGCCGGAACCTCTCACCTGGCGAAATCGGGCGGCTGCTCGATGCCCGCTATCTCCTCGACGGCAGTATCCGGCGGGCGGAAGACAGAGTTCGCGTGAAGGCCGAATTAACCGAGGCCGCGACTGGGCGCCATGTCTGGTCCGAAGGCTACGACGCCGAGCTCAAGGACATTTTCGCCGTGCAGGCTGATATTGTCCGCCGGGCTGTCGGCGCGGTGGCCGTCAAACTCACCCGCTTTGAGGAAGAGCGCGTCCTCGCCAAGCCCACCGGCAGTCTTGCCGCCTATGAATACATCTTGCGCGGCCGTGAGGTTCTTACACATACGACGCACGAGAAGAACGACGAGGCGCGCGAGCTCTTTCAGCGTGCGATCGCTCTCGACCCGAACTACGCTGCAGCCTATGCCGCGCTCGGTGATTCACATTTCGAGGCCGTCGTATCTGGATGGACGGAATTTCGCGGTGAAGAGCTTGAGCGCGCCGAGACGCTCGCGCAAAAGGCGTTAGCGCTTGACCCCGCGACGACCAGCGCCTACCGCCTACTGGCTCGTATTAACCGCTACGGAAAACGTTACGATCTCGCGCTGGGGCAGATCGACCGCGCCCTGGAGATCAATCCGAACGATGCCGCCAGCTATCAGATGCGGGGAAATGTTCTGGTGTGGGCAGGCAGAGCAGGCGAGGCCGTATCCTGGCTCGAAATCGCGCTCCGCTTCGACGGCGCGAATGCCTACACAGCTCAGAACCTGTGCAGTGCTTATTATCTGCTCGGCCGCTACGGCGAAGCGGTCGAGACCTGCGACCGTGCTCTCGCCCGCAACCCCGGCCGCAGCATCCAGATGATGGCGCGACCGCTGCTCGCAGCTGCCTACTCCCAGCTGGGAAGAGACCGGGATGCCGCGGGGGAGCGCGCCATTGTCGCGCGTCTGTGGCCGTTCTTCGATGCCGAGCGGTTTGCCGAGCAATTCGGCACGCCGGAGGCGCGCGACCAAATGCTCGAAGGGCTGAAAAAGGCCGGATTTCACTGAGCGCTGCCGGATTCGCGCAACTCCCGAATTTGTCGCAAATTTCACTAAATTCAGCGACAAATACGACTATAAATTAACTCTGTACTCCACTAGTCTCGTTTACCGAGCGTGGTGGGGCGACGATGGCGGATGCGGCGATCTCGGAGCGGCGGCTCGGCCAGCTGCCGGCGTGGTGCGGACGCGTCGGCGCCGCGCTCGCCGAACGTCTGGCCGCCGAGCGCCACCGGCACTTGCTGTGGTTGCCGGTGTTCTTTGGTGCCGGGATCGGGGTCTATTTCGCGCTGACCGTCGAGCCCCCGCTGTGGCCCGGCCTGGTGATGGCGAGCGCCGGCGCTGTTGTGAGCTTGGCAATGCATCGGCATCGGGCGTGGTGCGGGATAGCCCTCGCCCTGGCCGTCTTTGCCGCCGGCTTTGCGCTGATGCGGGAGACAGCCTGGGAGCGCCAGACGCCGATGCTGCAGCGGCAACTCGGGCCGGTTACCGTCACCGGCCGGGTCGTCGATGTCGACCTGGCCGAGAGGGGCTGGCGCATCGTCGTCGAGCCGGAGACATTGGCCAGCCTCGACCCCGGCGATCAGCCGCGGCGCCTGCGCCTGCACATTCCGCAGTCGAGCGACGAGCTCAACCCGGGCGACCGCGTCCGCCTGAAGGCGATGCTCCATCCTGTGCCGCTGCAGATCTTGCCGGGCGGGCGCGATTTCCAGCGCGAGCTCTACTTCGCCCAAATCGGCGGTGTCGGCTATTCCTTCGGGGGCGCACGTCGTGTCGTCCGCGGTGAGGACGAACGCGCCTCTTCCGACCGCGGCGGCTGGCGGGAATTCGTACAGCGGCTGCGCACGGAAATGTCGCGGCGCATCACGGCGGTACTCCCCGGCTCGACCGGCGGGATCGCATCCACCCTGATCACCGGAAAACGCGGTGCCATCCCCGAGGCGGACAAACAAGCTTTTCGCGACTCGGGACTGGCCCATTTGCTGGTGGTTGCGGGGCTGCATCTCGGTCTCGTCGGCGGCTTCGTGTTTGTCTTCGTGCGTGGTGGATTGGCGCTGATCCCGTCGATCGCGCTGCGCTATCCGATAAAGAAGATCGCCGCCGGCTTGGCACTGGTAGTGCTGGCTTGCTACCTCGTCATCTCGGGTGCCGCGGTTCCGACGCAGCGCGCCTTTGTCATGACCGGCATCGTCTTTGCTGCGGTCTTGATCGACCGGCTGCGAATTTCCATGCGCATTTGCGCAATCGCCGCGGTGGTCGTGCTGGCGGTCGATCCGGCGAGCCTGGCGGGGGTCAGCTTCCAGATGTCGTTCGGGGCCGTGGTTGCCCTGATTGCGGTCTACGAGACCTATGGCCAGCGGCTCGGCCGGTTGCTGCATCGCCCGTCCATCCTCGGGCAGATAGCCGGCTATTGCGGTGCCGTCGTAGTCACCACTGTGGTGGCGACCGTCGGCACCGAGCCGTTTTCGATCTATTTCTTTCATCATGTCGCGTTGTATTCGCCGCTGGCCAACGTCGTGGCGGTGCCGATCAGCGCGATGTGGACCTTGCCGTGGGGGCTTGCTGCCAGCCTGCTGATGCCGTTGGACCTCGAGCGTTTGGCTCTGGTGCCGATGAGCTGGGGGATCGACGCGACACTCTGGGTGGCGCAAGGAGTAGCGGCGCTGCCAGGCAATGTCTGGGCGACGCCGCGCATGCCGGTCGCAGGGTTGCTGCTGGTCGTCTTTGGCGGGCTTTGGTTGTGCCTATGGCAAGGACAATGGCGGCGTTGGGGAGCAGTCGCGGTCGTCGCCGGGCTCGCCACGACGGCGCTGACCCGGCCACCCGATATCGTCATCGCCGACAGCGGGCGCTTCGTCGCGGCGCGCTCGGCCGACGGGCGTTACTTTGTCGCGGCCGACAAGGGTGAGAAGATGCCGCGCTCGTTCCTAGCGACGGAGACCGGCGAGACGCTAAGGGCTTGGCCGCAAGCCGGGGACACACCCGAGAGCGGGCTCGATTGCTCCGGCGAGCTGTGCCTTTACTCGGCGCGCGGCCGTCGGGTCGCGATCGTTACCGGGGCGTCTGCACTCCCGGTCAGATGCAACGGGGTCGATGCGATTGTCAGCCAAGTGCCTGCCGGCTTTCGCTGCCGCTCGATGATGCCGGTCATCGATCGCATCGATTCGTGGAGGCGCGGTGCCGTGGCACTGTGGCTCGACGAAACCGGGATCATCGTCGAAAGCGCCAATGAGACCCGCGGCGATCGCCCTTGGGTCCCGCATCCCCGCCCGAAGCGCCAACGCCCTCCGGCTGCTGCCGACGACGGTTGACCTAAGTCTTCACGACGCGGACATCAGCGGCCAATACCAGGCAAAAAAGCCGGGATCGAGCCGGGATGACCAATTGGCGGCGCCGACCTCACCCGCGTCCCGAATTGCATCCGCCACAGGATCGACGATCGCCTCGGAGACGCTTCGATCCGGGACCTCGGGCGCCGCCATCCGGATCAGCTGGAAGTCGGTGCGCTCGGCGAATTTCGGGATGACCCGCAGCAGGGCGACCTCGTCCGACCTCACCATCATCCAACTGAGCGGGCCGAATTCGACGCAGCCATCGTCGTCGCCATTGCTCGACCCGTCGAAAGACAACTCCGGATGGTGCCGCAGGAAGTCCAGCACGAATTTCCAATTCCACGTCGTGCTGTAGCTTGCCCTCCTCGTCACTTTCCCATCGCTCACCCAGGCGGGGATCGGACCGGCGATTTCTTCGGAGGATGGCGGGCTGCCGGAGGCATCGACGAAGATCAAGCCGTCGCGAACGCAAACGCGGTAGCTCGTCATCCGCAGCCGCGACCGGTCGGTCCGCGAGGCGAACGCCGGCTCGAGCAGCTCGCCGTCGAGGGCAAATTCCCAGCCGTGATAAGGGCAGATCAGGCGTTCGGCAGAGCCCTCTTCGGCGTCGCAGACCGGGTAGCCTGCGTGAATGCAGACATTGCGCAACGCATGCAGGCAGCCGTTGCCGTCGCGGGTTACGACCACCGAGCGGGCGGCGGCATCGAACCGAAAATAGCGACCGTCCTCGTCGAGTCGTGTCGCGTGATCTACGGCCACCCAAGGTCGGGCAAAGATCCGTTCGCGCTCGGCGGCGAAGACATCGGCTTCGTGAAACAAGGCAGGATCGGGCACAATATCGCCCGCTCTGCCCAGCTGCTCGCCGAGAGCGGCGACGCTGGCAGGAAGATCCATCGAGGGGTCCGCTGATCGTCTGTTGGGTCCAGTGCCCAGAGTGACCGGCCGACCCAGCCGCGTCAAAGGGTTTGTGGCGGGATTTCTGATCCGCCGACCACCCGGCCGCCGCCCATTTGGGCCGGCGATCTGCAATGGCAGATTTCGGGGCAAAATTTCTGCAAAACGGGACACGAATCGGCATCTTCTCTAATTCTTCATCGTGAAAGTGCTTTCTCTACATTGCACAGAGAGCACGCTACAGTATAGCCTTTGAACCGTCAGAAGAAAGTGGCATATCGAACGGTCTCACCCCCTCTGGCGTTACATATCGATTCGCGAGCGCCATACTCAGGCCGTAAAGGGTTTCGATATTTTCGCCTGCAAAAACCCCATTCTCTACAATAATTCGTGCATCGAACCTGCAACAGCAATGGCGGCGGCCGGCAGAAAATGCACCGTTGCCGAATAGGCGTAGGCTAAGTCGGAGGAAAGAGATGACCTATCGAATTTCCTATAGCGACGGATCGGCGGGTGCTCTCATTGGCGAGAGCGAAGCGGAGACCCGCCTGATCGAGGAGTACCGGACGGAAGCCGAAGCGCTACGTAGAGCGCGCGAGCTGCTCGAAGCAGGCGAGCACGATGCCATCTCGGTTCGCGACCGCTCTGGAAATGTTCTGTATGGCGTTTGCCTCCAACTGAGACTGGGATTTTTAGCCGAATAGGTCAGCAACCGAGCTGGCGCCCGCGACACCTGAGGCGCCACCTTCTCCATGTCCGGCGCGTGAGGTTCTGGGCAAGGCGCCGGCTACTTCGCCGGCTCCAGCGCCACAGGTGCCGGTGCGCTCGGTTTTGCGGCCTCCAGTTCGGCGGCCTTCTTCTCGATCAGCTCGACGAGATGGTCGACGATGTCGGTGTCCTTCAGGCGGTGGTCGGTCACGCCGCCGATATAGACCTGGTGGGTGCCGTTGCCGCCGCCGGTGAAGCCGATGTCGGTCTCGCGCGCCTCGCCCGGGCCGTTGACGACGCAGCCGATGACCGACACGGTCATTGGCGTGGTGATGTGCGCGAGGCGCTCCTCGAGCCGCTCGACGGTCTTGATGACCTCGAATTGCTGGCGCGCGCAGGACGGGCATGAAATCACGGTGACCCCACGCCGCCGCAGGTTCAGCGCCTTCAGCATCTCAAAGCCGGCCTTGACCTCCTCGACCGGATCGGCGGACAGCGAAACCCTGATCGTGTCGCCGACCCCGGACCACAGGAGCATGCCGATCCCGATCGACGACTTGACCGTGCCGCTGCGCAAGGCGCCGGCCTCGGTGATCCCGAGATGGAGCGGATAGTCACAGGCTTCGGCCAGCTGCTGATAGGCGGCGACCGCGAGAAACACGTCCGAGGCTTTGCACGAGATCTTGAACTCGAAGAAGTCGTTGTCCTCAAGGATCTTCGCATGATTGAGGGCACTCTCGACCATCGCCTCCGGGCAGGGTTCACCATAGCGCTCGAGGAGGTCGCGCTCGAGCGAGCCGGCATTGACCCCGATCCTCATCGAGCAGCCGTGGTCTTTCGCCGCCTTGATCACCTCGCGGACGCGTGCGGGCGAGCCGATGTTGCCGGGGTTGATGCGCAGGCAGGCGGCACCACTCTCCGCCGCCTCGATCGCCCGCTTGTAGTGGAAATGAATGTCGGCGACGATCGGCACCGTCACCTGCCGGGTGATTTCTTTCAAGGCCAGCGCCGATTCCTGGTCGGGGCAGGAGACCCGGACGATATCCGCACCTGCCTCTTCGAGAGCCCGGACCTGCGCGACCGTGGCCGCAACGTCGCTCGTCACGGTGTTGGTCATCGATTGCACGGTGATCGGCGCATCGCCGCCGACCGGCACCTTGCCGACGTGGATTTTACGGCACTGACGGCGCTGGATGTCGCGGTATGGCCGAACGCTCATGTCATTTTCCCGCGTCGTTGATGCATTGGTGACGACTTATAAACGCGTTAAGGCCGGGCAACAATCCAGGCCGAGCTCACCCTCCCGTGGCGGCCTTTGCGAGCAGCGCTTTCGGCTCGAGCGGGATGGTGCGGATCGCGCCATTGGGGCCGATCGACGCCGTCGGCTTGCCATCGACCGTGATCTCCAGACCGCCGGCATTGCCGGTGCGCATTGATACCCCCGGCTGATCGGGCACCAGGTAGCTTTCGCCGGCCTTTAGCGTCCGCGTGAAGAGAGGAGCCTGGTCAGTGCTCCGGATCTGTATCCAGCTGTCGGACGTGGCCCGGATCACGATCCGGGCCGTTCCATCGATGGCGCCGTAAGCGTGCGGCTCCTCGGCCCGCAGCCCCGCAGTCGGGCCGGCTGGGAGCGGAACGGGAGCCGACGGCACCGCCGGTGCGGCAGAAGGCGGGCCGGAGGCCGACGGGGGAGACATCGCAGAGAGCGTGCCGGCCCTCTCCGCGGTCGGGGCAAGGTTGAAACCGGCCGAACCCGGCGCCGGCGGCGCGGTGTCGGGTGTGGTCGCAAGCTGGGGTTCCGGCGAAGGTTCCGTGGCCGGAGGCACGGGCGGCTCGCCTCCGAGCTGGCGTGGAGGCAGCACTGCGAGCTCGGGCGGTACCTCGATCACGCGTACCGGACGCGAGCGGTCGCTAGTCGACACGTAGTACCAGGTGCCGTACCCGCACAGCGCTAAGATCAGCGCCACCAGAAGCATCGCTCCCCCGGGAATGCTGCGTTCGCCGAGCGGCATCGGAAAGGCCAGATCGGGCTTCGCGTCGAGCAGGGCGGACTCGGCCTTGAAGCGGCGCAAGATCTCGTTGCCGTCGAGCCCGAGGTGGTCGCCGTAGGCGCGCACAAAGCCGATCGCGTAGGCCGGGCCCGGGAGAAGATCCGGACGCCCGGCCTCCAGCGCCGCCAGATAGCCGGGTTTGATCTTCAGTGCCGCGGCGACGTCGTCCAAGTCGAGGCTGAGCGCCTCGCGTTGCTGACGCAGCAAATCTCCGGCGGATCGCGGACCAAACGGGGAAGCGGCTTCGCCGTCAGGCAGATCCTCCATGAAGGAAGTCTTGAGACGCCGGAACAACGCCATGCTGTGATCCCGCTGCAGCGCCACTTTAACCATGGACGCCGGCTTCTGTGCAACCGCGAGCCAGAGCGGACCGTAAGCTCGGTGAGAGGCTCACAAGGCGATCGCGTGGTCCCGCGCGTAGGCTTCGAGCTTGGGTCGGAGCGAATGATCCGGCCGGCCCCCGATCTCCTGGAGATAGCCGGCAACGGCGGTCGCATCCAGGCTGCGGATCATCGTCTTGACCGGGCCGATGGCGGTTGCCGCCATCGACAACGTCCTGAAGCCAAGCCCGATCAGCGCCATCGCCTCGAGCGGGCTGCCGGCCATCTCCCCGCACATGCTGAGCGGTACTCCGGCATCGCCGGTCCGGGCGATGACCTCGCGGAAGAGAGTCACCATCGGCATCGAGAGGGGATCGTAGCGATCGGCCAAACGCGGATTGCCGCGGTCGCAGGCAAACAGGAACTGCGCCAGATCATTGGTCCCGATGGAGAGAAAGTCGATCCGCTGGCACAGTGCGGGCAACTGCCACAACAACGCCGGCACTTCCAGCATGACCCCGATCTTGATCGGTTCCGGCAGCGCCCTGCCCTCCTTCGCGGCGCGGGCGAGCTCCATGTCGAAAATTGCTCGGGCACGCTCGAGCTCGGCGACCTCGGCGATCATCGGAAACTTGACGAACAATGGCCGCGCCTCTGCCGCTCGGATCAACGCCCGCAGCTGTTGTCTCAGCATGGCTGGTCGATCGAGCCCGATGCGGATTGCCCGCCAACCCATCGCCGGGTTGTCTTCTGCCGCGTGCGGCAGGTAGGGCAATACCTTGTCGCCACCGATATCCAAGGTGCGGAAGACCACCGGCCGGTTTTCGGCCTGATCGAACACGCTCCGATAGAACGCGGTCTGTTCGACAACTCCGGGGAAGCTGTCCCGCACCATGAACGGGATCTCGGTGCGAAAAAGCCCGATCCCTTCGGCGCCGGTCGCCCGGAGCTGGGGCAGGTCGATCAGCAGCCCGGCATTGAGCTGCAACTTTATCGCTATTCCGTCGAGGGTGACGGGCGGGGCCGAACGCATGGTGTCGTAAAAAGCGCGGCGTCGTGTTCGGGTCTCGACCGTCGCCGCTGCCGATTGGCGGAGGTGGTCGCTCGGCCGGATCAGAACCTGGGCGTGATCGCCGTCGACAACGACGATGTCACCCGCCTCGATCCTGCTCGTCGCGTCCTGGACCCGCCCGACGACCGGGATGTCGAAGGCCCGCGCGACGATGGCGACATGCGCGGTCGGCGATCCTTCCTCGAGCACGAGCCCAGTGATCCGCCAGCGCGCGTAATCCATCAGCTCGGCCGGGCCCATGGCGCGGGCGACCAAAATGAACTCGGGCGGGAGCTCGGCCCAAGCCGCACTCGGCGGACCCCCGGAAAGATGGTGCTGGAGACGGTTTGCGAGATCTTCGAGATCGTGGAGACGCTCGCGCAAATAGGGGTCGCTGGCCTGCATCATCCGCGAGCGAGTGTCTTCGCGGACTTTCTGGACCGCGGCCTCGGCGGTCAGGCCGCTGCGGATCGCATCCGCGATGCGGCGGACCCAACCGCGATCGGCGGCGAACATGCGATAGCTTTCCAGGACGTCGTAGTGCTCGCCGATGCCGAGATTGCGGCTCGTTGCGACGAGCTCGTCTATCGCCTCGCGCATTGCCGCGACCGCGTGACGTAACCGCTCAAGCTCGGCGGCGGCGTCCTCGGCAACGACTTGCCGGATCAGCAGCTTGGGTTCGTGCAGGACGGCCGGTCCCACCGCCAGCCCAGGGTTTAGCCTGACGCCGACCAGACGAACCGGGAGCATGACGCCCCCTTGACCCTGGGCGATTTCCAGTGGGTTGACGAGTTCGCCTCTGGCGGCGAGTTCGGCGACTACCATCGCGATCGTCTGCAATACCTCGATCTCGTCCTCGGTATAGTGTCGCAGCGAGCGGTTCTGCACGACCAGCACACCGAGAACCCGGCCACCGCGAAGGATCGGCACACCCATCAGCGAGTGGTAATGCTCTTCGCCGGTTTCCGGCCGATAGGCGAAATCGGGGTGGGATTGCGCATCGGCGAGCGCGAGCGGGCGCGCGGTTGCCGCGATCACTCCGACAAGGCCTTCGCCGACGCGCAGTCTCGTCCGGTGCACGGCTTCCGGGCGCAGCCCTTCGGTGGCGAAGAGCTCGAGCACCTCGCCCGCGCGCATGACATAAGCCGAGCAGACCTCGGCCACCATCTCCGCGGCGATGATCCGGACGATTCGGTCGAGCCGCTCCTGAGGGCTGCCCGAACCTGCCATGATGTCCCGAAGGCGGCGCAGGAGGCGGCGGGTCCCACTAACACTCCCTCCAGCCTCAATCATCCCGGCGCGTCTTGCCTCCTCGACAAATCTGCGACGGACCGAGGCGCTTGATCCGAAGTGCGTTCGCAGCGGGCAGCAAGCACCCCGAGCGCTTGGCCGACGAGCTCCTCGATGATCTCGACTGTGCTCTGTTCGCGGGTCACAAAGCCGACGCTCTGGCCCGCCATCAGCGACCCCGCTTCGATGTCGCCGTCAATGACCGCGCGCCGCAGCGCACCGGCCCAGAAATGCTCGATCTCGAGTTGTGCTGCTTTTTGCGACAGTTCACCTCGGGTGAACCGGTCGACCACCCGGCGCTGCATCGCAGCGAAGCAATCGGCCGCCGGATTATGCAAAGCGCGAACCGGGATCACCGGGAAACGCGGATCGAGCTGGACAGAAGCGACGGCATCGCGTGCGGCGGCG
>Ga0210410_10001787_pt1 | contig 19791 bp, 18 predicted proteins | sample IncBWC4MmetaG_FD_161058 | JGI IMG/M metagenome (GOLD analysis project Ga0210410, IMG submission 161058) | Forest soil microbial communities from Barre Woods Harvard Forest LTER site, Petersham, Massachusetts, United States - Inc-BW-C-4-M | ecosystem: Environmental > Terrestrial > Soil >... | reverse complement strand
AGTTTCTTCTCCAACCTTTTCGTGTCCCGCCGTGCCCAACGCCACCACCGCCTGCTCCAGGTTCTCGCGCTTGATCAGCACATAATCCGTATCAAACGTCGAAATCGCGAAGATCGGGATCCGCGCTTCCGCCAGCGGTTCGAGGAACGATGCCAGCACGCCAGTCATCGAAAATGGGAAGGGCCCTTCGAGTTTCAGCGCGAGCCATCCACGCTCGACCGGCGCAGCGTCTGGCATAGGGTCTCCCAGGCAGACGTCTTCGCTGTAGACAATGGAAAGTTCTTCGCGCGTGCGTACCACGCAGAAAAACCCGCCCTCCGTCGCCCATCCAGGGGTGCGCGCATCGGAGGCCAGCCGGCACACGGCCAGCGGCTCCACCAGAACGCGGTATTTCAAATTCTGAGGCAACTAAGAAAAGAAGGTTACTACATCAGCCAGCCAACCCGGCGACGGAGAGCCGGGCGTCCCGCCCGCGGTCTGGCTCCCCAAGGACGGGCGAGACGCCCGTCGCTCCATCGTGGAACCCGGTCGCGCTTTACTGCATCTCTCCGCCCATCGGCACGTAGCGGAATTTCTTCCCGTCAAAGAACAAAGCGGAGCTTTCGTTAAATTCGCCCAGTTCTTCAATGTACACCGCTTCGATCGTCTTCTTTCGCAGCTTCATTTTTCGAACCGAGAGCGTCCGATAGGGCAAATTCACAATCACATACTTCGCTTTCGGAGTTGCCGAGCGCCAGCCATCCGGCCCCGCGCCATGAATAATCAACACGGCCAGCCCCCGACGCGCCGGATCGGGCTCCTTGAACGTGGTAGTCACCCTGGGGTTGCCGTAGCCATAAAAGTCGTAGTAGGGGTCCATTACTATGTAATTGTGCTCCGCTTCATCCAGCATCGGATTCTTGCAGCGCGCCGCAATCACCACGTCCTCCACGCCGTCGCCGTCAAGATCGCCGAACACGGGTGCGAGGTCGGGGAGCAGCGTGAACTCCCTGCCAAACTGCTGTTGCACGAATTCGTTATCCACTTTGCGAGCCGCCGAGGGAACCTGCCCGGAAGCTGGAATCAACATCGCGACACTGAACGCCAGGAGTAAAAATGCTTTTCGCATGGGTCTACTCTAGTCCCCCGCCGTCACCGTCGGCAGGTAACGAAAGTCACCTTGCTGGCTCTGATTTGGGAGAGCGAAGAGCTTGAACCACAGAGGAGACAGGGGTCCACAGAGGAACACAGGGAAAACCAAAATTACGCCTTGAAGTGTTCCCATCCCCCGGGCTTGAGCGGTCGCGCTGTCCCATCCTTCTCAATCAGCCGCATCGGCGCGGATTTTGTGGCGCGCCCGATCCGCGTCACTCGAACTCCCGCCACCACCGATGGAACCGTCGCCGCGGACGTAAACAGCAGTTCATAGTCGTCGCCGCCATGCAATGCCAATTCGAGCGCAACTCGCTTTTTCCCCAGCCCGACCCGCGCCCGCGGAATCGCCTCTGCCTCGATTTCCGCGCCCACACGACTTTCCTCGCAGATGTGTCCGAGGTCGGTAGAAAGCCCGTCGCTCACATCAATCATGGCTGAAGCTACTCCCCGCCGGCGCAGCCACTGGCCCACCGCCACCCGCGCCAGCGGACGAAGGTGGCGGGAGGATGCTGCCCCTACTGGCTTCGATTCCGCCAGCCGCGCCAGCACCGCCGCTGACCCGCCGAGTTCCCCAGTCACATAAATCCGATCGCCTGCCTTTGCCCCAGACCGCAGCACCGCCTTTCCCTTGGGCACCGAACCCACCACCACAATGTCCGCTTGGATTCCACCTGGCGACTGCGCCGTGTCTCCGCCAGCCAGCGGAACCCTGAATTCTTCCGCCAGATCCAGCAACCCCTTCAGGAAGCGGTTCACCCACTTCTGCGGAACGTCGCTCGCTACGGCCAACGATAAGAATGCCGCCAGTGGCTCTCCTCCCATGGCCGCGATGTCGCTCAAGCCGCGCGTCAAGCAGCGCCGCCCCACCAGTTCTGGAGGGTGCCAATCTCGCCGGAAATGCACGTTTTCGATGGTGAAGTCGGTCGTCACCAGCACCTCGTGTCCAGGAGGAACGCGCAGCACAGCGCAATCATCGCCGATGCCCGTCACGACCGACTTTCCCACGCGAGCAGACCGGCGAATGTGCCGAATCAACTCCCTTTCGCTAAGCGGCATGCCGATCACTATACCCCGCTCCCGTACCTGGAGCGCCCATTCCGGCAGCGCGATAGCGGGTAACCCGAGAGTAATCTGGCCGGATGGGCACCGCTAATTACCCTGCCTTGGTAACCGTTTAAAGGGTCCTAGTGAGGTTGACACGGAGAATTAGGTTTGCTACCTTTTAACTCGCAATTCACAATATTTGCCGTACCAAGTACTGCAACATGAATCAGTTGCAGTGAAATTGGTTTTCAGCTTGCCTAGTTCCGTGGATTTAGGAAGAGCCAGCCTGTCCCGATACGGCTGGTGGAATCAGGCTTCCAAGCCCGAGCATGACGGTTCCGCTCCGGCAGGATTCCGAAGGAAAAATTAGAAATCTTTACCCGGAATAGGACATTGCGTAAACGCTTCTACATATTTTTCGTGGCTCGCGACGAAGCTGGACAGCTTCGCAAGATCTCCATTCCCGTCCAATATCTCTACGTTGTTCTGGCCGGGGCGGCGATCGGCGTGCTCTGCCTGACGGGAATCGCCAGTTCTTATACCCGGATGCTGCAAAAGGTCGCCCACTATAACCAGCTCCGTACCGAGCAAGACCAGCTCAAAGACCGGTATTCGCGTCTGGAGCAGGTTGCCAAGGAACGGGACATCCAGGTAGCTTCTCTCGGCTCACTGGCCAGCGAGGTTTCCGCGCTTTACGGCCTCAAGTCCGATCCGGCGATGGTTGCCGCTTCCTCGACCGAGCAGATTCAAGAAGCGCAGGTGAATTCCTCGCTCGACCAGCTTTACGCGCTCAAACACACGGCGCTGACGGGCGCTGCCAGCGTAGGCATCTCACTCGGCCTTACCAAGAACTCAACCACTGCCGACTGGGTGCGCGCCAACTCGGCTCCGAACTTGTGGCCGGTCGAAGGCCAGATCACCGGCTCCTTCGGCGAGCGGATCGATCCATTTAACGGAGAAGGCGCCTTCCACTCCGGTGTCGATATCTCCGCCGGTGTCGGCTCGCCCGTGATCGCTCCCGCCGATGGCGCCGTTACTTTCGCTGATTTTCTCGGCGGCTACGGACGCGCCGTCATGGTCGACCATGGACACGGCATCACCACTCGCTACGGCCACCTCTCCAGCTTTGCCGTTACCGCCGGGCAATACATCCATCGCGGCGACACTATCGGTTACGTCGGCCTCAGCGGACGCTCTACCGGGCCGCACCTCCATTACGAAGTCCGCATCAACGACGCTCCTGTGAATCCCTACAAGTATCTCCGGCTGACCGTGGCGCACGTCGGCGGGTTTGCCGCGGGCTCCTAGTCTCCAACTCTTTGCAGGAAAAGTGTGGCGCGGGCGCCCTCGCCCGCAGTGATGACCAACCCCTGAAGGGGCCATTGATTTTGAAGATTTCGTTATCGCTGAAGCGATGCCCTGATACGAAACCCGAGTTTGCTTGAAGCCTTGAAACTCTGAAACCTGCCTTCTACCCCTTTGCCTTCTTGATTTCCTCAATCAGCGGCGGCACGATGTCGAACAAATTCCCGACGATGGCATAGTCCGCAATCTCAAAAATCGGCGCCTCGGAATCTTTGTTAATTGCCACGACGCTCCGTGCACCCTTCATGCCAACAATATGCTGGATCGCTCCCGAGATTCCGAGCGCCAGATACAGCTTCGGGGCGACCGTCTGTCCCGACGATCCGATCTGCCGGTCCATCGGCAGCCATCCGTTATCACAGATCGGACGCGACGCCGCTAGCTCACCGCCCAGCGCATCCGCCAATTGCTTTGCCAGTTCGATATTTTTCTGCTCTTTGATTCCGCGTCCCACCGAAACGATAATCTCAGCCTGCGTCAAATCCACCGCTTGTTTCGCTTCCTTGAAAACTTCCTGCGGTTTGTTCCTTACCACGCTGTCCGGAACTTCGACGGTTACCGTCTCCAGTGGCACAGCTGCGGCACCCGCTTCCACCTTGTCGCCGCGGAACGAGCCATTCTGGAAGGTCACAAAGTAAGGCCCCGAGCCCGCAAAACTCACGTCCGCCACAAACTTTCCCTGAAACATTTGCCGCGTGAACAGCAGCTTCCCGCCTTCATACTTGTACCCGATCGCGTCGGTGATGGCCGTCGTTTGCAGGGCCGTCGCCAGTTTCGGTACAAAATCACGCACCTGGTACGTATGCGGCATCAACACCAGGTTCGCCGGATGCTTCACTAAAAACTCGCGCAACGCATGCGCAAAGGCGTCCGGCGTGTAGGGTTCGAGTCTGGCCGACTCGACGTCATACACCTTGGCGACCTTCTTCGCCGCTACCTCGCCCGCGATTGCAGCTGCGCCGGAGCCCACGACCGCCGCTTCCAGCGTCCATCCTGTCTGAGCGGCGATCGCCTGCCCGGCAGCAACCGTCTCCCACGAGACGCGGTTCAGTTTTCCTTCGCGCTGTTCAACGACCACAAGAATTGTGTCCATAAGATCGGTTTTCAGTCTTCAGTTTTCAATTCTCAGTAACAGCCCCGCTGTTCAACTGAGAACTGACAACTGAGAACTGGGTACCTTAAATCACCCGCACTTCATTCTTCAGCTTCTCCACCAGCTTCTTCGCCACTTCCGCCGGAGGCCCTTCCAGAAACTCTGTATTCTTCGATTTCTGCGGTACGTGCAACTTCTCGATCTTCTGCAAATTCCCTCCGACCGCCGACTGCACCTCCGCCATCGTCACCTTTCGCAATGGTTTTGTCTTGGCCTGCTTGATCCCGATCAGCGTCGCATAGCGCAGCTTGTTAATCCCTGACTGGATCGTCAGCACTGCCGGCAATGGCATGTCGACAAACTGAAAGAAGCCAGCTTCCAGTTCGCGCTTCACCCGGATGCCAGCCTCATTTTTTTCGATCTGCATAATGATGGTCGCGTGCGGCAATCCAAGAATCTCCGCCAGGATCACGCCCGTCTGCGCGTATCCGTAGTCATCCGACTGCAAGCCGGTGAAGATCAGGTCAAACTTTTCATCCTTGATGGCCGCCGCGATGGCTCGCGCCGTGTTGTACGCATCAAGCCCGACAAAAGCGTCGCCCTCGAGATGGATCGCGCGGTCCGCGCCTTTCGCCAGCGCCTCGCGTAATACCTGCATCGCCCTCGCCGGGCCCGCGGTGACGACCACCACTTCGCCTTTGTGTTTTTCCTTCTGCCGCAACGCCTCTTCGAGCGCAAATGCGTCCGGCTCGTTGACTTCGTAGGAAACATCTTCGCGGATCCACGTCCCCGCATCATTCAGCTTCAGCGGAGCGTCTTTCTGGGGCACCTGCTTCATGCAAACCAAAATTTTCACAGATCAACTCCCATTCCCGTCGCTTTCATAGCGAGCTGCCACAGGCCAAACAGGGAAGTATAAATGAGTGGATCAGTTAACGAGTGAATGGTTTGCGGATGTGGCTAAGTTGCGATGCTGAGTATCGTCAAGACTCCCTGCAGACCGATGGGTGGCAGCGTCCGGCTGGCTGGCTGCCACCCTCGTGAAGAGACCGCTCAGAGCAGTCGTCGATCATATGCCGCTACAGTAGTCCTTCAATGCTGGGGTGGCGGGTCGGTTGTTTTATCTCCCTCCCGGTTATCGCCTCTTGCCGTATCTCTCTCTCGGTTATCGTCCCTCGTTTTATCTCCCTCCCGGTTATCGCCCCCTGCTCTATCTCCCTCCCTATTTGCAGGCCGATATTCTTCCGGCTTCTCGGAACGGGACGTGGTGCTCTCCGCCTTGCTCTCGGAATTCAGAGGTTGCATGGAAACGACCTGGTAGGGTCGCGCCTTTTTCTCTCCGTCGACCGCTTTCAGGTACATACGGTCCTTCTTAATTTTGAATTCGCCTTCATGGCCGACGGGGAGAAGCGCGGCATGCTTCGTATCCAAAGGACGAATGTGGTATTCCATTTCGTCGGTTCGGAACAGATATTGGGTGCATAACTGCTCGTGCGAGTTTACGTGCTGGACGCCTACCGATCCGAACACGCTACCCAGGCCCGCAAGGCCCCGTTCCTTTGCACCGCAGGGAACGGATTGCATGCTCTCCACCATACCCCTTGGAGCCTGCTTTTTCTTGTCCTTGCTTTCCGTGATCGTGGAAACCGCCAGAACCAGCGACAACGTAAGGATGAATGATGTTTTGATGTTCATGGAGCCTCCCTTAGGATCCTTTGTGCCCGGCAAAAAAGGACGACTGCAAGACCAGAAATAGGAGGCCGGTCGCTCGGCCTCCAATTCTTCGCCACCCGTTCGCTACTGGTTCGGGTTAACTTTCGGCTTCGGCTGGGGTGAAGGCTTCCCAGTCGCACCAGTCGTGCTGCTGCCTTCGATTACCCAGTTCGAGCTCATGACCGCTTGCGGATTCGCCGACAGCTGTTGCGTCACTGCGGGATGAGCTTTCAAATATTCCCCAAGTTCTGGATGGTTTGCCAGATACTCCTTGTTATTGACCAACGAAGGATCCTTGGAGAGCTGTTCCGCAACGGTTGAATGGCCGCCGAGGAATTGGCCGAAGCTCGTCAGTTCTCCACGGCCGTCGGGATCACCCATGCGGTTCCGATCGTTGCGGTCGGCGGCGCTGATTCCATGGCCACGATCACGATCGTCCTCTCGCCGGTCATAGCGATTCTCCTGCCGCATGAAGGCATTCGGGTTCTCTTTGAACTCCTCGCGAACTTCGGGGTGGCTCTGCAGATACTCCTGCAATGCCGGGTGGTTCTCCACGAACTCCCGGTTACTGACTAGCGAAGGATTTTTTCGCAGCTGTTCCGCGATCTCCGGATGGCCGTCCATGAACCGATCCATGCTTGCCAGTTCGCGGCGAGTCGTGTCGCCATCTCTACGGCCACGGTCACGATCATCGCCCTCGTGCCGTTCGTAGCGATTTTCCTGTCGCATGAAGGCGTTCGGGTTCTCCTTGAACTCCTCGCGAACTTCGGGGTGGCTCTGCAGATACTGCTGCAGGGCTGGGTGGTTTTCCACGAATTCCCGGTTATTGATTAGCGAGGGATCTTTACGGAGCTGTTCCGCGATCTCCGGATGGCCGTCCATGAACCGGTCCATACTTGCCAGATCTCTGCGAGTTGTGTCGCCATCTCTACGGTCGCGATCGCGGTCTCGGTCTCGGTCACGATCATCGCCCTCGTGCCGTTCATAGCGATTTTCCCGCCGCATGAAGGCGTTCGGGTTCTCCCTCAACTCCTCGCGGACTCCAGGGTGATTCTGCAGAAACTCCCCCAGTTCCGGATGCTTGTCGACGAACTCCTGATTATTGATCAGCGAAGGATCCTTGCGGAGTTGCTCGGCAACTTCAGGATGGCCATCCAGAAACCGGTCCATCTCTGCCAATTCTCGACGGGTCGTGTCGTTGTCACCCTCACGTTGAGGCGGCATCGTCTGTTCAGGCGGCATCGCCTGAGGGGGCATCGTCTGCCGGTCCGGTGTCGACGCAGTCTGTCCGCTTGCCGGGGTTCCTGTCCAGAACAGCATTGCGAAAGCCAGCAAGGGAGCCAACGAAGCGCGGGTGTACAGGCGTCTCGATTTGATTGCCTTGTCCACAAAAACCTCCTGTGGTGAGCATGTGGCTCACTCGTAGATAGGTGCACCCGCCATGCCAAATGGTTGCTGGACAGCGACATCTCGGGCAGGTTCAGCAGCTTGCGAAAAATGGCCGGATTTTCTCGATTTCCGCTGGATGCAAAATGTACATTCGGGCGGAAAATTCGCTGTACAGGATAGACCGGGGGAAATTCTGCGTGAGAAGTGCGGGGTGAAGAAATTGTGAAAAGCGAAGACAACTCATCAGCGCTCGCTTTGAAGGAAACGCGCCCCCTCTCGCCGAATCGCTACCCGTCCCGAGCGCGACGTGACTGAGAGGAGACGAACGGCCGGCGACACCTAGTCCAGAAACGCAACGCTCTGCACGCCAGTAATCTCAAAGCGCTTGCGGCAGCGCATGTTCTTGCACATCATCATGTCGTCTCGCCGCAGCATATACGACTGCGCTTTTGCGAACTTCGCCCGGTCGCGATCGTCCGCCCGAGGCGGCAGGCTCTTTTTCTTCATGCGCACCAGCCACTGAATCTCATACTCCGCCGACTGATGGCAATGCGGACAACTTAAATTTGCCGGCTTTTTATCGGACCGTTCGTCAAAAAATTCGCGCTCATCCATAGGTCAGGCTCTCTCGGACTTTGAACTCGATAAATTCCAATCTGAGATTATTGCACTTTTGCGCACCGAATGTGCGAAGATGCGAGGATTACGACCATGCCGCGCAAGCGCAAGAAAAAAATCTTTTCCGCCGCCAAGATGGTTCGCGAAATGGCCCGCGAACGTGTGGGGAGTCCGAAACCGTCGCAACTTGTGAAGGCTAAGACAACCAAGGCGGAGAAATACAAACCCACTCTGGGCAAGCTGCTGGCGGATGGATAACAGCGCCCTCAAACCTTACTGGAACGTCGCGGAAACGCTGGCGCCACCCACCGGGATGGTGACGGTGCAGGTATTTCCCGAAGAAGATGTACAGCCCGTCCAACTGACAAAACTGTGAGTTGGTGCAGGTGTGGCAGTGAGTCCCACCGAAGCCCCCACGGGAAATGCCGAAATACACCGTGTCGGACAGCTGATGCCACCCGTCAAGCTGGTTACCGTTCCATCTCCAGTCGGTAGGACTTGTACGCCGAGCGTGGCTTCGGTACCGCCACCCGGACAGGTAGGATCTGCCGGATTGTTCACGGTCACAAATGAATATCCAATTACGATGTTCGATGCGCCGCCCGTGCCTTCCGGCATGGTTGCTGAGACGTTCGCAGAACCACAGCTGCCATTGGTGGTCACCAAACCGGCGCTTATCGCAACCACATTATCATCAACTGCCCAGGTCGCCCGACTGGTGACGTCCTTGGTTGCGGGAGGATGAATATAGCTGCCGATCGCGGTGAACTGTCCTGTAGCTCCGGCTCCCGGCGCCAGGAAAGTGAACCCAGACGGTTGAACTTGAAGGCTCACCAGCTTCTGGTCGTGCCCGCAACTCGGCAGGCTCAGCACTACTCCAATTGCCGCCAACGCGCCCAATGCGAGCCCAATGTAGCTCCGTTTCATGTCTAACTGCTCCTAGAGGCAAGTTTCCGCCTGCCCACTCGTCAGATTAGGGAAAAGGGAAATCTAGTGGAAGCCAGCCTAAAAAGCAAGAAACGGACGAGCCAGTTTGTCAGTGGAGCGCCCGTCTCTCCACATTTTCTTGTCCTAATCCACATGCTCGCCTTCTTCGATGAATTCCCGCTCCGACACGGGCGGGGCGCGCAACGCCCTACGGACCCTGGATGACCTGCAAAGGTTGAGGTGTTTGGAGTCTCTGGCGGAGGATCGCTTTTCGGGTAGGGATTTCAGCAATGGCATCGGCATGGATCACGTAGCCGCCGTGGGGTAGCGTGTTGCCAAATGGAATTTGAACGCTGGTCGCGCCGGCTTTCAGCGGGAAATGCTCATAGCCGATTGCCGTCGCCCGCCCGTTCTCGGCAACGGCCACGATGATCACGGTCAGATCGAAGGTGTCGGCGGAACCGTTCGATACCTGGACAGCGCCGTCAATCCGGTTGTCATGGACCTTCGGAGGTTGAAGCCATTCGAGCAACATGGAAGCGGCGACCACGGCCCGGAAATCCTTGGTAATCGAATGTGCAGGATGGCCCGAGTCCTCGACTTTCAACGTAAAGGTAGTAGTCCCGGGCTTCGCCGCTCGTCCTGACAGGAGACCCTCCGGCGTGAGTGTGACTCCGTCGGGAAGATCGCCGCTGGCTACGCTCCAGACGTAGGGCGGAACACCGCCGGTGGCGTGCAGAAGTATGTGGAATTCCACGCCTGCGTCGATTGCGGGCAAAGCTTCATCGGCAATGACCAGTGGAGGAACCTGCGCCGCAAGTACGCCGCAGACACAAATCAGAATCGTTAAGAGTTGTGCGATCTTGGTGAAATTCATCCTGGTTGGTTTGATTTTACGCTGGGCACGGCGTAAAAGAACTGCAATATGTCTTATCGTGTGTCGCGCGTTGTGATTCGTCTCTTGCTCGTCTGCCCGATCATCTGGATGATGAGCGCGGATGCTGTGGCCCAGTCTCCCGCTCCTTCCAACCAGAAAACGAGTAACGCCAAGACGAATTCTAATTCTGAAGAGGCCGCGGTCTTTGAACGAATCTTAAATCGTGTCCGCTTTGAAAATGATGGAAAAGAAGTGAGCGAGACCGAGGCGGTGGTAAGGATTCAGAGCCAGGCGGGCGTGGAAGAATTCGGCCAGCTGGTTTTCGGATACTCGTCGGCGACCGAGAAGTTGGAGGTCGAGTATGTCCGGGTGCGCAAGCCGGATGGGCAGGTGGTCGTGACCCCGGAATCGACGGCGCAGGATTTCGCTCCTGATGTGCTGAAAGAAGCTCCCATGTACAGCGACTACCGGCAGCGGCATATTTCCGTGGCTGCCCTGCAACCCGGGGACACGCTGGAATACCGCACCGTGATCCGGGTTCTCACACCGCTGGCCGCGGGAAACTTCTGGTACGAGTACACATTTCCAAAGGGAGTGGTGGTCAACGAAGATCGGCTCGAGATTGACATCCCAAAGTCGCGCGAAGTGAAGCTCAAGACGCCGACCCGCAAGCCGGAGATTCAGGAGACTGGAGACCGCCGCATTTACACCTGGGCGGTGCAGGGCATCCAGCCGGAACGCGACAAAGATAGAGACAAAGACGAGGACGAGGAGACCGGCCCCGATGTGCAGCTGACGACTTTCACCGACTGGAAGCAAGTAGCGCAGTGGTATGCAAGGCTGCAGGGCGAGCGCTTGACGGTTGACGACAGCGTACGAAAAAAAGCCCAGGAGCTCACCCGGGGAGCGGACACACCCACGGAGAAGGCGCGGCGGCTCTATGATTTCGTGGCGCGGAATGTGCGGTACGTCAGTATTTCCCTCGGAGTAGGGCGCTATCAGCCGCACTCGGCCATGGACGTTCTGCAGAATGGCTACGGCGACTGCAAGGACAAGCACACCTTGTTTTCCGCACTGCTGCGGGCGGAGGGAATTCAGAGTTATCCGGTGATGATCCATAGCACGCGCAAACTGGATGTGGACGTTCCATCGCCGGCCCAGTTCGATCACGTGATCACCGCGGCTCGACTGGGGACGGGAACCGGGCTGACTTGGCTGGATACGACTCCGGAAGTGACGCCCTTTGGGCTGATTCTTTACCAACTGCGAAACAAACAAGCCGTGGTGGCGTCGCAGGATAGCGACGGAGGCTTGCAGCGAACGCCGGCGGATTCGCCGATCAAAACCTTCATGCACTTCACCCTTGACGGCAAGTTCAGCGAGTTCGGAGCACTCGATGCCTCGCTTGACGTCACCGCGCAGGGAGATCGCGATTGGCCGATGCGCGCCAGCTTCCGGCGATTTTCGCAGGCGCAGTGGAAGGACTTTGTGAAAGTTCTCTCTGCGAGTTGGGGCTTGCCGGGTGACGTCGACCTCGTTCAGCTCGATTCTATCGAGGACACGAGCAAGCCTTTCCATCTGAAGTATCACCTGCACCAGGAGCGGTACTTTACGGTGCCATCGACGAGCGTGAATTTCCGTCCGATCCCGCCGCTGGGGACGCCTGCGATCCGAGCGTCGGAAAGGAGCAGGGAGCCCATGGACATTGGCCCAGCCGGAGAGATGGACTACCGGGTTCGCCTGCAATTTCCCGCCAACTACACGGTGCACACGCCGACCGCGGTGAAGATGTCACGAGACTATGGCGACTATTCATCGACGTATTCGCAGAACCAAGGAGTACTGGAAGGCGAGCGCAAACTGAATGTAAAGATGAATTCGCTGGCAGCGGCGCGGCGCGCGGATTACGAATCGTTTCACAATGCAACGCAAAGCGATCAAGACCAGCTGTTGTCGTGCACGATCCTGACGCCGTCGGGGCTGGGGGCAGAGACGGCGGCTTCGAGAATGGAAGGAACTCCAGCGGAGCTGCATCGAGCAGGAGTGAAAGCGCTGCAGAGCAAGGATTATCGCGGGGCGATCGACCTGCTGAAACGCGCGGTGGACGGGGATGCGAGCCTGCCGACTTCGAGTTTGCCGAATGCGAGCCTTCAAGACGGCTGGTATGACCTGGGACTGGCATACGCCGGAGCCAACCGTCACGCGGAGGCGATTGGCGCGTTCCGCAAGCAGATTGAGCTCGATCCGAATCACAAGCACGCCAATGGCGACCTGGCGATGGAACTGCAGCAAACGGGGAAGACGGACGAGGCGGTCGCGGCCTATCGCAAGCAACTGGAGACGGCCCCTTACGACAAAATGATGCTCAGGAATCTCGGCCTGTTGCTGGCGCAGCTTGGACGGGATGCCGACGCGCGCACTGAATTGGAAGCGGCTGCAGCGATTCCTCCTGATGATCCGGAAACGAAGCTGGCGCTGGCGCAGGTCTACGGGCGGTTGGGAGAGAAATCTCAAGCGCAAGAGTTGATGAAGGGACTGACGGGCAGCGCGGGCGCGGATTCGGGTCAGGATATTTTCGCGGCGGCGTTGAAGAACGACACTGATCCGACGCAGGCCGAGAACGATGCGCAGCAGGTTCTCTACGGTATTGGAGGGCAGTTCGACTCGGGCGAGTTGGACCGGCTGGGGCCGTCGGCCTTTTCCTCGATGCGACTGGTGGCGCTGGCATGGTCGCGGATCGGATGGGCTAAATTTCAGCGCGGCGAAAATCTGGCAGCGATGCAGTTTCTCACGCCGGCATGGCTCTTGAGCCAGTCGGGGACGGTTGGAAACCGCCTGGGGCAGGTACTCGAAAAGCAAGGCCAGCAGGAAAAAGCGCGTCATATGTATGCGCTGGCCGCGGCGGCGGGTGGAAGCGCTATTGAAGTACAGGATTCGCGGGCGCGCTTGGCTAAGCTGGCTGGCGATGCGGCGGAGAAAGATGCCGCGCAGGCGCCGGTTGAGTTAGCGCAGGCACGCATGGTGAAACTCGGGCCGGTCGTAATTAGTAGTAAACCAGTTTCGGCGCGATTTAATCTTGTGTTTGATAGCTCGCCTCGTCCGGAACGCGCCGAGTTTGTTGACGGTGACGAAAGCCTTCGTACGGCGGCCGCTCAGCTTCGAGAAAAAGATTTCCCCGTGAGATTTCCGGATGTGTCCTCCGTGAAAATTGTACGCCGGGGACTGTTGAGCTGCGGTGGTTCCGGGTGCAGCATAGAGCTGCTGCCGATCGAGAGAGAATCCTCCTCGGGAACCGCGCCGGCCGGCTCGAGCCAGTGACTCCTGCGTAGAGACGCGGCTCGCCGCGTCTCCGTCTCCATCCATCAAATTCGAATCACGTGATGGCCGCCCGCCCGTGTGGCGCTCATCCCCTCGACCGATCCGCATCGACTCCGATAATCTAATGGGTCGTGACTGTGGCAGGAGCCGCGTAGGGACGGCCGCCCTCGCCGTCCACTCGCACGAAGTCCGGCTCTCGGTGGCTGACGAAACCTGGCGAGTTGCGCCTGCCTGCGTAGCCGGGGCTGACTGAGCCTGGGTGTGCGGGGCAAACTTATGACAGAACTAAAGCAGACGATTGCGTTGGACCTCACCGCCCGCTACAAGAAACTGGCGGGCGTAATTCGCGAACTGGGCGCGTCGCTGAGCGAGGAGCAATTCTGGGCCAAGCCCTTCGCATTCGGCAACAGCTTTGGCCATCTCCTGCTCCATCTCACCGGTAACTTAAATTACTACGTTGGGGCGCAGATTGCGGGAACGGGATATGTGCGAGATCGTCCGCTGGAGTTTTCCGACGCGGCACGGCCATCCAAGAAAGAAGTATTGAAGAAATTTGATGACGCGATTGAGATGGTACTCGCCGCGATCAGCAGGCAATCGGCGGAAGACTGGTCAAAGGAATATACGGCAGTGGGTGCGGACGCCCGCGACAGGTTCGACATGGTTCTGCAGTGTGCGACCCACCTGCATCATCATATTGGGCAGATGATGTACCTCGTCTTCGAGTTGAAGCAAACGGCGAAGTAAGCGGAACCGTCGAAAAACAGGACATCGAGGCGGAAGTCGAAAATACCTGCGGCAAGCCGGTGCCGCCGGGTTGACATCGACGTTCACGGCGATGGCACGTTCGAGGGCAGACAGGTATCCTGATCTGCCCGATTTTCTGTGGTGGAGGCGCGAGTGCGCGGACTGAAAGCGAAGCGAGTCCTGATCACCGGCGGGGGCAGTGGCATAGGAGCGGCCACGGCGGCGCGATTTCTCGAAGAGGGGTCGGTGGTGTGCGTACTCGACCGCGACGCGGCGGCGCGGCGGAAGATCCTGCGCGAACTGCCCGGGTTGGCGGGAGCGCTCGATGCAGACGTTTCGAACTTGAAACAGGTGCACGCCGCCTTTGCCCAAGCGATTCGCCTGATGGGCGGCGTCGATGTCCTGGTGAACAACGCCGGCATCAGTATCCGACATAATTTTCTCGACATCACGCCGGAACAGTGGGACAAAGTAATTGCCGTGAATCTCACGGGAGTGTTCTATGTCGCGCAGACGGCGGCGCGGCACATGATGGAGCGCGGCAGCGGCGTGATTCTGCAAACGGCGTCGACCAACGGCGTTATGGGATATCCGTTTTATGCGGATTACAACGCCACCAAAGCGGGTGTGATCGAGTTGACGAAGTCGATGGCACTTGAACTTGCACCGAAAGTCAGGGTGTGCGCGGTGGCTCCGGGATACGTGATGACACCGATGCAGCGCGCCGAGTACACGGATGAAATGCTCGAAGAGGTCAACCGGAAGATTCCTTTGCGCCGCCACGCTCAGCCGGAAGAGATTGCGGCGCTGTTCGCATTCCTCGCCTCGGATGATGCGCAAAACATTACCGGCCACGTGTATACGTGCGACGGCGGAGAAACCGCGGGTGGGCTGGCCAGCCGTTGAGCCGTGCGGCTTTCTGGGAAAGATGTGGGAAGAATTGCAGAAAAAGTCGCGCTGATTACGGGCGCCGCATCGGGCATAGGACGCGCGACGGCACTGTTGTTTGCGCGCGAAGGAGCGGCGGTTGCTCTGGCGGATGTGAATACGGACGCTGGCCGGCGTGTCGCTGATGAGATTGCTCAATCTGGCGGACGCGCCTTTTTTGAGACCGCGGACGTGACGCGAGCCGCGGATTGCCGGCGGCTGGTCGAGCGTGCGATTCGCGAGTTCGGTCGAATCAACATTCTGTTCAACAACGCCGGCATCATTCGGCGGGCGACGGTTCTCGATCTCAGCGAAGACGACTGGGACCGGGTGATGTCGGTCAACGTGAAGTCGATTTACCTGCTGTCGCGCGAAGTGATTCCGCATATGCAGAAGGCGAGCGGCGGAACTATCATCAACACGGCTTCGGGATGGGGACTGACTGGCGGCGCGCGGGCTGCGGTCTATTGCGCCTCGAAGGGCGCTGTCGTGCTGCTGACGAAGGCGATGGCTATCGATCACGGACCGCAGATGATTCGGGTGAATTGCATCTGCCCCGGAGACACCGATACCGGCATGTTGCGCGAAGAGGCGCGGCAACTCGGAGAAGAGAACAGCCGCTTTCTTGCCGAATCTGCAAAGCGTCCGCTCGGTCGCGTGGGGACTCCGGAGGAAATTGCGCAGGCTGCGCTCTATCTGGCCAGCGATGCATCCTCGTTCGTCACAGGCACTGCCCTGGTCGTCGATGGCGGAGGGCTGGCGGGATCGGTTTGACTGATGTGCTTCGAATGATGCGTCTCGAGAACAAAGTAGCTCTGATCACGGGTGGCACGTCCGGCATCGGCGAGGCCGTGGCGGAACTGTTGGCGCGCGAGGGTGCAAAGGTCGCTATCGCCGGACGCAATGAGGCTCGCGGCCACGCGGTCATGGCGCGCATTCTTGACACGGGCGGGAAGACAATTTTTTTACGCACCGACGTTCGCAGGGCGGCCGAATGTCAACGCGCTGTAGACGAGACGCTGCGCTCGTTCGGGCGGCTCGACATCCTGTTCAACAATGCGGGAGTCTTTTACCCACAGACGGCGCTCGAATGCTCCGAAGAAGAGTGGGACCTGCAGATCGACATCAATCTGAAGGGAACGTTCCTGATGTCGAAGTACGCGCTGGAGCCGATGATCGCCCAAGGTGGCGGAGTGATCATCAACAATAGTTCGGGCTGGGGCATCGTCGGCGGCGACAGAGCGGTGGCGTATTGCGCCTCGAAGGGTGGAGTCGTTCTGCTCACCAAAGCGATGGCCGTTGATCACGGGCGGCAGGGCATCCGCGTGAATTGTATTTGCCCGGGCGACGTGGATACTCCGATGCTGCCCGAAGATGCGCGGATGCGCGGTTTGGACTGGAAGACCTATCTGGCGGGTTGCGAGAACCGGCCGTTGGGACGGATCGGGACCGTCGATGAGATTGCGAAAGCCGTGCTGTTTCTGGCGTCGGACGATTCCTCGTTCATGACTGGAGCCGCGCTGGTTGTGGATGGCGGCGGCACGGCAGATTAGCGATCGGCTTCATTTTCTAACTTCAATGAACACGAAAGCGACGAAGAAGACGAACACCCGCGAGCGGTCGCGCGAGTGGTATGAGCGCGCGCAGCAATCGCTGATCGAAGGCGTGAACTCGCCGTCGCGCGGCGCGGCCGTATACTCGCCGGGGCCGGTGGTGTTGGATCGTGGTCGTGGATCGCACGTCTGGGACCTCGACGGGAACGAGTACGTCGATTTCATGATGTCGTTTGGCGCGCTGATTCAGGGGCATGCGCATCCGAAAATTGTTGATGTGGTTTCGCAGACAATGGCGGGCGGTTCGCATTTCGCAGCCGCCACTCCGGCGGAGTCGGAGGCGGCCGAGCGCTTCCGGCGCATGGTGCCGAACGCGGAGGCGGTGCGCTTCACCAACAGCGGTAGTGAAGCCACGATGCTCGCCCTGCGCCTGGCGCGTGCGCATACGGGACGAACAAAGTTTCTAAAGTTTGAAGGCCACTACCACGGCTGGTACGACCCTTACTGTATGAACGGGCACAGCCATCCGGCGGACGAACTGGGGCCGAGAGAGAATCCCACACGCTTTCCGGATTCGGAGGGCATTCCGGCGTCGGTTTTCGACGATGTGGTGCTGGCTCCGTGGAACGATCTCGAAGCGCTGGAAAGTATTCTGCGCCGGCACGGGCGCGAACTGGCCGCAGTGATTACCGAGCCAATCATGGCGAACATGGGTTGCATCCTGCCGCGCCGTGGATATTTGCAGAAGGTCTGCGATCTGGCGCATCAGTTTGGCGCGCTGTTTATTCTGGACGAAGTTGTGACCGGATTCCGCTACGCACCCGGCGGATGCCAGCAGCATTACGGCCTGACACCGGACCTCAGCACGTTCGGCAAGGCCTTGGGCGCGGGGTTTCCGGTTGGCGCCGTGGCGGGGCCGCGCGCGATTCTTGAGCGCATGCGTTGGGGCGGCAATATGGTGCTGCATTACGGAACCTTCAACGGCCACCGGCTTACCATGCGCGTGATCGGGGCGAATCTGGATCTGCTTGCGGCGAACGAAGGCGCGATTTACAAGCAGATCTATGCCGTCGGCGATGCCGTCATCGCCGGTCTGCGTGATGTTTTTCGTCGAAGCAAGATTGACGCCATCGTTCAAGGTTACGGCCCGATGTTTCAGATTTACTTCACTGGAGGCGACGCCATCCACGATTATCGCGACTACTGCCAGTACGCCGATACGGCAAAGTACTCGGGATTCATCCACGGACTCCTCGATCGCGGCATCTACATGACTCCTTCGAACGGATTGCATTGGATCATCTCGACCGCGCATACCATGCAGGATGTCGAGAAGCTGTTAGTAGCGGCTGACGAAGTCTGCTCGGAGATGGCATGAGCACGGTCGTCTTCCTCGGTGGAGGGCGAATCACGTCGGCGATGCTGGCGGGTCTGCGACTGGCGAAGACGAGATACCGCCTGGTCGTGCATGATCGCAATCCAGGCAAGCTTCGTGATCTGAAAAAGCGTTACGCGGTTGACGTCGAGTGCGACCTGAACAGCGCCGTCAAGCGGGCGGAGGTGCTGATCGTCGCAGTTCGTCCAAGTTCGGTTCGCGACGTTCTTCGCGCAATCGGCAACCCGATCGGCAATATGGATCGGCCATTGCTCGCGGTAAGCCTCGTCGCAGGTGTGCCGCTACGGCTACTGGGCAAACTGGTCGGCCCACCCCTGCAATGGACCCGTGCCATGCCGAGCCCGCTTTGCCGCAGCGGCCGCGGCCTGACAGCGGTAACCTTTCCCCGGACCCTGTCGCGCAAGAATCGCAAACGCGTCCACGATCTTTTCGCCAGCTTTGGCCAAGTCGTCGGAATTCCGGAGAGCAAGTTCGATGCATTCACCGTCATCTACTCATGCAGCCATGGCTATCACGCGCTCGCGACTCTGGCTCGAGCTGGCCAAGCTGCAGGTCTTGATCGAAACACGGCGCTGCTGGCGAGCGCGCATGGGTTGGCGGATGGAATCATCGCCTGGCGTAAGGGATGGGATTCGCTGGAGTCGCTGCTGGAAGAGGCAGTCACTCCTGGCGGCATTGCGGCCGCGACTACGGCCGCAATGGACGCTGCCGGATACGGGCGGGCAGTGCGCCAGGGTGTAGCTGCCGGATTGCGGCGTGCCCGTGCGAGTGCGGGAAAATGATTTTTCGGGGAACTGATAACCATCCACTTGCATATTCGTCTAACACTACAAGCCGGTCTATCGGTGTGGTTCCTCAACACCTGCAAACTATTTCTTCCGGAGCTCCAATGCGATTTTTGATCTGCCTGCTAGCCGTTGCCATGCTGATTCCGGCCGCCGTGGCCGCCGCGAATCCACCTGCTGATCTCGAAGCGCGGCGCAAAGCGCTGAATGACCTGTTGCACGAGCGTTGGGAATATACGATGCGCACCAGCCCACTCTACGCTTCGATCCTGGGCGACAAGCGCTTCAACGACAAGTTGGACGACTTTTCGCAGCAAGCCATCGACGACGACTTGGAACAAACCCGGCTTTTCCTGAGTCGCTTCGAGGCGATTGACACAGCCGGCTTTCCCGAGCAGGAAGCGCTGAACAAACAGCTCATGGTTCGAGACCTGAAAATGGCTCTGGAAGGCGCGCGCTTCAAACCGTGGGAGATGCCGGTGAACCAGTCCAGCGGAATTCACATTGATGCACCACAACTGGTCAGCGTTCTTTCGTTCGAAAATGCGAAGGATTACGAAGATTACATCACGCGTCTGAAGCTCCTTCCGGTTTTGTTTGACCAGACCATCGAGCAGATGCGCAAAGGCATGGCCGCGGGGCTGATGCCGCCAAAGATTCTGCTGGAAAAAGTGGTGACGCAAGCGAACGGAATCGCCACGACGGCCCCGGACCAAAGTCCGTTCGCGCATCCTTTTGATAAGTTTCCCAATGCAATTTCCGAAGCCGATGGCAAGCGGCTGCGCGCGTCGGGCTTGGCTGCCGTAAAGGACTCCGTGATTCCTGCCTACGTGAAGTTCACGGCGTTCGTGCGGGACGAATATGCCCCGAAAGGGAGAGCAGAGCCCGGCGCCTGGGCTCTGCCG
>Ga0210410_10001785_pt1 | contig 19803 bp, 7 predicted proteins | sample IncBWC4MmetaG_FD_161058 | JGI IMG/M metagenome (GOLD analysis project Ga0210410, IMG submission 161058) | Forest soil microbial communities from Barre Woods Harvard Forest LTER site, Petersham, Massachusetts, United States - Inc-BW-C-4-M | ecosystem: Environmental > Terrestrial > Soil >... | reverse complement strand
GCAAATCGACCCGCCAAATCACAATTGTGCGCTGCTCATCGTCCGAGCCGATCGTCATCGCAAATCGCTTTCTATAGTTTCGATCGACGTAACCTCTGAAAAGACCGGGTAATCAGGGGCGGTCAACGGGTGGCCGCTGACGTGCCGAAGCAGGAAGGGTATCAGATAAGCCTCGACGATGGTGCGCATGCGATCCGACCGGATGACCTTTCGTCGCCACGGCCGCCACCGCTTCCAGTGACTGGCGGCATACCGCGCGTCGGTAAAATCGTCATGCTCGGCGCCGTCGATCAGACGAACCTCGGCCGCCGACGATCGTGACAAGCCAAGCAGCGCGCGAAAATCCTCACGCGCCAATTGGGTCTCATAATAGACCGGCGCCGACCACCAGGCCGGCCATGGGTGCAAGTTGAACCTAGCGTAAAGGGCGAGCAAGGGACGCGATACCCCTGATGCGGCGGGGGTGTCGACAACCCACCCGTCGAGATTAACCGCTGCAGTCACCCGCGGATCGCGGGCCAGAGTCACGGCTGCCACCGCACCGCCGAACGAGAAACCGACCACGCCGATACGTGAGAGATCGATGGTGGACGGAATTGCCTTGTCTGGCAGCCGCGTCAGCGCCTCAACTAGCCTGGCCAGCTTGTCGTAGCCTAGCCGTGTTCTGCGTTCGCTCATATCCGGAAACGCCGCAAGATCCTGAGGGGAGAACGCTCGAAACGCTCCGCGTCGCACGGCCTCGTCGGCGGGATCGGCCGCTGGATCGGGCTGGTCACGGCTAACGTCGTCTGCGGCCGCCACCACAAAGCCTTCGCTGGCAATGTCGGATAATAGCACATCGTTCCCGCTGCGGCTTCCACCCCAGCCCGGCACGTAGATAATCAGCGGATAGGGGCGAGCGCCCCCCCTAGCCTGCGGAGCCCAAACCCTCACCGCGATCGGGGGGTATTCAGCACCTCTGGGGTCCGGCAAGGACAGCTCGTGCACTGCGACTTCCAGCGGACCAGCGGCCCGATCGGGCTTGCGCGGAAATACATAAGGCGTCAGCAACGCGCTGGCGCCTGTTAGCATTCCAATCAAAACAGCAATCGCGGCTAGGACGATTACGCCGGTTCTCTGCACCGTCCCTCCCCTTCCGGCCTCACTGCTTCGCCAGCCGCCAAATTCGTATTCTGCGTTACGCCAACGTATCCAGCGCCGCTCAGGGCTTGACGGGTGGAACCCGCCATCGTCCCTCCGCCTTGTCGATCGTCCACATTATGTGCTCGGCGATGATTGGCGCTGATTCCTCGTGCAGAATGTCCAGATGTTTGCCCGGAACATCGAAGACTCGAAGGTCGCCCTTGACGATCTTGCTCCAGCCAAAACTTCGCTCGTAGAGCCGACCAACCTTGGCGTTGGAAGCGCGGAAGAACACCACATCGCCTGGATAGGGCTCGGGCCGGTAGTGCTTCCTTGCTTCAAGCAGATAGTCCATGATCCGAGTGGAGTGCTCGCTTTCGGCATCCACCACCGGCTTCTTCAGGTGCAGAGTCTGCAACAGAAGATCCGAGAGGTCAGTGTTCTGCAAATAACGCAGCCACCTGTCCTTCCGGCTCATACTCTCAACATAACCGGCCGCAACGGTGTCAAGCAGGAATAGAGTCGGCGCCTTCGCGCCGGCGGCGCGCAATTGCTGCGCGGTTTCCAGCGCGACGTTACCCAACACGCAGAAGCTGATCAAATAATAAGGGCCGACAGGATCGAAGGCACGGATAAGCCGGGCGGCATCGGCAGCGATGTCCGCTATGGTGTTCGGGACCAGCGGCGGCAAGAGCGCATCTTCAGGCCATTGCAGGTCTACAAACGGGCGGTCGTTGGCCACTCGCCGCGCTATTGGGTAGTAGAGCGAGTGCTGACTTATCGCGAATATAGGGGGTAACTTGCCCTCGCTATAGAACTCGAGTGGTTGGAGGTAGCTGCGAGACGGCTGGCGTAGGAGGGGCCGTGGCAATGCTTCGAGCTCAGCGATGGCGTCGGCGGTCTGAACTTCCGCCATGGCGGGCTGAGATGCCGGGGTGTTGACCAGAGTCTCCAATTCGCGACGCCATGCCTCGATCAGGGCGTCTGCGGCGGCGGCTTCGTGGCGATCGGCATTAAATTCGCAAGAAATGCGCCAGCCCTCTTCCCGACCCACCATGAAGAAACTTAGATCGTAAAGGCATCCTGAACTGACCGAGGGGATCGAGACCAGCTCAACTTGACCGCTTCGGATCGATCCAACTTGATCGGTGTCGATATTGGCGCTCTGGAGCGTGAAATTCACCTCGTATCCTAATGGCAGATCAGGCTGGGAAGACAGCTTGGTGCCGGCGACGATCTCGCTGAATGGTAGCGCTTTGTTGGCTAGGGCGTCGGCCATCACGCTGCGGATGTGGCTAGCGAATGCCCAAAAGTCGGGCGTTAAAGTGGCGTCCAACCGCAACACGACCGTATTTGCCGTAGGACCGATCACCCCGAGCATCAGCGGATCGTCACGGCCGCCGACCTGAGTGCCAATTATCAGTTCCTGGGCGCCCCAGGCATTGCTGAGCGCAGTAGCAAGGCAAGTGGCCCCCAGCGAGAACATCGTATAGCCACGCTGGCGGCCGATCATATTCAACCGGTCCGTTAGCTCTTGGGGAAGCACCACACTGCGGATCTCTCCATCGCGCTGGCCCTGCACCGGCGGTTTGCGGGTCGCCGGCACGTCCATCGGCGCCACTTCTGCCATCTGTTGACGCCAATAGCGCCGCTCATCGGCGAGCGCCTCGCTGGCAAGCAGCGCCTCTTGCCAACGCGCATAATCGCCATACTGCAACTCCAGCTCCGGCAGCTCTGGAGAACAGCCCCGCTCTAGCGCATCGAGGACAGTCGCGAACTCGCGGGCGAACACACCAACCGACCAGCCATCAGCAACGGTATTGTGAAAGGTGACAAGAAGGATAGTTTCCCGCGGTGAGTGGCGCAGCAACGCGGCGCGCCACAGCGGAGCGGTGGCTGGATCGAACGGGGTTTGCGCTTCGAGCCGCGCGATGCGGTCGGCTTCAGCCTTGTAAAGTTCCTTTGGCAGCTGAGACAGGTCAATCAACGACAATTTGATCTGACACCGCGCGACTATTTGGCGCGAGCCGGCCTCCCCGCGCTCGAACCGCGTCCGAAGGCTCTCGTGGCGTTCAGACAGCAGCGTCAGGGCCGCCTCGATTGACTTTTCCCGCACTGCGCCGACCAGGCGCCAACGCATTGAGAAGTTGCCGATAGAGCTGTCGGGATCACGCTCTTGGAGATCCAGAAAGCGTTCCTGGATTGCCGTGCAGGGCGCGATGAAGTCCGGCTCGAGCTCCATTCCAGCGGCTTTGGTGTGACGAGGCGTCTTCATGTGCCGCTCCGTCCCGGCACTTTTCGTTTAAAGCTCGCCAGAGCCGGCCCTTCGTTCTTTAGCTGGCTGCCCGCGAGGCTCGCGGCGCGGAGTGCTAGTTCCTCAATGCTTGGATTGGTCATCAGATGCTGAGGCTTGAGCGGCAGACCCGCCTCATTGAAGCGCGCTCTCATACGGAAAACGTGCAAGCTGGTGGCCCCGAGCGAGAAAATGCGGTCGCCCGGCTGGATACCCTGCCGGCCAAGCACCCCCTCGACAAGCGCGGTAATCTTGGCGAGCGTGGCGTCCTCCACGGGCGTTGGCAGCGCCGCAGCGGGGGCCGGTTGCGGCCGGGCTGGCGCGGCAATCGCACCCGCCAGGGCCTTGCGATCAAGTTTGCCGTTCGCGGTCCGCGGCAGTTTTGCCAGAGCGACATAGCGCCCCGGGACCATATAAACTGGCAGCAGGGCGGTGACCGCTTGGCGCAGCGCTTCGGGCGTCACGGTAGCGCTGACGGCGGCGACAAAAACTGCAGTCAGTACGGCGTCCGGGGTGCCGGCGTGCTCCACGGCCACGGCGGCGTCACGGACGCCGGGCTGACTTCGCAGTACGGCCTCGATCTCCTCGAGCTCGATGCGGAAGCCACGCAACTTGACTTGCTGGTCGCGGCGGCCAAGCAGCTGAATCGCCCCTCCCGCGTTGCGCACAGCGATGTCACCCGTACGATAAAGCCGCCTCGGCGCGTCGCCCTCGACGCTCATTGCCTTAAACGAGTGCTTGGTTAGGTCTGGTTGGCCGAGATAGCCTTTCGCCAGACCCTGGCCTCCGATGTAGAGGTCCCCAGGCACGCCGATCGGCGCCAATGCCTCGGAAGCGTCTAGAATGTACAGTTCCGTGTTGGCGATCGCCGCGCCGATGGTGATGGGATGGCTCGCGTCCGTGACGCGGCCGCAAGAAGACCAGATGGTGGTCTCGGTCGGACCGTACATATTCCACAGCTCCGCGCCGGTAGCGATGAGTTGGCTGGCCAGATCACGCGGCATCGGCTCGCCACCGCACAGAGCTTTCAACCCCGGTGCCGCCTTAAATCCGGCCTCCAGCAATACCCGCCAGAGTGTCGGGGTGGCCTGTAACACCGTAGCGCCGGTGGATTTGATCAGCTTCACCAGTTCGGGTGGGTCGGCCAAAGTCTCGCCGGCGGCGATCACCGTGCGTCCGCCGCAGCAGAGAGGCAGCAACAATTCCAGAAGGGCGATATCGAACGACACGGTGGTTACAGCGACGATGCTATCATTTTTTGTGAAACCTGGTCGTTCCGCCATCGAGCCGAGGAAATTGGCAAGAGCGGTGTGGCCGATTTCGACGCCCTTCGGCACCCCTGTCGAGCCCGAGGTGAAAATGACGTAGGCGGTCGGATCAGCGTCCGCAGCCGAGCGCGGGGAGCGGATGGACTCTGCAGCAGCGATCCGCGAAGCGTCGCGGCTTAAATCAAGAGTCGGGAGCCCGGTTTCGATCGCGTCCAACAGTGCGCCCGAGGTGACGAACGCTGCAATTGCGCCCGCCTCCGCGATCTGGCGCATGCGCTTCGCCGGCAGCGCCGGGTCGATCGGCACAAAGGCGTGACCGGCCTTCGCGACGGCGAGCAGAACCAGCGGAAGGTCGATGGAACGTTCGACCGCAATAGCGATCCGGGCGCCGGGCGTTAGCGCCAGCTCCTTGATGCAGGCGGCTATGCGATTTGACCTTTTCTCGGCCTCCCGGTAGCTCAAAGCCTCACCGGCAAACTCTACTGCGACTGCGTCCGGGGTGGTGTCGCACCAGTGCTCGAATAGCTGAGGCAGCATGCGTTCGTGGCGTCGCACGACGCCGGTCGCGGCCTCGATCAGTTCGCGCGAAACCTCACGATCGAACAGCGGTAGCTCTGCTGTGGCGATGGTTGGATTCTGCGCCGCCGCCGCCAGCACGGTGCGCAGATGGCCGATCCAGCGCGAGATCGTCGCCTTGTCAAAGAGGTCAGTGGCGAAATCGACCTCAACGGCGATGTCGCGCTCGCTCTCGATAAGGTTGAGGAACAGATCAAAATTGACGAACGCCTTAGGATTAGTGCGCACCTCGCTGGTAAGGCCCTCGAACGCGAGCCCCGAGCCTACCCGCTCCAGATTGAACTGGATGTCGGACAGTGGGGTGCGATCGGGCGACCGTGGTACGTCAAGATCGCGCACGAGCGATCCCAGCGTGTAGTCCTGATGGTCGAGCACGTCGCTGAGCCGCGCCTCTACGGCCCTGACGTGGTCGGCGAACGGCTTTGCGAACGAGACGCGCACCGGTACAGGCAGAAAGTTAACACAGTGGCCGACTAACTCCTGGTCATCAAGCAGCGCCTGTCCGCCCATCGGGACGGTGAGCACCACGTTGTCATTGCGGCTGAGGCGGGCGAACACCACCTGAACAGCCGCGAACAGCACATTGAAGAGGCTAACCCCCTCACGACGAGCTAACTTCCGCACATCGTCGCACAGCGCCTCGCCGAGGCTCTCGCGCAGGGAGGCGCCCGCGAAGGTCTTGACTGCCGGCCGACGCCTATCGAGCGGCAGCTCTGTTGGCTCGGGTATCTCGGCGTACAGCCCCTTCCAGAACGCCACCACGCCCGGGTTTGCCTGGCGATTCTGGCTCCTCGCATAGTCGGCAAAGCTCGCTGCCGGAGCCATGTCAGCAGATCGGCCGGTACGCGCTGCGTTGTAGAGGGTGGAAAGGTCTTGCAGCAGGATGTTTATCGACCAGCCGTCGCAAACGATGTGGTGGGCGGTGAAAAGCAAGACGTGAGCTTCGGGCGCTAGCTTGACGATGCTGGCACGCACGAGTTGGCCGAACAAGTCAAAGGGCGAACGGGCATCCTCGGCCATCAGTGCTGCAAGGCGAGCGTCCGCATCAGCACCGCTGAAGTCGAGAATGGGAATGTCGATCGAAAGATCGGAAAGGATTTCCAGAGTATGGCCTTCTTTGCCGACGCGACCGCGCAGCGCATCGTGGCGTTGAATCGCTGCCTTGACGGCGTCTACCATCGCGATCCCATCAAACGGTCCCTCGAAACGCACGATCAGCGACTCGTTGAAGGCCATCGAGGCAACATCGCCCATCTGGGCGGCAAGGAAAATCTCCATCTGTGGATCGGTGAGCGGCACGGTGGTCAGCCCGTCCGAGGGCGAGGTCTGCGGTATCGCCGCCATGCTTGCCTCGCCGATGATAATCCCGGCCTCATCCATCGCGTCGAGGGCGCGCTCAAAAGCATCGCCGATCGCCTGACAATGCGCGGCGGTATGCGCTGTGGTCAGGAAGCACGGGAAGCCTTCATGCACATGAATGCCAGCTAGCCGAAGCTCGGGATAGAGCAGACTGGCGAACGGGCCGTAATGCGACACGTCGAGATAAAACCAGCTGGCAAAGCGTCCGGCCTGCGTCGGCAAGCCGCGGCGGGCGAAGCCAGCATTGATTCGCGCCACCAGTTCTTCGTTGCGCGCGGCCAGCGGAGCGTAAATCGCATCCCGGTTGGTCTCGATATGATCGAGCACCGCGCGCGCCGCTGCCAGCACCAGAGGATGCCGCACGAAAGTGCCGGCGAAGAAAGTTGGCGCCACTTCGGGCTCGCTATCGTCGCCATACTGCCAAAAGCCACCGTCAAGCGCATCCATGAACCGAGCACAGCCGGCAACCACACCAATCGGCATGCCGCCGCCCAGCACCTTTCCATAGGTGGCAAGGTCGGCACGAATGCCAAACACATGTTGCATACCACCTGGGTGAACCCTGAACCCGGTCACTACCTCGTCGAACACCAGCGCTGAGCCGCTTTTGGCGGTGATGTCGCGCAACTCGACTAAGAACTCACGTGGCTGCAATTCGGGATGGCGGCTTTGCACCGGCTCAACGATTACGGCGGCGATGTCGTCGGCCATGCGGCGGACAATGTCGAGGCTTTGCGGATGGCCATAGGGCAGCACGATCATCTGGCCGACGTTCTCGCCGGGAATACCAGGCGCGATCGGCAGCGCGCCAACCGGCTTGCCAGCGCGGCGCGCCTTGATCAACACCTCGTCAAATTGGCCATGATAGGCGCCTTCGAACATCACTACCTTTTCGCGACCAGTGACGGCGCGTGCAACGCGCATCGCCGCCATCACGGCCTCCGAACCAGTATTACAGAACGCCACCCGCTCATTGCCAGTCAGAGCGCTGACGCGGGCAGCGACTTCCCCGGCCAGCGCCGTCTGCGGGCCGATTGCGAAGCCTTGGTCGAGCTGCCCCCGAAGCGCGTCGAGCACGAAATCCGGAGCATGTCCGAACATGGTCTGACCATAGCCATTTACCAGATCGACATATTCGTTGCCGTCGACGTCCCAGATCGAAGCGCCTTTGGAGCGTGTGCATACAAGCGGATAGACGATCTCTTTCCAGGCCGTGTTGAACCCGCTGGCGGTGCGTGGGTCAGCGAGCGTACGGCGCGATGCTTGGGCGCGCGCCTTCGAACCTTTAGTCTTGGCGTTGTAGCGAGAGATCAACGCGTCGAGATAGCGACGAGAACGGGGCTCCATCGTCGTGTCCCCGCCAGCCCCAGCCGGCTTGTAGACGCGGAACCGCGAGGGCGCTTCCGCGCCGGTATCAGGCATTAGGATTTCGACCGCCGGCGCGGATGAGACCGCGGCGGGCACTGGCACCGCGGCAGGCACGGCCGGGGACACAGCAGCGTGCGCGGCGGCGCTCGCACCACCGACAGCGGAGATCTGAGCAACGAATAGCCGCTCCATCGCCTGCAACTGTTCGCGCACAATCGCCTGCAGCGCAGGCTCGGCGGTGGGTGCGACAACGGCAACCGGCGTTGCAGGCGGAGGAGTTGGACCGACTGGAACGGTTACCGGCGCCGCCGGCAGCACAGCCACTGGCGCCGTAGGCAACTTGGAGGCTGGAGCCGAGCCCTCGACCATCGCTGCAAGTGCCTCGAGCGTGTTGAGGTCACGCATCAACTGGCGGAAGGTAATCTTGACGCCAAAAGTCTTGTTCACCCGCTGAGCGACCTGACCGAGCAGCAAAGAATCGAAGCCCAACGATAGGAATGAGGAGGTATGGTTAGCCTCTGTCAGGCCCTTCCCAGAAATCTCCGACAGAATGGTTTTCAATGACCCCAGAATGGCTTCGGCCACGGCCGCCTCCTTTGGATGCGCCGGTGTGACGCTCTGCTCGTTGTTAAATAATTGTTGTGCAATTACAGCGGGCTCAATCGTTGGCCGTTCGATCCAACAGCGGGTGCGCTGGAAGGGATAGACCGGCAGATGCGTGCGCAATGTGCCGGGGACGGCGTGATCCTTTATCGCGAAGCCGTGGCACCACAACGTTCCAAGCGCTTCAGCGAAAACGCAAGCCTCCTCGCTGCGGTCGGCGAAGTCGGGAGCGGTCGGAACGACCTCTCGCACGTTGCCGCGGGCCTCGCTCGCCTCCGCGAACGTCGACAGAGTGCGACCCGGACCAACCTCGATCAGTACGCTATTGTCTCCGACCTCGCGCATCAAGGTAGAGAGCGCCTCGCGAAACGATACCATCTCGCGGCACTGCCGCGCCCAATACGAGGGCGAAGTCGCCTCGGCATCGGTCATCCAGCGGCCCGTCACGGTCGAGATCAGTCGGCATTGCGGCGGCCGCAAGCGCAGCGATGCAGCGACCTGTTTGAGCTCCTCGACCACAGGCTCCATCATCGCCGAATGGAAAGCGTGGGAGGTGTGTAGACGCCGATGACCAATCCCCGCCCCGGCCAGTCGGGCCTCCAACTGCGAAATAGCCTCGAAGGGACCTGACGCCACGGACAGGAGCGGCGCGTTTTCGGAGGCGATCTCGGCGCCGGGAGGCAGCAGCTTACGAAGCTCGGCCGCTGGCATGCGCGCGCTGAGCATGGCGCCAGGGGGCTGGGCATTCATGATGCGGCCACGATGCACCACCAACCGCAGAGCGTCCTCATAGGACATCACCTTAGCCAGCGCCGCTGCTACCAGCTCTCCCAGACTGTGGCCAACCAAAGCTACCGGCTCAACCCCGAACCGAATTAGCCTTTGCGCCAGCGCATACTCTATGAGGAATAGCGCCGGCTGGGCCAGCGTCGTAGACCGGATGGGATGGGCAGACTCCTCGCCGGTCCCCTGATCGTCGAACAGCACCCGGCGAATGTCTTGTCCGAGATGGGTCTCGATCACAGCGGCGCCGGCATCGACGTCTGCGCGGAAGGAGGGGTCGGTATCATAAAGCGCGCGCCCCATCCCTGGATATTGCGCGCCCTGCCCGGGGAACATGTATACCGCGCGCGGTGCGATGGCCGCAGTACGGCTGTCGAGGCGCAGTGCACGAAGCTTCGTGATAGCTTCGCCGACGCTCGCCGCCGCTATCGCGGAGCGGCATTCCAACTCTCGGCGGCCGTCCCGCAGTGTATGGGCGACGGCGGTCAGCGACGGTGCCATTCCGGCCGCGCTGGCGTTTTCCAGTGCATCCGCAAGTCGTGTAGGCATCGCCGCCAGCGCTGCTTTGGAACGCGCCGACAGCCTGACAACGAGTGGCTGACTTGCTGCATCCTCACGGGAAGCCGGGCGCGATGGCGCCTCTTCCAAGCTGAGGTGGACGTTGGTGCCTCCAACCCCGAACGCGCTGACGCCGGCGCGGCGTGGCGCTGTCCCTGCCGTCCAGGCACCGCCGGAAGGCGATAATGCGAAGGCGCCGCGCGTCAAGTCGAGCCGCGGGTTTGGCTCATCGAAATTGATCTGCGGGGGAATAATACCGCGATGAAGGATAAGTGCGGTCTTGATCAAGCCGGTAACGCCGGCAGCGGCGTCGAGGTGGCCAACATTGGCCTTCACCGAGCCTAACAGGCAAGGCTGGTCCCGGGCCGCAAGATCGCCGCTCGCCAATGCCGAGAATCCCTGAGTAAGCCCTTCGATCTCGATCGGATCGCCGAGCGGGGTTGCCGTGCCGTGGCACTCGACATAGCCAATGCTCTCGGGGGTGAAATCCGCCATTTCCAAGGCGGAGCTGATGCATTCAGCTTGGCCTCTGACGCTCGGCGCGGTGAAGCCGACCTTCCCCGTGCCGTCATTGTTGACGCCGTAGCCCCTGATGACAGCATAGATGGCGTCGCCGTCGGAGATCGCGTCGGCCAACCGCTTAATCAGCACCACGCCGGCGCCAGAGCCGAACACCGTGCCGGCCGCGCGCGCGTCGAACGGCCGGCAGGTACCGTCCCGCGAGGCAATGCCGCCATCTTGATAGAGATAGCCACGCTTCTGCGGCAAGGTAATCGATACCCCGCCAGCCAACGCCATGTCGCACTGAAATGTCGCCAAGCTTTGGCAGGCCTGCGCTACCGCGAGCAGCGAGGTCGAACAGGCGCTTTGCACGGCCACCGCCGGCCCGCGCAGATTGAGCTTATAGGCCACCCGAGTGGCCAGGAAATCGTGCAGCGTGCCGAGCAGCTCTGAATACGAGCTCACCTGCAAGTCCGAGGTAAAACGTTCGATGGCTGCACGGTCGGGGCAAACGTGGCGCAGGAAGTAGGTGTTCATCGAACTGCCGGCGAACACGCCGATCGGCCCCGCATAACGCTGAGGGTCACAGCCCGCGTCTTCCAGCGCCTCGACACAGATTTCCAGGAACAGCCGTTGCTGGGGGTCGGTCAGCGCCGCTTCCCTCGGCGGAACGTCGAAATAATCGGCGTCGAAAAGCTCCACATCGTCGATGATTGGACGCGCCGGCACATAATCGGGGTCGGCACGCGTCGCCTCGTCGTACCCGTCTTCCAGCTCGCCGGGTGAAAAGCGCTTGATGGCGGATCGCCCGCCCACAAGATTATCCCAGAACTGATCGACGGTCTTGGCACCCGGAAAACGGCCCGACATCCCAACGATGGCAAAACCCGCAAATTCTTCGGAAGACATGACCTGGGCCTTGCCGCGCGCTGTCGCGCGGCGACGGCTAACGCGATCGGAGGCCGCGGCATGACTGGAAGGGTTTTGTTCACGGGCTAGAAACGCTTCGAACTCAGCGACGCTGGGATGGGCGAAAAGCTCTGTCACCGCAAACCGACGACCGGTAGCAACCTGAATGCGCTCATGCGCAGAAATCATTTGCAGCGAGGTGGCGCCAAGGTCGAACAGGTTCGCGCGTGCGTCGATGGGAGCACCGAGAATGCTGCTCCAGATCTCGGCCACGAGAGAAGGCTGTCCGCTAGTTTGGACGCCTGCGGTGACGTTTGCGTGGTCGTTAAGTAGCCGAGCCCGGTCGATCTTGCCATTGGCGTTGAGTGGCAGGTCGGCGACGACAATGGCCGAAAAGGGAACCATTTGCGGTGGGACGCGCATCTTGAGATCAGCCAGCACAGCGGCGGCCAAGGCCTGAGGCTGAAGATCCTGTGGCGGTAGCGACGCCGACGGTTTGAGAAACGCCATAATTTTTTTGACGGGCCCACTGCCAGTAGTGAGCGCCACCGCGGCGTCAGCCACGCGAGCGTCTTCGCGTAATGCTTGCTCGATACCGTCGAGTTCAACTCTAACGCCATTGATCTTGATCTGCCGATCGCGGCGGCCGAGAAATTCAATGGCACCATCGGGACGGCGCCTGGCGTAGTCTCCGGTTAGGTAGAGTTTAGCGTCATGCTCCGCCGAAAACGGATCAGGTATAAACTTCTCCGCCGTCAGTTCCGGACGATTGAGATAACCGAGCGCGACGCCTGCGCCGCCGGCACACAGCTGGCCCTCCTCGCCGTTGGCAACCGGCGAGAAGTCGTCCGACAAAATGTGGACAGTCGTTCCGGCGATGGCATCGCCGATCGGCAAGGCGTCTCCACCCCAACCCTGATGCGGGATCGTATAGCAACACGTGAAGGTGGTATTCTCGGTGGGACCGTAGCCGTTGATAAGGCGGCAGCCGGGCAAAAGCTCCAGCGCCTTGCGCACATGCGAGGGCGACAGCACGTCGCCACCGGCCAAAAGCTGGGTCAGCGTAAGCAGCGCCTCCGGGCGCTGGTCCACCATCAGATGAAATAGCCCAGCAGTCAACCAAGCTGTATTGACGCCCTGGTCACGAATGGCTGCAGCGATTGCGTCAATCGAGGGCACCGCGTCGGACAGGATAGCAACCCGGCCGCCGTTGAGCAGCGGGCCCCAGATCTCCAGCGTGCTGGCGTCAAAGGCAAGCGGCGCGGCGTGCAGCATCACCGTGTCCGCCGACAGCGTCATAAAGTCAGCACCGCACACCAGTCGCACGATGGCGCGGTGGGGTACAATGACGCCTTTGGGCTGGCCTGTCGAACCGGAGGTAAACATAATGTAGGCCGGGTCCGAAGGCGCGACCACAACGCCGGGCGGAAGCGCCGGTTCGGCGGCGGCGGCGGCAAGCGCCCTCTCCAGCTCGATACAGGCCAAATCTTCGAAGGCTTCAGCCCCGGGACCGAGCAGCACCAGCGTCGGCCCCGCGTCGTGGAGGGTAAACTGTAGGGTGTCACGGGGGAGGCTCGGGTCAAGCGGCAGGTAAGCCGCCCCTGCCTTGAGGATCGCCGCCAGCGCAATGATGGTTTCAATCGATCGGCCAGCTACAATCGCTACGCGATCACCCGCCCGTACCCCACGCCTCGATAGCACACGCGAGAGTTGATTCGATTGGACATTCAATTGTCCAAACGTCAAGCAATGACCTGAACTGTTCAGGGCACATCGCTCCGGCCACTTCTTGGCGACCCCCTCCAGCAACTCGCAGACGGTAAGATTTAAATCAGAACGCAAGGTAAGCATATTTACCTCCGGCCGCAGGCCGCTGCCCCGGGTCGCAGCCATCAGAGCATCCCGTATTCCGGAGTTGCAAGCGATGGTCACGGATAGCGTTAAAATGACGCGCAAGTCGTTTCATCTGATGCTCTACCGACACGAAATCCCTTACTGGCGCGCTAACCAGCAAAAATGGATGGCAAGCCACCTATGATCGTTGTACTATTTGGGGTGCCCCCACAGGTTTCAATAATTGAGCAAGCCTCCCTAAAATAGCCTGAATTTTACCAGAAATCAAAAAAGATTGCTCTCTATTTGATTATATTTTTATTCTGAGATAGCATTTAATTTATTTGCAGAAGGTATTTTGCGCCATGCTGGATAAGCCAAAGTCCGAAACAGGTGCACGTTTCATAGTCACCGATCTCGATGGGTCGAGGTTAAAGTATAATCGTGAAACCTATGAGGTTGCGCATCGCCTTTCATCACATCCACTTCTGCAGCTTCCCAAGCTCCTTGAGCTCGCTGAGCGAACGGTAAAATCACGTCCCGACGATGTTTATTTCGATATGGGGAAGGTTCGAACCGGCCAGCGCTGGACTGAAGTTCCGCAGGCCACGTTCTCGGCAATCGAGGCCATGCAACAACTAGAAACCTCCGATGCGTGGTTCATCTTCCGAGCCGTTCAGCGTGATCCACTCTACAAGGATTTGTTTGATCAAATTATCAAAGAGGTCAAAGAGATCGCCGGCCAAGACATCGAGGCCGAGATCAGGCAGGAGGAGATTATCATCTTCGTAACCTCGCCGAACCGTGTGACAGCCTATCATATCGACCGCGAGTGCAGTTTCTTGTTGCAGATTCGCGGAACAAAGACGCTCCACGTTTTTGATCGGGACGATGAGGACGTGCTTCCAAATGAGGAGATCGAAAGATTTTGGGCTGTCGACAATAATGCTCCAGTCTATAGACCCGAGTATCAGGACCATGCGATATCGTACAGACTGGCGCCAGGCTGCGGCGTCCATATTCCGGTCAACTTCCCGCACTGGCTTCAGAACGACGACAACATATCGATATCCCTTAACGTAAACTTCCACTTCTTGGATTCGAAGAGAGCGAACGTTTATCGTTCGAACTACCATCTTCGAAGGCTTGGCCTGAATCCGTCGCGACCAGGCGCGTCCCGAATTCGCGATGCAGCGAAGTCGTTCGCCATGACCTGTGCGCTTGCCGTTCGTCGTCTCGTCCGCGGCTCACAGCGGAAAGAAAGAATTTGGAACTAGAGTTATTATCTAAAATCGCAAAACGCGATCTATGATCATAAAGCGCTGCCACTCTTCTCTCGAGATTTGTGCTGCTGCCGCGTCTCGCTCAATCAGGCAGCGGCGATAGCGCCGATCATCGCAAGAGCAAGCAATCGTGCCAAAATACCGAGCGTTTCAAAGTTAAGCTGTTTGCCTCTGCGGCAAGGTGACGAGCGTTTGACTGGGATATGAGCGACTACCGCGCTCACGGCCTTGTTGGAGGCTACTGCGAGGTATTGGCAATGCGCAAGCAGGAGCTGATGTTCGCCGTGCTCAAGCAACTCGCGGCAGCCGAGACCGACATCGTCGGTAAAGGCGTCGCCAAAGTTGTGCAACTGTCAAAATTGCCGCAGCGGACGCTTGCTATCAACGCACATGTATTGCATCGGACTATAGCCCGCCGTGTTGCGGCGATCATCGTCAAGATCGATCGGCGGCCCCGGCTTGCACTGCTACTCCGCCCACTGCGCACTACCGCCGTTGGTCGCTGGCTCGCGCGCCGTCTTCTCGGCTACTATCGGTTCTACGAAACAATCGCAGAGGCCGAAGCGTCCGCCAGCAAGTATCTCGATCGTTCGCACACGCACCCGTCAACCATCGACCGGCAATTATCAGTTTCACGAAGACTGCGCGTGAGCGATTATCCTGTGCTTTTTTACATTCGCCCGCTGCTCACGGGCGATCGTGTGCTTTTCGATCTCGGTGGCAATGTTGGCAATCTTTTTTATTGTTATCGCCGTTACTGCGATCTGCCGCCTGGCTTTCGCTGGCGTATACTCGATCTGCCGCAGACGATGGAGGCGGGACGGCAACTTGCTTTTGAGCGCGGCTTCGCCAATACGCTTGAATTTGCAAGTACCTTGCAGGAAGCCTCCGGTTCCGACATCCTGTTGCTGTCGGGCGCGGCACATTATTTCGATCAGTCGTTGCCGGAAATGCTCACCACTCTTGCGGACCCTCCGCCACACGTTTTCATTAACCGCGCGCCCTTGATCCGAGGGGACACATGCGTGACCGTACAGGATGCTGGCTACGTGATGCATGGTTGCAAGCTTTTTAACGTTGAGGCCCTTCAAGCAGGCATGCGCAAGTTGGGCTACCGCGTGGTCGATCAATGGGAGGCGCCCGAGCTTAGTCTGCACGTGCCCCTTTACCCGGAGTGCTCTGCACCCGCATATAGTGGATTCTACTTCAGCCGATAGCCAGTGAGTTCTCGGCGCGGTCAATTCGTCACGCAAGGTCATCTGGTATCCCCCCAACTTCCAAGCGCGTCTGTCAAGGTAAATAGTTTACCAACACGCGTTTCACCGGCCGCATTGCGCAAATCAATCTGATATCGAGAAATCCCAACGGATAACGGAAGAGACGAAAGACTCTTTGGATATGCAAGCAGCGTCAGTTATTTTGGGTAATGCGAATTATTATGGGACGCTGGCGGCTGTGCGTTCGCTCGGCCGAGCAGGCGTCAAGGTCGTGACTTTAGATCCTTCAATGATCTGTCGTGCCCGATATTCGCGGTATTCGAGCCAGCACTTGACGTGCCCACCATTTGAGGAGTCCGGTGCGTGGGCAGAATGGCTATTGCGGAAGGCCCGCATCGGGCCACGCCGGGCTATTTATGCAACCAGTGACGCCGTATCGTTCGCTCTGGCTCGCTATCGCAACGAGTTGAGCACCGATTTCGAACTGTATCAGCCGGGCCTCGATACCATCATGAGTATCCTCGACAAAGGACTTCTCATGCAAAATGCTCAGGCGGTCGGCATCGAAACACCTCCGACTTGGTTCCCGCAAAACAGCGAAGAAGCGGCAAAAATAGCTAAAGACGCGGGCGCATTAGTATTAATCAAGCCACGGTCACAACTTGCGCAGCGAACGAAGACCAAGGGCTCTCTCGTCGAAAGCAGTAAGCAGCAACTGCAATCAGTTTTTGACAGTTACATGAGAGATCAATCAACCAGCAGTGAGTTCGCCAAACAAAGTTCTGGTGTTTTGGCGCCGCTTATTCAGCAATATTACCCGCAGGCAGTCGAGAACGTGTACTCGCTTTCTGGTTTCCGCGAAAAGGCTGGAGGCCAAGTGATCATGCGTGCGGCACAAAAAATTGTGCAGCAACCGCGATCCATCGGGATAGGGCTCTGCTTTGAACCAACTGTTGTCGACCCGCTTCTTGCCGACCAGGCAAAGCGGCTCTGTGAGCGCATCGGATATTATGGGGTCTTTGAACTGGAATTTATTTTTGCCGAAGGAAAGGCAATGTTGATTGATTTCAATGGGCGCTTCTACCACCAGATGGCATTAGATATCGCCCGTGGCATGGAGTTGCCGGCTCTCGCGTATGCGGCAGCCACGAGAAATCAAGCCGAGATCACCCGGCTCATGACGTGCAACAACTCACGAGAACATGACGACGTCGCAGGCTTTCGCAATCATTTTGTCTTTGCCGCGATGGTTAAGACGCAGCGGATTTTGCGAACGATGTCTCGCGAGGACGCGGCGCGCTGGCTGAATTGGTCGCGAGGATCGCACAACACAATGATTGACGCAGTCAGGGATCCGCACGACGTGTTACCTGCCTTTGTGGACGTTGCCCAGTATCTACTGCACGCCTTGCAGCATCCTCGCGCTTTCGTAAGGCAGCATGGCTTAGAACGCGTGGGCGCTAACGCGAAGGCTCGATAACGCTTACGTAATTGAAATTGGCGTGGTGGGAGAAACCGGCCTCGGTGCTTGGTGATACGCGTCTTCTGCATCCATACTGAACAAAATCAACGTGGAAGGATGTTATTAGGATGAAACCAGGGACCGATGTTGCGATTATCGGGGCGGGTCCATATGGACTTTCATTGGCTGCACATCTCCGCGCGCGAGGCGTGAAATATCGTATCTTTGGCGAGGCAATGCGTTTCTGGCTCAATATGCCAGTCGGCGTGAATCTTAAGTCTCTCGCGTTTGCGACAAACATCTATGTACCAAAGTACGGCTGCTCTTTTATCGATTGGTGCCGGCAGCATGGGCTTGAGGATTTCGAACCATGTACGATGCAGAGCTTTTCCGCCTATGGCCTTGAGATGCAGAAACGGTTCGTCCCTGAGGTAGAGGAAGTTCTAGTGACGAACGTCAGCTTGCGAGACAGCGGATTTGAGGTAACTCTGTCTTCAAAGGAGCGTCTGCACGCGCGCAAGGTGGTTGTTTGTACTGGTCTTTCAGGGCTGGCCCAAATTCCTAAGGCATTGCGCGAACTTGGGCCAAGCCGTATGCGGCATACGTTCGATATATCAGATTACAGCGAGTTTCGAACCAAGACCGTTGCAGTTGTTGGGGCCGGAGCGTCTGCTATCGAGGCTGGTGCTTTGGTATGCGAGGCCGGAGGATCCAGTGAGGTCTTTGTTCGTGGCCGGGAAGCGATTTTTCATGGCCGCACTCCACGGGTGCGTCCTCTCTGGCAGAGTATCAAGAACCCCATGACGGTGCTCGGTCCCGGTAGAGATAACTGGATTCTCCAGCAACTGCCTCTGAGCGTACACATGCTTCCACGCGAACGACGTACTCGCTTCGTTAAACGCTATTTGGGACCTGCGTCGCCATGGTGGATCAAGGATCGTGTATTGGGGAAGGTACCCATACATGTGCGCCACGAGGTGATCGAGGCCAGTAGCGTGAATCAAGGCGTGAAGCTCAAGATAAGGGATGGCGATGGTAGCTTGAGGAATGTCGAGGTCGATTTTGTTATTGCCGGCACTGGCTACGATGCAAATGCATCTCGCCTCAAGTTTCTCGATCCGCAGATCTTGGATCGTATGCATCGCACCGAGCGGGCGCCTACTCTTAATATCAATTTCGAATCTTCGGTTCCCGGTCTCTATTTCACGGGTCCACTCTCGTTCATGTGCTTTGGTCCGCTGTTCCGCTTTGTGACGGGAGCCGAGGTAACCGCGCGACGACTCGCGCGTTGTCTGAGCCCTTAAATCTAAGGCGCACGGGACTGGTAATGATCAGTGGTGGCCCATTGTCGAAGAGCCAACACACTGTCGAGAGAAGAGGCTGCCAGAACGCGAAGTCGAATGCCGCGTCACCGAGTAAAGGCGGCAATCAACCGGATATAGTAAGATTGATAGCCCATTGAAGGCTCCGAGACCGCCCACGAGTTCGCCGGCCAGGGGTCGTTATACTGAAGATACGACTTGGCCGGCGGCTGTGCCAATGGCGGCGTGAAATTCCGCTGGCATAACGAGAATGTCGTTGCACCGTAACAGCGGTATGCCGGAGACCCGGGAGGTGCGCGACAGCACGCATCAATCGAGAATTGCGGATTGGGTCCTCCCACCAGGAAGCCTGGCGGCGGGCCTGGAAGCTGGTCGGTCACCTGTTGCCAGCGCGTGCCATGGGCAAACCAGGCATGAAACATGGTCGCCGCGGAATGACTTGCACCGGCCGGCGACATGTTCGTCAGATAGACGAGGCCGAGCGGGTTCACACCATGGACATAGTGAGCGTATTCCAACGCCGCAGCGAGGGAGATCTCGGACAGCCTTGGATCGGTGCTATACAAGGCTGCCAACTGGTATAGCCTTGCTTGCATGGCCTTTCCCTTATTGCTGCCCCACGTGTAATCCTTCATCGGAGCCCGATAGGGATCCGCTTGCCGCAGAGAGCCTTGAAAAACCTCGGAAGCCTGCGACAGGTTTGTCAGGAAGCGCTCGCGAATTGATTTTGCCACCTCAGGTGTGGCGCCGGGCAGCCGCGCGTAATAGAGCAGGCTTTCCAGTGCATCGACCTCCCACATCGAAGCCCCCCACGACGGCAAGAGCGCGCCATAGTTGGCGTCAGCAAACCCTCTGAATCCTGTCTCGCCGGTTATCTCAAACAGATAAGTCGCGGCCTCGAATTGCGCCCGCAGCCGATCGGTCGAGCTCATTTCCTGCTGCCCGGCAGCGAGCCCCTTGGAACCCGGCTGCTTTGACTCGTCGTTATTGTAGTAGAGAACGTTGGGGTTTGCGATCGCCCAAGTCCACGCCGCCGTCGCGCGTTTTTCGAGATCGGCTCCGTATCGCTTGAGATCCGGCTCTGGCCGAGACGCAAAAAACTTAGAAGCGTACGCAAACGCTGCCGCACCCATCAGGCTCGCGGACGTGGTCGGAGGGCCATAGTAGCTAGCCCCTTTGGCCTCAGAGGGCGGGCTTGCGCTGTCCAGGCCCTGAACACACAGGAGCGAGCCATCCGGATTCTGCATCCGGACGAGCCAATCCAGCCCCCACTTCACCTCGTCGAGAATATCGGGAATGCCGTTGCCGGATTCCGGAATTCCATAGTCATCGCCAAAGGCCGGGGG
>Ga0210410_10001784_pt1 | contig 19811 bp, 16 predicted proteins | sample IncBWC4MmetaG_FD_161058 | JGI IMG/M metagenome (GOLD analysis project Ga0210410, IMG submission 161058) | Forest soil microbial communities from Barre Woods Harvard Forest LTER site, Petersham, Massachusetts, United States - Inc-BW-C-4-M | ecosystem: Environmental > Terrestrial > Soil >... | reverse complement strand
AAATTCCGGGGCGCAAGAATCTGATGTGGCTTTCGTCGGGATTCCACTATTTGCAGGTGATCACAGAGCAGAAGATGGACAAGAGCGCAAAGGCCCTCGGCGATGAAGAACTCCCACTCTTCGCCATAGACGCACACGGACTTGTCGCGCCACTCGCAGTTCCAGGCCGTGGTTCGCAAGGTGGCGGCGGAATGACGAGCGGTGTCGACCTCCCAACCCCGGCAAGGAGCGATCCTAGGTTGTTCTTCTGCGACGATCCTCCTCCCGGAGGATTCAGCGCGATTAGAACCCTTTCCGAAGACTCTGGCGGACGCGCGTTCTACAACACCAATGATTTCGCCGGCGCGATTCGGCGCGTGATTGACGATTCGTCTGCATCTTATGTGCTCTCTTACTATCCCGACCACAATAAATGGAACGGAGAATTCCACGAGATAAAAGTGAAGGTGAACCGGCGCGGCATGGAAGTTCACGCGCGCAGAGGTTATTACGCTGTCGTCGATACCGCTTCCGCTCCGCAAAAAGACGCCGAACGATTAGCCGAAGCAATCCAGAGCCCGGTGGAATCAACAGACTTGCCCTTCGACGTTCAGGCAGATGCCATTGATACTTCCGGCGCGCGCCAACTAAAAGTGAAAATCACTATCGACGCAAATCAATTGCGCTTCCAGCAGCAGAGCGACCGCTGGACCGACAACCTTTCCGAAGTCTGGGCCGAATTTAACGCCGAAGGTAAACAAGTCGGCGAAATTTCAAAGACAATCGACTTGACCCACAACGAAGACGAGCACAAAAAGATGATTCAGGATGGCTTCACCTATTCAAAGACACTGGTTCTCGCAAAGGATGCCACGGAAGTCCGCCTCATTCTGCGCGACACTGGAAACGGCGCCATTGGCTCGGTAATCATTCCGCTCTCGCGGTTGTTTCCGTCCGCCGCCGCGCAAACCCAAACAAAAAATTAGGGCGCGGCTTGGGGGTACTTTCAAGGGCTGACGTCGCATCCGCTCAATCGATTCCACTTCCTCAGGCTTTTCTCCGCGTTCTCTCTACCTCTACGGCCTGCCCCGGTCGAACTATATCGGGGTAAATCGCCCCTCGCAGTAGCCTTCGAATTCCATTCGAATAACTTTTCACCGCTACCCGGTCAAGTATTTAGTACTAAGTACCATAGTTTACTTGACATAAACCCACCGGCCGCGCTAACCTGAACCGCAGACTTGGACGATCCTCGCTGTGGTCTCTCGCTAACGACGATGATCTTCACAGAATGGAAATTTCCAGCCTGCCGGACTCAAGAATCGACCGCTCTCGCAGGAGCGTGTAACAGCTTGAAAACAAGCGACTTCCGTCCCGATCCTCTCATTCGAGCTAAGTCCTTTGTTTTCACATTCATCCGACGATGAAACGACCTAACTCCTTTGTTTTGATATTGATGCCCACAACAGGGGGGAGGGGGTGGGGTATCTTAGTAGTACCGGGCATGGACCAGGAATCGCTGACCAAAGAGGGCCAACCCGGGACAACCTATTGTATGGAGGACATAACTGGGGGTGAGACCACCACCTGCCGCGCTCGCACAATAAATCGCTTCGGCGATGGGCCGACGTAGCTGAACGGATAGCACGTCACCAGTGTCAAAAGATTTTCGCCGGAATCGCGCAGCACCGACGACTCTTGCGGCTCGACAATTGAAATCAGCTCCACGCGATACACCGTCGCTCCGGCCAGCGTGGTCAAAGTTATTTCGTCGCCTTCGTGAATGTTGCGAAGTTTTCTAAAGAACGTGTCGCGATGTCCGGCCAGCCCAATATTGCCGGAAGCACCCAGCAGCGAAGTGCCGAGAATGTGTCCGACTCCGCGCTGCAAAGTTTGGCGGCCAGTTCCCTCTTCAATCATCGCCGTCAAACCGATTGACGCGATCTCGATCCGTCCGAGCGGAAGAATTCCTGCTGCGACGGACGCGGAATTTTTTGCGGCGTCTCCGCCTTCCGGGAACGCTGGCATCAAAGGAGTCGTAGCGGCAAGATCGGTTACAGATGCAGAACGAGCGCTCAGATCCGCGGCCGCACTCGTATGCGCCGCGAGCAGCGCCGCATCGAATTGCCGCGATTGAGCGTTTTGAGAAAAGCGCGCGTCAAGAACGACGTAGCCGCAATAACCAAGCGCGGAGACGCCCACCACGAATAGCAAAAGTGGCGCGCTCCATCGCAGAAACCATCCGGCTTTCGCCGGAGAATTTGCTCGGAAAGTTTGGCGAAACTCGATTCGCATACTCATTGTTGACGTGCCGATGACTGCTTGCCGGAGAGCGCTTCCGCTTTCGGCGCGGATTGCGATCGCGACCCGGCCGCGTAATATCCCGGACGCGTTCGCACCACCAGCCGGTCGTGGCCAGGCGATTTTGCGCGTACCGTAATCGCGCGGTACGCGCCATCCTGCGCGGCGTTTGTCGGCGTGTACGCGATGGTGTATTGATTGCGAATATCGCGCGCGATTTGCGCGCACAGCGGAACTACATCACTGATTGTTTCCGGCTGGAAGAATTCGCCGCCGGTTGCGTGCGCAAGTTGCTTCAGCACACCGGGATTTTTGTCCACGTCGGACTCGTCAAAAAGTCCGATGGTGTAAATCACGGCGTTTGATTCCACAGCGAGCGTCATGATCTGTTTCAGGTTGCTGTGCGCGCTGGCGTTGTCTCCGCCGTCGCTGATGACGATCAGAACTTTTTTATCGCGGCTGCCGCGTTTCAGTTGGTTCAACGCGGCGGCCATCGCGTCATACAGCGCCGTCTGGCCTGTTATTGGGCTTAGCGCGAGCGCCGACTGCAAAGCAGCGGGCTCGCTGGTGAAAGCAACATCGTCAGGGAGGCCAAATGAAACGTACTCGTTGAAATTCACGACGAACATTTCATCACTTGCGTTGCTGGCCGTAACAAAAGTTTGCGCAGCGGAAAGTACGTCATTGCGCTTGGGACGCATGCTTCCACTGCCGTCCACAACCAGCCCGACGGTAACGGGAATATCTTCGTGACTGAACGTTTCGATGCGCTGAGCGACGCCGTCCTCGAAAACCTCGAAATTGTCTTTATCGAGGCCGGAAACTGAAACTCCTTTTTTATTTTCAGTGGTCGCGTGTAGCACCACCAGCCCGACCGTCATTTTTATGGAATTGCTCGGCGCTGGAATTTGTTGTTGATGCGATGCAGGCGAAGAATTCTGCCGGTCAAGCGCGCGCGGCGCTGCGAGAAGCACCACTGCAACCAGGCATCCGGTGATGGAGAGTGGAATCTTCATAGCCGTCAATTCGCCGCGAATGTTTGCTGTGAAGCGTCCGCGCGGAATGAATCGCGGAGCGAGGGAAGGCGTTCCGTGGAGCGCTTGCGCGGACTAACTATCCCGCGCAAGCACAGCCAAGAGGGACGATGTTGCGTATTTCTTCTATGCGGAGCGCTTCGTGATTGCGATCAACGTGAACGCTGCACCAATCGCCAGCAATCCGCCGAGCGCGATCAAAGGAGTTGAGCTTGCGGTATGCGGCAACGGGAGATCTGTTACAACTGCCGCCGCTGGCGCTGGGGTTTCCACAACAACTGCCGCCGGCGCTGGCGTTTCCACCACCGCCACTGGCGCTGCCACTACTACGGCAACCGGAACTTCTTCTCCGGCCGGGGTGATCGCTACCACTGGAGCTGCCTCCAGCGCAACGACTGGCGTGTCAACGGCAACTTCCACCGGCGTCGCGAGCACTGGCTCGTTCACGATTTTCGCAAGTTCCATCGCGCGCTTTTTTCCGTACACGAAAGCGCGTCCTTGCTTTTCGCCGGGGAAGAACCATTCTTTAATTGCCGGCGGTTGGCCAGCCGGACGTTCGGTGAAGTTCATCACCACTTGATTCGTCGGGTGATAACGGAAATCCTCGATGGTGATGAGCGTCGCAAAAGTTTTGGTCTGGTTTTCGTCGAAAATTTGGACCACCCAGCGGCCGGAATCCTGGTTCAGAAGCTTAAAGAAATAGGTTCCCGCCGGCAAAATAATGTTGCCCGGAACTTCGATGGGCTCGGTGAATGTAACAACTGTTTTCCTGTCGCCGTTTTGCGCCTTGGATACCGGCGCCATTACGGACGCCGTGAGGATGAGGCAAAATACTGCTACGACCAGCTTGAATCGGTTCGTCATGTTTCTCCTTTGAGGTTTGCTTGAAACTGATTTCTGTTGCTTAGAAATTTGTGTAAACGCCGCGATGTTCGGCGCGCGACATACTTTCAAGTTCGCAAGCTTGAAGGGCGATTCATCCAGAGGACACCACCCCCTGAATTTGAGGAGCGGCAGTTGATTAGAAATTCTGTAAGGGCAGGTGGCCTGGGCGATTCAGCCTTATTTTACGGGCCTTTTCGCTCACTGGCTCGCGTGCTTGGTAGTCGAGATGTTAGGTGGAATAGGAGACTGTGTCTGTGCTGTTGAGCACAGTTTCAGAGGTGCACGCGGAATTCTGCGCGGCACCGCATGCTGATCACCCTTCGGATCTAAGGTGTTTGCGCCTGCGTGGCGATATTTCCGGTCATGATCGCTTCGCGGATCTGCTCGGAAAGATCGCTCACCGTTCCGGGGCCGTGCGGCAGAAGAATGGTGTTCGTTTTCGCGCTGGCCCCGATTTCTTTGATGGTGTCGAAATATTGCGTCATCAGCACCAGCCGCATCACGTCTTGAGCAGTTGTGCCCGGAACAGATTCCTTGAAAGCTTCCACGGATTCGCGCAAGCCTTCGATGATCGCTTTGCGCTGATTGGCGATGCCTTCGCCCTGCAATTTTTTGCTCTGCGATTCGGCTTCGGCTTTTTTGATGGCGATAATCTTGTCGGTTTCGCCGCGTGATTCGGCGGCTTCGCGTTCGCGCGCGGCGGCGTTGATGTCGTTCATCGCGTCTTTCACTTTTTGGTCGGGAATAATATCGGTGACCAGAACTTTTACGATGGTGTAACCGAAGCTCTGCGCCACGGGTTCGACTTCGCTTTTCACCGCTTCGGCGATGGTGCTCATTTTCGCGAACGTTTCGTCCAGCGTCATGCTGGGAACGTGCCCGAGCAGAACGTTGAAGACGTAGGATTCGATTTGCGATTGCGGATTGGAGAGTTTGTAGAAAGCGTCGCGTTCGCTTCCCGGCATCACTTGATATTGCACGGACACGGGAATTTTCACGAACACGTTGTCTTTCGTTTTCGTTTCCATATTCATGGCCAGAGTTTGCACGCGCGTGGTGATCATGTGCACGGTTTCAAACAAGGGTATCTTCATCTGAAATCCGGGCAATGCCACGCGGCTGAATTTTGAGAAGCGTTCAACAATGGCGCGATTCGCCGTATTCACAGTGAAGAATGATCCAACCAAAACGATGACTATAAAAAGTCCGCCTACCACCAAAACGAATGCGCCCACGAGTACGCTCGAATCTTGCACCCTAACCCCTTGTGCATTTCCGGCTATCCGCCGGGGACATAAAGATACAGCAAGGCAAATGGCGGCGGGAAGAAGTATTTCGCGAAAGACTGATTACGGACTGATAAAAGGACTGCAATTGAAACCGAGGACCGTGCTGTATGCGTCTATCATTATGAATCAAAGGTGGCATGCCGGAGACGATCGACATCACGGGGAGGATGCCATGAAATTGTCGATTCACTCGTTTCGCGGACGAATGACGAAATTTCAAGGTCCCGGCCTGATCATCGGAATCCTCGTCTTCGGCGCTATTCTGGCACTCACGACGACAGCGAGGTCCGAATCATGGAAAAGCAAAGATTGGACACGATGGACGCTTCAGGATTGCATGCAAATCACGACTGACTCACCCTGGGCTGACACCTACAGGGAGCACCAGGCTTATCTGGGTAACGATACGATCATGCCTTCGCCGGTGACGGCCGTAGTTTCGTCGTCACTGATGATCCGGCAGGCTTACGTCAGGCAGCAGCAGCTGCGCATTGGGCAAAGTGATTTAATTTCGCCGGAGATGAGAAACCAGGGCGAAGCGATGCTGCAAGACAGGTCCGACGCTTGCTTGAATGAAAGTTTCAGCGATCGCATTGTGGTGACTATCACCGGCGTTTTCCCCGGAGAATTCAAGACACCGCCCGAGCTTGAAGTTTCTGGCCGAAAATATCCACCGATGGAGATCTCGCAAGAAAATCCAGTTGGGAAGGCGTGTACGAGCCATATGCTGATAGCCGGGCTGCCGGCATCCGAGTATGTGTATCCGCGAGTAGTGAATGGCAATCCAGTTATTGGTCCGAAAGACAAGAGAATCGTAATCACGACTGCTACAACATGGGCGCACAATTTCGTGTTCAATCTGCAAAGGATGGTTTACAAAGGGAAGCCAGATTTTTAAATATACGCGTTCTGCGTGAATTTACTCGGCGGAATATTGGCAAGCGGCGCGACGGATGAGAGTGAGATTGATATGATACATGTCCCCGGAGCACAGATGATGATGCGCACTGCGCCGGGATCTTCTATGCGGCTTGTTGATCTGCGCCAACTAGGTGTTCACCAACTGAGTTCCCTGCTGGATGAAGAGGCGGCGCTTTGGCGCGCGGAACTTCATTGGGATTACCAATTCTCAATCGATCTGATTAAAAAATTCCTGGACACGCATTCACTGGCGGGCGTTGTGGCGCTGGAAGGCGACCGTCCCGTCGGTTACGGTTTCTACGTTGTCGAAGAACACAAAGGAATGCTGGGCGGATTATTTGTTTCTCAGCAGTATTCGCAGAGCGGAGTTGGCGAACAAATTCTGGGGGACATCGTGCAGACGCTGCGCGGCACTCCGCAAGTTACACGCATCGAAGCGCAGTTGATGCCCTTCGGCGCGTCGTTGGAAGGATTGCTGGCGCGAAATGATTTTCGCCTTTTTCCGCGCCACTTCATGCTTTACGAGTTGGGCGCGCATGTGAAGAAGTTGCAGGAGTATGCTCCCGGTTTGCGGATGGAACGCTGGCACGAACGCCATATGGCGGTTTGCGCGGAACTGATTCACCTCACCTATGCGGATCATATTGATGGCGCGATCAACGATCAGTACCGCAGCCGCGCCGGGGCCATGAAATTTCTGAAAAATATTGTGATTCTGCCGGGCTGCGGACAATTTGAATCGCGCGCGTCATTTGTTTTGCGCGATGAATTGAGCGATCAGCTCGTTGGTGTAGTGTTGACGAGCATGGTTGCGCCCGGAGTTGGGCACACCACACAGCTTTGCGTTTTGCCCGGTCACCAAAGACATGGATTGGGGCGGCGGCTGATGCTCGCTTCGATGGACGCATTGAAGGAGCAGAAAGCCAGCGAGCTTTCGCTCACAGTAACCTCGACGAACGAGCGCGCGGTGAAATTGTACGAGGGATTGGGATTTCGGAAATTGAAGACGTTTATCGCTGGGGTCTGGCGTTCGTAATTTGAGGCGGGCGGCGTAAAGGCAAAATAGAATCGCCGATCAGGAGATCGGCGCTCCCGGGTCACTTCTTCGTGCGGTCCTTCAGGAGGCTGTTTAGTTCGTTCATGAATTCCTTAATGTCTTTGAAATCCATGTAGACGGACGCGAAACGGACATACGCTACTTTGTCCAATTTTTTCAGCCGCACCATCAACAGTTCGCCCAATTCTTGCGTGGTCAATTCCCGTTCTTTTGCTTCCTGCACGGCACGCTCGACTTCGTCCACCATCGATTCCAGTTTTGCCGTGGGAACTGGCCGCTTTTCGCATGATTTCAGCAAGCCTTGCAGAATTTTCTGCCGGTCAAAGCGCTCGCGGCGGCCATCTTTCTTGATGACCATGTACGGAATTTCGTCGATGCGCTCGTAAGTGGTGAAGCGGCGGCCGCACTTCAGGCATTCGCGGCGACGCCGGATTAAATCTCCGGTACGCGCTTCGCGCGAGTCAATCACTTTATCGTCGAGATGCGAGCAGAATGGGCACTTCACTTTTTAGAATCCTTGTCCGATTTCGGGTGATGCGCGTGCGGCGTTGGCAAGGCTTGCGCCGGGATGTGCGTGCCAACGTCCTCTGCTTTCGCTTCGGCGCGCGCCAGTTGCCACAACTTTCCCACGTTGAATCCCTGATGAATCAGCAACGGGATGCCCAGAAGAATGCACGAACAGAAAGTAATAAGCCACAAAGCGATTGCAGCCGCAGTTGCGGGTTCCTGATCCACACCGAAAATTGTGGTGAGCGCGATGATGCTGGCGAATTGCGCGCCGCCACCGACGCCGGGCAACTGCAAAGTAGAACCGACCAGCGTAACCGCGAGCAACAACATCGCGCCGGGATAATTCATGTAGAACGGAAACGCGTCGCCAAACGCATGAATGACCAACATGTAGATGAGAACGACGAGCCCCCAATGTGCGGCGGTGTAAAAAATTGCCATCAGCAAATCGGGAACGGTGCGAATGGCCTGCAAGCCTTCGCTGAATCCGCCAATAGCGCCAGCAACCGCTTTTCGCCATCCGCGCGCGGCGCGCCAACCTTCCAGCCTGCGATAAAGTGATCCAGCGCCGTGGAGACGAAAATACGCGAGGCCGAAAGTGAGACCTCCGAGCAATACGACCAGCAGCCATCCTCCGGTGCGCGCTTTGTCCACCCATTCGCCGCTGGCGCCTGCCTCAAAGAGAGCATGTGGAAAAATCAGGAGGCTGATGCTGAAAAGCAAAAGCGCGGCGGCAAAATCAAAAGCGCGTTCCAGCACCCAGATGCCAAACATTCCGGCGACGGGCGTATTACTTTTTTGCGCCAGCAGGAGCGGCCGAACCGGTTCACCCACGCGCGCGAAAAGAAAAATCGAAGCAAAGCCCATGATCGTGGCGCTGTATGTGTCCCAGAAACTGCAGGCGCCAATGTAGTGGGAAAATCGCTGCCAGCGCAGCGCGCGAATTGCGTAGCATCCATAAATGAGGACAATGGCGAGAAGCAGCAGCGGTATATTCGCCAGGCTGACGGAATGCATGAACTTCTTCCAGGTGAAGTCCGCCAGATGAATTTTGTGACGGGAATGGTAAGCGAACGCGCCGAGAGCGACGACGATGAGAAAGCCGATGATAAGTTTGCGATAATTAGCGCGCATTCCGTGTGGGGAGCGTAACCGGATGATTTCAGCGTGTCAAGAATCTGAACGATGCGCAAGTATCGTGGTTTCTACCGTAGCAAATCTTCCAACTGAATCTTCGCGTCGGTGCGAGCGTCGCGGTATTTCACGATCACTGGAGTGTAGAGCGAAATTCCCCAGTCTTTGCCCACGCCGTGCTGCACGGCGCGGGCTCCGGCGACGACTACCGCTTCGGCGGGAATCACAAGTGGTTCGGTGTCCGTGGCCGAATAAACTTTTTCGCGGACCAGATCGTAAACGGGCGTGGAGCGATTCAGAATTGTGCCGGTTCCCAGCACCGCGCGTCGCTGGATGATGGTTCCTTCGTACACGCCGCAATTTCCGCCGACAAGAACTTCGTCTTCAATGATCACCGGCAGCGCGCCGACCGGCTCCAGAACTCCGCCGATTTGCGCGGCTGCGCTCAGGTGGCAATTGCGTCCAATTTGCGCGCAACTTCCCACGAGCGCGTGCGAGTCAACCAGCGTGCCTTCACCCACGTAAGCGCCAACATTAATAAACATGGGCGGCATGCAAGTCACGCCGCGTCCGATGAAAACGCCGTCGCGAATGCTGGATCCGCCGGGAACGATGCGCACTCCGTCCGCAGCAGACATGGGCTTCAGCGGGTAGGTGGCTTTGTCAAAAAAAGGCAGGCGCGATGGATGCACGGATTGATCGACCACGCTGCCCATACGGAATCCGAGAAGAATTCCCTTTTTCACCCAACTGTTTACGCGCCATCCGGTTTCGATTGCCGCGTCCGGTTCGGCGGCGCGAACTTTTCCGCTATTAAGCGCGCACTTGAACTGGTCAAAGAGCGCTAAGTCATGTTCGGTGTAGCGCTCGGGCGGAGTATCGAAGAGTTGCGTGATTTGCGCGCGCAAATCTTCGAGTGAAATTTCCTGTCGCGAAGCTTCAGGCGACATGCGCTATGCCTTTTGACGCGGTGCCGTCAGTGGGCAGCCCACACGATTCCAGGACAGATTTAATTTTCGCGAGGCTCTCCGCTTTCGGCGCAACCATCGGCAAGCGCCAGATTGGCTCCAGAAGGCCCATCATTCCCATGGCTGCTTTTACTGGGCCGGGGCTGGACTCGATGAAGTTTACGTCCATGAGCGCGAGATATTGGCGGTGAAGTTTTTGTGCGGCATGGAAATTTCCTTCGTTGCAAAGTTTCGCGAGGCGCGTCATCTCCGCGGGAATTTCGTTCGACACTACAGAAATAATTCCTCTTCCGCCGAGAGCGGCCAACGGAAGAGTGAGCGCGTCATCTCCGCTGAGAACGATGAACGTTTCGGGAACGAGATTCAGAATCGCGCCCATTTGCGAAATGTTACCGGAAGCTTCTTTCACTCCAGCGATATATTCGACCTGCGAAAGACGCGCGATGGTAGCGGGTTCAATGTTGACGCCGGTGCGGCCCGGAACGTTATAAACGATGATGGGAATTTCCACTCCTTTTGCGATGGCGCTGTAGTGCTGGAACAAACCTTCCTGCGTGGGCTTGTTGTAATACGGAGCGACGCTGAGAATTCCGTCGGCGCCCATGGCGGCCAGTTCGCGTCCGAGCGCAATTACTTCCGCGGTGTTATAGCCACCCGCTCCGGCGAGAACGGGAACTTTTCCTTTTGCTTCCTCGAGAGTGATGTCAACAACACGCACGTGTTCTTCGTGCGTGAGCGTGGGACTTTCGCCGGTGGTGCCGCAGGGCACCAGAAAATTAATGCCGTGATCGATTTGGCGGCGGACTAATCCGCGAAAAGTTCTTTCGTCCAGCGAGCCGTCGGGTCGAAATGGTGTAACGAGTGCTGTTCCGCATCCGGTAAACATTGTTGCCTCCATTCGTTTACTTCTGAAAATTTCTGTCAAGTTTCAATCAGCCGAATAAAACATCACTAAATTCGTAAACGCCGCGTCGACCCATGGCCCATTTTGCGGCGAGCAGCGCTCCGTGGGCGAAACCTTCGCGATTGCGCGCGGTGTGGCGCAGGGTGATGGTGTCAGACTGCGAATCGAAACCAATTTCGTGCGTGCCGGGATGACTGCCCGCGCGCGACGAACTGACGCTAACCGGACGCGTGTAACCGGCGCGCTGCATTCCTTCGACGAGTTGCAGCAACGTGCCGCTGGGCGCGTCTTTTTTCGCAGAATGATGAATTTCCCACGCCCAGGCGCCGAAATCGGGCTGCGCTTCCAGAAGCCGCGCAGCTTCGTCTACGACGCGCGTAAAAATATTTACACCGACGCTGAAATTGCGGCTCCACACCAGAGAAACTTTGGCGGCTTCGATTGCGGCACGAACGCGCGGCAATTCCGCGTGCCATCCGGTGGTACCGCAGACAATATTTACTCCCGCCGCGGCAAGGCGCTCGATATTTGCCGGCGCGGTGGAAGGCTGCGTAAATTCAATCGCCACCTGCGCTCCGTTCAACGATTCCTTTGTAAGTGCGGCACCGTTTGCGTTGGATTTTGAATCCACGCGAGCGCAGACCGCGAAGCCCGCCGCCGGAGCAAGTGCTTCGATCATGTGCCCCATTTTTCCGTAGCCGATGATGGCGAGATTCATTGTGCGACTGCGTTCACTTTCTCGTTTACGTCGAGCCTATTGATAACGTCAAAGACTGCTGGATCGGGTTCGGCGAAAAATTCTGCGTGCAGAAGTTGCGCGGCGCGAGTGGCGTCCGCTTCAGCAACGACAAAACTTACGTTCAGACGCGACGCACCCTGCGAAATCATGCGCACTGGAATTTCCGCGAGCGCCCCGAAAACCCGCGCGGCTACGCGCGGAGTGGAGCGCAGATTATCGCCGACGACGCAGACGATGGCTTGGCCGGACTCCGCGGAAATGTCGGCGTAGGGCTGCACTTCCGCGCAGATTTGCTCGAGGTGACGCGGGTCGTCGATGGTGAGCGAGACGCTGATTTCCGATGTGGCCAGCATGTCCACCGGCGTTTCGTAACGGTCGAACGCTTCAAAAATATTTTTCAGGAAGCCGTGGGCCATCAACATGCGCGTGGAGCGGATATCCACCACGGTGATGCCGCGCTTGCAGGCCACGCATTTAATTACGCTGCTGCTCGGAACGCGATCCGCGACGATGCGCGTGCCGGAGCCATCGGGGCGGCGCGAATTCAGTACGCGCACAGGAATATTTTTTTCCATCGCGGGCAATAACGTGGCGGGATGCAAAACTTTTGCGCCGAAGTAGGCCAGCTCAGCGGCTTCGCTGAAGGAAAGCATTTTGATGCGCAGCGCTTCAGGCACCAGGCGCGGATCGCAGGTGAGCATGCCGTCCACGTCGGTCCAAATTTGGATTTCATTTGCATTGAGCGCGGCGCCGGCAATCGCTGCGGAAAAATCCGAGCCGCCGCGGCCGAGAGTGGTGGTGATTCCCTGCTCGGTTGCACCGACGTAGCCCGCCATTACCGGAATCGATTGCGGCCGCAGCGATTGCACTGCCTTTGCGATGCGCGCGTAAGTTTCTTTTGCCAACGGATTGGCGCGAGTGTGGCGATTGTCAGTGATGACGAGCTGGCGCGCGTCGAGATGATGCGCGTTCATGCCCGCGTGCCTGAGAACGAGAGTGACGATTTGGCTGGAGAGGCGCTCGCCGAAACTTGCCAGATCGTCCGCCGCGATGGGCTCGACGGTGCGCGCGGCAGCGATGCGATTTACAAGCGCCACGAGCGCACGGAAATGCGATTCGAGAATTTCTTCGAGCGGAATGCGATTGCCGGTGCCGACTACAGGCGCGGATTCGCGAAGATGATATTCACGCAGGCGCGCAACTCGGGCGAGCGCGGCTTCGGCATTCGTTTCGGCGGCAATGTGTCCGATGGCGATCAGTTCGTTGGTGGTTTTTCCCATGGCTGACACCACGACGAACGGCCCTTCTGCGCGGCGCGCGTTCACAATGCCGGCGATGCGGCGCAAAGCTTCGGCCGATTCAAGTGAGGTGCCGCCAAATTTCATGACGATCATCATGCTGGTCCGGTCGATGAAGTTTGAAGTTGTCGCACCATGCGCATGTAAATTCCCACCGCGTCGCGCAAATCTTTTTTCGCCACGCGCTCTTCGCTGGTGTGCGCCACGTGAATTGTGCCGGGGCCAATCAGAAATGGAGTGCCCCACGCGCCGGCGAACGCCGGAATATCCGTGGTGAAAGAGGCGACGGTTGTTTGGTAGCCATCGAGCGCACCCAGGCGAACCGCCGGAATGCACAGAACTTCTTCGGCTTCCACGCGTCCGGCGCAAATTTTCGTGACGGATTGCTTGAGCGGCGCGGGATCGGCGACCACGCGAATTAATATTTCCGCGCGAGCGTGATCGGGAATCACATTTGGCGCGCGTCCGCCTTCGATGGTGCCAATGTTGAGAGTCGATGCGCCGAGCAGCGGATCGGACGGCAAGGGCATTCGCCGCAAATCGTTCAGCACATCGAGCAACTTTTCGATGGCCGATTCGCCGAGTTCCGGATATGCGGAATGCGCCATCCGTCCCCGCGCAGTGATTTGATAACGCAGAGAACCTTTTGAGCCGAGCGCGAGCCGATTTTCTGTAGGCTCTCCATTAATGATGAACTTCGTGCCGCGCGAAATTTTCGCGGCGGCGAGCGCGCCCGCGCTGTTACGTTCTTCGCCTACCAAAAAAAGTAGGCCGATATTTGTCGCGCCGGATTCCAGGAGTTGTTGCGCGGCATGAATCATCGACGCGATGATTCCCTTTGCGTCGCAGGAACCGCGCCCGCGGATGTGCGTTTCATCTTCCGAGGACGCGAAAAACGGCGGCACGGTATCCATGTGCGTGGAAAAAGTGACTTGCGGCTCGCCGAACGAAGCAAAAATATTTTCGCGGCCTGATTCGACGGGCATGCGCTCCAGTTTTCCGCCGAAGCGGCTCGCGAGCGGCGTGAGATGCTGGTAGAGAAATTCGGAGACGCGCCCTTCGCAGGGCGTTGTGGATTCGATATCCACCAGAGCGCGAGTTAGTGCGAACAAATCCATTTCGACGAGGGCCTTTTCAGTAAATTAGAAAAAATAATTTTGTGATTGCGTTACCGGACGGAGAGAAAACGAGAGGGATAATTCCGCGCACGCGGCAGGCCGCGAGGGCTTCCCTTCCCGATAGCACTCCATCCGCGCGCAAATTTTCACGCCACGAATGACAGTGAGCCGGTGTTAGCCGGACTCCCCAACTTTTCAGGATGCGCTCTCCTGAAAGATTTCGGCGGAGAAAATGTTGCGCCCCTTTCGCACGGGCTTCCGAAGCTACTCGGAATTCCAGCCCGGCTACTAATGGCCTCCGCGCCTCTACCAAGAACAATTTAAGGTAACAAATTGCGGCAAATCGGTCAAATTCCGGGCTATTTCGCTTTGAACCATTTGACGTGATTCGCGAGATTCGTGAAGGGCTCGCCGGACGAACTCACTTCAATGGAATGCAGTCCGCCGCTTTCGGTGACTTCCAGGTACCCCAGAATTTTTCCAGTATGCCGATCCATTTTCACGATCCAGCCGGGCGCGCTGGTGGGCCCACTCAGCGGCACGATTCCCGCCCAAAGCGCGCCGCCTGCAAGCTTCAGAGAAAACGTGCGCCCGAGATTTGGAAATTCGCCGAGAAATTTGCCGTCCAGATCGAAGCGCTGGATGCGTCCGTTCTCGCGATCCGCGACGTAAATAATATTGTCCTCGTCAATCACGATCGAATGCGGCAAATGAAATTGCCCGGGGCCGGTTCCCGCGCTGCCCCATTCGCGAACGCGTTTGCCATCGGAAGTGTATTCAAGAATGCGCGCGTTTCCGTAGCCATCGGAAATAAAGATGCGGCCGTTCGGCGCGAAGGCAATATCCGTGGTGCCGACGAATTGGCTGCGCGAATTTTGCGGCTGGCCGCCGACGTCAATTTGCATCAATATTTCGCCTTGCGGAGAAAATTCAATTACCGTCGAGCTCGCGGCGTCGACTGTCCAGACATTTCCTTGCGGATCGATGCGGATGCTGTGCGGAATTTTGTAAAGGCCTTTGCCCCAGGAACGCAGAATCTTTCCATCACGATTCACAACCAGAACAGGATCCGCTTTTTCCCCACGTTGCAAAAGATAAATTGTTCCCTTCGCGTCAAGCGCGACCCACGAGACCATGCCGGATTCCCAATCGGCGTTTGGCGCTTGAACGACGAAATCCGTCCCAGTGAACGGAAGCTTCGGCGAGGCTTCGATCATGGCGCGCAAATGCGCGGCTGCCTCGGCGCGGGCGTCTTGAGTTGGAACGCCAGCTTGCTGCGCAAATATTGTCGGCAGACAGATCAAAAACGCAAAAAGTCGGTTGCACATGGGCGCATTGTACCAAGAATTGCGTAGCGCGCGATTCTGGACGCGCTTCCGGCAAGGGCGTACAATCGCCTCCGACCCATAGATCATCTTCTCGTGACTTTTCTTGTGACAAAATCCCGAGTGCGGCGTCTTAGTGCAGTAGGGGCGGCGACGGAACAGGCGCTTGGTAGATGCCCTATGGGAACTCTGCTGGAAATTGAGGAGAGCGAAGCGACATGGCAAAACGAGGAGCAGCTCCACTGCAGGGCGAAGTACTTCAGGGAACATTGGATCTGCTGATTTTGCAGACATTAATACTAGGGCCGGCGCACGGTCACACCATCGCGCATGTTATCGAGCATCGTTCAGATGAAGTGCTGCAGGTCGAGCACGGATCGCTCTATCCGGCACTACATCGGCTGGAAGATCGCGATTGGATTGCGTCATTCTGGGGCACCTCAGAAAATAATCGCAAAGCGCGCTACTACCGGCTCACACCGAAGGGCCGCAAGCAACTGATTCAACAAACCGGGCGCTGGGAGCAATTAGTGCGCGCAATAAATCGAGTTCTGAAGCCGGCCACGGAGTGACGCCATGAGCTGGAAACGATTTTTTCGGCGGAAGAAGTGGGATGAAGAGCGCGCGCGTGAGCTCGCCGCTCACGTCGAAGTTGAAACGCAGGAAAATATTGCGCGGGGAATGTCGATGGATGATGCGCGCCACGCGGCTCAAAGAAAATTGGGCAATGCCACGTTGATTCGAGAGGAGATCTATCGCATGAACAGCATTGGATTCCTCGAAACGCTGTGGCAGGATGTGCGATTTGCGGTGCGCATGCTGCGCAAGAATCCTGGTTTTTCGGCGGTGGCGATTCTTACTCTCGCTCTGGGCATCGGCGCAAATACAGCAATTTTCAGTGTGGTCTACGCTGTGCTGTTGAAGCCGCTTCCCTATCCGCGGTCCGAGCAATTGGTGTTCGTACCGCAGGCGAAACCGGCCGATGGGATTAAGGAAGCAGGTTGGTCATCGCTGAACTTGGATGAACTGAGAGCGCAGAACCGAATTTTTACGGAGGTGGCTGGATTTGCGCGGCATCAATTGACGTTGACGGGTCACGACGATCCGACAGTCGTAAACACGAATGTGGTTACGCCGGAATTGTTTGCGGTTCTGGATACGAAACCGATCGCGGGACGCGGATTACTTTCTGAAGACGGCAAGCCCGGAGCTGCGCCTGTGGTTGTACTGAGCGAAGAGTTGTGGCGCGGCCTCTTTGAAGCAGATCCAAATGTAGTTGGCACGTCGATTGGGCTGGACAAGAAGTTGTTCGCTATCGTCGGCGTGATGCCGACGACTTTCCGGTTTCCCGCGCTCACGGCCAACAAACAAGTTTGGATTCCTGTCGCGCAGGATCCATTGTTCAGCCAGTTCATGAACGCTCGCGGCAGGCATTTTCTGGGCGGCATCGCGCGATTGAAGCCGGGAATTTCCGGCGCGGAAGCTCAGACAAATCTGGACGAGATTAGCGCGAATCTCGCCAAGGAATTTCCCGCGCAAAACGCAGGGTGGGAAGCCCACATCGCGCCGCTGCAAAAAGACATTGTCGGCAGCTCGCGTTCTGCGCTTCTTGTGTTGTTGGGCGCTGTGGGCCTCGTGCTGCTGATTGCTTGTGCGAATATTGCGAACTTGCTTTTGGCGCGCGCCACTTCCCGAGCGAGAGAAATGGCGGTGCGAGCCGCGCTGGGCGCGGGACGCATGCGAATTATTCGTCAACTGCTCAGCGAGACTGCCGTTCTCGGAGCGCTGGGCGGAGCCGCTGGAATTGCGATTGCCTACTGGGGCGTGCAAGCGTTGAGTTTTATTCTGCCGCAGACCGCGAGTGTGTTCGTCGCGCCGATTTTGCCGGAATTAAATGCGATTCGCGTCGATAATTTCGTGCTGGGATTTGCGCTGCTGCTTTCCGCACTCGCGAGCTTCGCGTTTGGATTGGCGCCCGCGCTTTTTGCGTCAAATTCAAATTTGCAGACGAGCTTGCGAGAAGGCGAAGGACGCTCCGGTGAAAGCGGCGGAAGGCGCCGCGCGCGAAGCGTTCTGGCGGCCGCGGAGATTGCGCTTGCGATGGTGCTGCTCGTTTCGGCGGGACTACTGTTGCGTAGCTTCACCAAACTGACTTCCGTAAATCCGGGATACGTGGCGAAACACGTTTTGAAAGCTGACGTTTCGCTGCCACGATTTCAATATTCCATGCCGCAACAGTGGTCCACATTTTCCGACCAACTGATGGCGCGAATCAAAGCTGAACCCGGGCTGCAAAATTCCGCGATGGTTGTTCCCGCGCCGATGATCAGCGCCGGCGTGAATCTTCCGTTCAACATTGTGGGAAGTCCTGCGCAGAGCGCTGGAAGTTCACGAACGGCGGATTACGTTTCCATAACGCCGGGTTATTTTCACGTGCTTGGGATTCCGTTATTGGCCGGCCGGTACTTCGACGAGCGCGATGCGATAAATGCTCCTCGCGTGACGGTGATTAGCGAAGCCTTGGCGCGGGTCTACTTTCCGAACGAGAAGCCGATTGGAAAGCACTTGGTGTTCGCGTTTCCTCCGGACTCCGGAACAGATCGCGAGATCGTCGGCATTGTGGGAAATATTCGGGATGTCGCGCTGAGTCAAAATCCCGGGCCGATGATGTACGTTCCGTTTAGCCAGTCGCCATTCTGGGGCGGCGCGGTGGTTGTGAACAGCACGCTCGGTTCCGCCGAAGTAGCCGCTGCAATTCGACGAGATGTGCGAGCGATGGACCAAGATCTGCCAGTGACCGACGTGGAAGAATTGAGCGCGCTTGTGGATGCTTCGACCGCGCAGCCCAGATTCCGGACGATCCTGCTTGGACTGTTTGCGGTGATTGCGTTGATTCTCGCGGTGACGGGAATTTTCGGCGTGATTTCCTATTCGGTTTCTTGCCGCACGCGAGAGATCGGAATTCGAGTGGCGCTCGGCGCTTCGCGCAGCACGATATTACAAATGATTCTGCTCGAAACGCTGGCGCTTGCATTAATTGGTCTGGCGATTGGAATTCCCTGCGCGCTGGCAGCTTCGCGTCTTGTGGGAACTTTTCTTTATGGAGTTACTCCGAATGATCCAACGACGCTGACCGTCGTTGCGTTGATGCTCTCGGCCGTAGCGGCACTCGCTGGATACGTGCCGGCGCGGCGCGCGATGCGCGTGGATCCCATGGTGGCTCTGCGACACGAGTAATTCGCTGGAGTGGATGAAGGATAGATATGAGCTGGAAACGATTCTTTCGACGGGCGAAATGGGACGAAGAGCGCGCGCTGGAAATACGCGCGCATTTGGAAATTGAAGCGGACGAAAATGTTTCTCGCGGAATGTTGCCGGACGAAGCGCGCTATGCCGCCAATAGAAAATTGGGAAACGCGACGCAAATCCGCGAGGAGGTTTTTAAGATGAACAGTATGGCGTTTGTGGAAACGATTGGGCAGGACTTGCGATTCGCATTCCGGATGCTACGCAAAAATATCGGGTTCACTGCCGTGGCGATTCTCACGCTGGCTCTGGGAATTGGCGCGAACACCGCAATTTTTTCGGTAGTTTACGCTGTGCTGCTTCAGCCGCTGCCGTACAGAGACTCGTCACAATTAGTGGTGATGAATGAGATTACACCCAGAGTCGGAACGGTGAGCGTTTCGTATCTGAATTTTCTGGATTGGCGCACCAGGAGCAGCACGTTTTCGCAGATGTCCGCGGTGGCTCAAATGTCCTTCAATCTTTCCGGCATATCTCACCCGGAGAACATAAAGGGTCACGCAGTTTCGGCGAATTTCCTTTCGATGCTCGGTGTGCAGCCAATGCTGGGACGGGATTTTGAAGCCGCAGAGGAAAAGGCCGGAACCGCTTCCGTGGTGATGTTGAGCTATTCGCTGTGGCGAACTCATCTCGGCGCGGACCCCGGCGTCATTGGAAAAACCATCTTGCTTGACGGCCACAGTTACACGATTGTTGGCGTGCTGCCGCCGACCCTGCGTCTGTTGGAAAAAACCGATGTGCTTCTGCCGATTGGAGTTTGGGCAACGCTGGATTCCGACGCGACAGACCGAGGTTCACGCGGCGACATGGCGGCGGTGGGAAGGCTTGCGCCGGACGCGAATTTTGCGCAGGCCAAGGCGGAGATGGAAGGCATCGCGGCACAACTGGCCAAGCAATATCCGGAATCCGACGATCATTACAGCGTAACGATGATGCCGCTTCGGCAAGCGTTCGCTGGTGACATGCGCCCCGCGATTTTGGTTTTGTTCGGCGCGGTGATGTTTGTGCTTCTGATCGCGTGCGCGAATGTAGCGAATCTTTTT
>Ga0210410_10001782_pt1 | contig 19813 bp, 18 predicted proteins | sample IncBWC4MmetaG_FD_161058 | JGI IMG/M metagenome (GOLD analysis project Ga0210410, IMG submission 161058) | Forest soil microbial communities from Barre Woods Harvard Forest LTER site, Petersham, Massachusetts, United States - Inc-BW-C-4-M | ecosystem: Environmental > Terrestrial > Soil >... | reverse complement strand
TATCGAAATCGAAATTGTCGTAGATGGTGGCATCGGAAAATCGTTTTGTCAGCCCGCGGATGGTGACGTGGGGTGCGGTCCGATGCGAGGAATCCGGAAGCTTGCCCGCCACTTCGACCTTCACAGCTGGCTGGGCACCGGCCACGGTTTGCCTCTAAAACTTTTGCAGGACTTTGGTGACGTCGAGCTTTTCGGGCACGACCCCGATCGAGTTGCCGAAGTCGGCCAGTTTCTGCAGGTCGCTGACCTGCTTTGGGGTCATGTCGCTGGCCATTACATACCCCAGCATCGAGACCATATCGACGACGTTGTCGGGCGTGAACGTATTCTTGGCGAGATATTTTCGCGCCTCCTCCGGATTCTTGTTGATGAAATCGATCGCTTTGCCCCATGCCGCGGCGAAACGCCTTGCCACATCGGGGCGTCTGGCGACGAAATCGCTGGTCATCGCACAGCCCGCAGCATAAGCGTCGGCCGCCTCGTCGCCGAGGATATATTTGGAGATCACGCCGGCCTCGAGCGAGCGGGCGACACCGGCCTTGATCATCATCGAGGCATTGGGCTCGAGCGTATAGCCGCCGTCGAAGGTCCCGGCGGTGATGGCGTTGACGTGCTGGCCCATGTCGAGTTGGTCGATGGTGTAGTCGCCGTCCTTCAATCCGTTCTTGGCCAGGATGGCCTTGGCGGTGTTGAGGTTGGCCGGCCCCGGCGCGGACAACAGTTTTGCGCCCTTGAGGTCGGCGATGGTTTCGGCCTTGAAGCCGTTGCGGACCACGAATTGCTCCATCTTCCAGACCTTGGTCTGGCTGTTGAGCGCGATATACATGGCAACGCCCGGTTTCTTCACATTGGCGTTCAGCCCTTCGAGCGTGACCAGCACGGCCGAAACCTCGATCTGGTTGGTCATCATCGCCGCGACATTGGGCGGTCCGCCCATCAGTTTGATCATTTCCGGTTCGATGTTCTGTTCCTTGAAGAACCCCCGTTCGAGCGCGACGAAATAGGGCAAGGAGGAACTGACCGGAAACACGCCCACGCTCACCTTGTCCTGGGCGGTCGCCCGATCCGGCGCGGCTGCGCTCAGGACCAGCGTCGCGAGGGCGCAGATCGTCAGATTCAGGGATTTCATGGTGGACTCCTGCCATTCATCTCATGGTGCCGTCCGACCAGACGGCCGCCGACGCTACTGGTTTAAGAGCAAGGAACGTGCCGGTTTCACTCGTCCAGCTCAACAATCGCGATCACCGGCCCGCCGCCATGGGGCCCCTGATGCATGGCGTCCACCGATACGAACACGGCGGGATCGCCGATCGCCAGCGCCGCCACACCGCCCACCGCCGCCTTGGAATGGCGGTGATGGTGGACATCGGAATCATCCAGCATGATCTGGCGTCGCCCGCGCAGCGTGCCCCGGCGATCCGCCTCGCATTTCATGAAGCAGTTGACGACGCGTCCCCTGAGGTCTTCCGCTCGCGGCCGTTCCGGCAATTCGATACCGGCGTCGCGGATGGAGTCATAGATGCCGTCGATATCGAGCGCATCGCGCATCACGGAGTGGCCGATGCGGTAGCGTCCGCCGGCGCCGGCCTTGTTGCCGAGCAGCACGATCTGCGCCTGGGTCAGCTCCACGCCGGAGGAGCAGGAGGCCACCGACGAATAGAGATCGAGGTCCCTGCAGATCTGCTCCGCCTTGGGCATCGTCACCTCGCCGAGCGCGACCGCAATACCGAGCGCGGTGGTGCCGTTGGAGACGCCCATGGAGTCATGGACCTCACACGCAAGTGTCTGGTGGCGGGATTCCGCGTCGCGAACGGAATCGATGGTCAGAAGCGGCGTCTTGGTCTGGACGTAATGCACGTCCTTCGGGTCGGATATCCCGGCATCCTTCATCGCCGCCTTGACGGCGTCGGCGACCTTTTGGACCATCGCCGGACGGCCGATATCCTCCGGCAAGAGTTCGGCGCTCAGCGCGGTGCCGATCACGAGACGCGATTTATCGGTCGGGCCGGTTTTGGCATTGCGCGCGAAAATCGTGGCATGCGGCGTGATGACCCCATCGCAGCCGCCGGACCAGACCATCGGCACATTGTGAATCTCGGCCTCCGAGCGCGTGCCTTTCTTGAGCAGCACGCGGCGGAAGGCCTGGTCGGCGAGGATGCGGGTAAAATCGTTGACGCCGCCATTGCCTTCGGTCTTGCCGATCACCGCGATGACCTCGTCGGCGCCGAACTTGTTGGCCGCGATCAACCCTTCGAGGCCGCTTGCGTCCTGAACGGTCTTCAGCTCGACCTTCGCAACTTCAATCGCCATTCGCCGGAAACTCCCTTATCCGTCTCTTCTTGGTTTCATCGCATCCGCGGACGGTGTTCGCCGCGCAGCATCTTTTCATAGCCCTCGCCGCGGTCAATCATCGGCAGCCGAGTTATTCGCGCCTTTGCGAGGTCGGCCCGGCGCTGCTTTGTCACGGCCTCATCGATCACGGGCTGATCGCAGGTACCAGCGTCCTTGAATACAACGCCGTAATCCGCCTCCGCACTTGCCAGCGAAACCCTGCCCTCGATCACGTCGCGCAACACCAGCTCCAGTTCGCGCTGCAGCGGATCGCCCCAACCGCCGCCGCCGGTCGTCACCACGCGAACCACCTGCCCCTTCAGCACCGGCTCGCCGTCAACGAGGCCGCCAAGGTCAATACCCTCGCCTTCGGCATCGACGGTAACGCAAAACGGCTGCCCGGCCTTGCCGCCGTTCAGACCGTAGCAGCCGAGCCGGACCCGGTCGGCGGTGACGATGGTGCGGCAATCGACCAGCGCGCGGTAATGTTTTTCGTAACCCTGCCCGCCGCGGCGCAGACCGGCACCGCCGGAATCGGTGCGCAGCGCCAGCTTCTCGACCAGCAGCGGAAACCGCGTCTCGGTGAATTCGGCCGGCTGGTTGCGCGAGTCCGGCACGATATGGATTGCGTCATTGCCGTCGGCGTAATAACGGCCGCCCGAGCCGCCGCCGAGCACCTCGCGCGAGAGGAACGGTTTTCCTTCGATGTCGGTGCCGAAAAAGCCCGTGTAGCGGATGGTCTCCTGATCCGCGGGCATGCGGCCATCCACCGCCTGTGCGACCACGCCGGCCAACAGGCCCAGGCATCGAAGCAGCACGAACGACCGGGCATTGGTGGCCGCCGGCCATTCCGGCGTGATCAGCGTGCCCTTGGGCGGAAAGATCACCTCGAACACGTCGCACACGCCCTCATTGACATGGATTTCCGCGGCGCGTTCCGGCGTATCGGCGAGATTGCGCAGGATTGGCGCGATCCATTTGACCAGGAATGCACCGTCGGCATAGTCCGCCGGCCAGTTGATCGGGCCGGTCGATTGCGGATCGGTGCCATTGAAGTCGAGCGTGATCTTGCCGCCATTCTTGGTCATCTTCAGCGCGATCTTGTGCAACTTCGGATCGGTGATGCCGTCGTGCTCGACATAATCCTCCCAGGCATATTCACCGTCGGCGATTTTTGCGAGCAACTCGTCGCGATAGATATCGCGGCATTTCTCCAGGATGGCCTGAAAACAGGCTTCGACCTGTTCCTTGCCGAAACGTTCGAACAGCCCGGCCATCCGGCGCGCGCCCATCAGGCAGGCCTGAATTTCGCTGTCGAGATCGGCCGACAGCATTTCGGGCACGCGGGTGTTGCGGCGGACGATGGTGAACACCGCCTCGTTGCGGACACCCTCGCCGTAGATTTTCACCGGCGGGATCGCGATGCCTTCTTCAAATACAGTCGCCGCCGTGCCGGGCATCGAACCGGGCACCCGGCCGCCGACGTCATCGTGATGGCCGAAGGCCTGTATATAGGCGACGACTTCGCCATGATGAAATACCGGCACCGTGCTGCAGAGATCGGGCAGATGCCCGATCGAGCCTTCGGTCAAATAGGTGTCGTTCATCAGAAAGACGTCGCCGGGCCTCATGGTGTCCGGCGGGAAATCGCGCACCACGGCGTTTGGCATCGCCGAATAAGACCGCCCGGTGAGCTTGCGGCAATAGCGGTCGAACAGCCCGACACGGAAGTCATGGGCTTCGCGGATCATCGGCGACCGCGCGGTGCGTTCGATGGCGTATTCGATCTCGGCCTCGATCGAATTCAGCGTGCCTTCGACGATCTGCAGCACGATCGGATCGACCGTCACGGCCTGACGCTCCGGCGCGGTCGGCCAGGGATGCAAGGGGTGATGCAGGTTCATCGCGACGCCTCCCGCGCGGAGCGGATCACCAGAATGCCGTGAGGGTCGACGTCGAGCGTTTGACCGGGAAAGACTACCGTCGTTGAGCCGAATTCTTCGACCACGGCCGGGCCATCGATCCGTCCGCCCGGCGGCAGTGATGTGCGATCGAATACCGGCGTATTGCGAAACTCGGTTCCGAAACAAACCGCGCGGTTGGATTTTGGCGAGACATGCCCGGCGCCAGTCGCAAGCTTTGGCAGCTGCGGCCGCTCGATCACCCCGAAACCGGAGACGCAGAGATTGACCAGTTCGATCTTCTGCTTGCCCGCGTAATTATAGCCGAAGGTTCGAAGATGCGCGGCATTGAAGGCGCCGATCAGTCCGGCCAGGAACGAGGCATCCACGACACCGCCGGGAGCGGTGACCCGCACCTCCATCGACTGGCCGGCGTAGCGGATGTCGGCTTCGCGGACCAGCCGAATGCGGGAAGCCTCGATGCCGTCGCGTTCCAGCGTGGCTGCTGCCTCGCTTTCGAGCGCGGCATAGCGGGCTGCGATCTCGGCGAGATCAATCGCGTCCTCATGCATCACCTTGGTGACGATGTGATCGGTGCGCCAGTCCACCGCAAGCAGGCCGAACGCCGAGAGGTTGCCGGGGTTCGGCGGAACGATACAGGCCTTCATGCCCAGGAGATCCATCACGGCCGCGGATTGCGCTGGGCCCGCGCCGCCGAACGATAATAGCGCGAAGGTGCGCGGATCGATGCCGCGCTGGATCGTCATCTGTCTGATGGCGTTGGCCTGGCTCCAGTTCGCGATCTCGATGATGCCGCTGGCCAGTTGCTCGACGCTCATATTGCCCGGCAATCTTGCGGCCAGCGCCGCGATGCCGCCCCGCGCGCGCTCGACATCAAGCGCGATGCCGCCCCCGATCAGTGACGGCGGGATCCGCCCCAGCACCAGATTGGCGTCGGTGATGGTCGGCTCGCTGCCGCCATTCGGATAGCACATCGGTCCTGGTTCTGCGCCGGCGCTGCGCGGGCCGACCTTGAGATGGCCTTCCCGGCTGATCCAGGCGATCGAGCCGCCGCCGGTGCCGATAGTCTCGATGTCGATCATCGGTATCCGCACCGGAAACGGACCGACCGATCCGCCATTGGTGACCTGCGGCTTGCCGCCCTCGATCAGGCAAAGGTCGGTCGAGGTGCCGCCGGCATCCAGCGTCACCAGATCGGGAAAGCCCGCGATCTCGGCGATCACCGCCGAGCCGAGCGCACCGGCCGCCGGACCGGACAGCGCGGTGGTGATCGGTTTGCGCACCACCTGATCGGCGCTGGCGACGCCGCCGCTCGATTGCATCACCAGAAACGGCTTGTCCTGAAGGCCGGCACCGAGTTCCTGGTGCACGCGCGCCAGGTAGCGTTCCATATGCGGCTTGACGAAAGCGTCCACCAGCGTCGTCACCGCGCGCTCATATTCGCGATATTCAGGAAGCACCACGCAGGACAGGGACAGTGTCGCGTCCGGATATTCGTCGCGAACGATTTCGGCGGCGCGGCGCTCATGCGCGTCATTGGCGTAGGAATGCAACAGGCAGATGCCGATGGCGCGAATGCCCTGCACGCGAAAATAGCGCGCGGCCTCGCGGACCGAGGCGTCGTCCAGCGGCCGCAATTCATGCCCGCGAAAATCCAGCCGGCCGCCGACCTCGCGGACGAATTGCAGCGGCACGATGCGATCGGGCTTGACCCAGAAATAGGAATTTCCGTAACCCTCCGGCACCGACTGCCGCGCGATCTCAAGGATGTGCCGGAAGCCCGCATTGACGATCAGGCCGAGCGAGTTGATCTCGCCCTGCAGCAGCGCATTGGTGGCAACCGTGGTGCCGTGCGCGAGACCTGCAACGATCTCGGTGCCAGCACCCGCGGCCGCGAGGATCCTGTTGACGCCGCGCACCAGCCCGATCGCCGGATTGGCCGGCGTGCTCGCAACTTTTGTCACTTGCGTCGCGCCCGAGACGGTATCGACGGAGACGATGTCGGTAAAAGTTCCGCCGGTATCGATGCCGATGCGAAGCCGCGCGGAAGCGGAATTGTTCGACATGCCTTGCACCACTCCCACGGAAAAATCGCAACGCCGGCGGGTGCCGGCGTCGTCGGCGTCGCGGGCAGAATGGGTCAACCTTTTCCGGTGAGTCAAAGGCCGATTATCGATGCGCCCATCGGAAATTCCGATCCGCATTCGCCGCGCGAAATTGCCTAGCCTTTCAGCATCTCCCGTAATTTCAGCAGCGCCGCTTCCTTGCGCCGCGACATCGGTTCGCGCCGCCGAAACAGGCTGAACGCCACATTGCGCGCCGGTTGAATCGAAAGTGCCTTCAATAATCCCAACGTGACTTCATTTTCCGCACAAGCCCGCGGCACGATGGCAATTCCGCCCTCCGATTGCACTATGATCTTGATGGTCTCGATATTGTCGACCACCGCCAAGATATTGGGCTTGATGCCGAGATCGGTGAACAGCGACAGCACCACCTGGCCGTATCCCACCGTCAACTCGCTCATGATGATGGGTTCGGCGAGCAGGCGGCCGAGATCAACCGGCTGCTTCGAGCGCGCCAGCGCGTGCTTGGGATGGCTGATCAGCACCATCTCGGCGTCGATCAGGCGGTCGAACACCAGGCCGGCCGGCAAGCGTTCCGGATCCGATTCGATCGCAATGCCCGCATCGATCCGCTCTTCGTGGAGCTCATTGAAGATATTCTTGGTCGGCGCGGTCAGGATCTCCAGCCTGACCCCGGGCAGATCGCTCTTGAGGTCGGCGAACATGCGCGGGATGAAGATCTGCGCCATGCCCGACCCCATCGCGATCGTGAGCGTGTCCTGCATCGCGCCGCGCAATCGCCGGGCGGTATCGGAGAGACTGAGCAGGTCGCCCATCACGCGCTCGGATTCGTACAGGAAAGTCCGGCCGCGGTCGGTCGCCTCGATGCCGCGCGAGGTCCGGCGAAACAGCTCGAAGCCGATTTCCCCTTCGAGCAATTTGACCTGCTCGCTGACCGCCGACTGCGAGATATTCAATCGCTTCGCAGCCTTGGTGAAGCTGCGCTCCTTGTAGACCGACAGCGCGTAACGCAGTTGGCGGAAATCCAAATTCAAAATTCCTTATGTGGCCGCGCCGAGCTTAGATTGAAATAGCGATGCGTCTCCAGTTTTGTTTCGGCGATCAGCTTTCCCTTCCGGATCACCCAGCGGCGCGGCATTCTTGTCGCGAAAGCCTCGCGCGCGTCGCGGGCGTCGAGCACGACGAGATCGGCGATGTTGCCGACGGCAACCCGAAAATCCGGCACCCGCAGGGCCCTCGCGCCGTTATTGGTGACCATGTCCATCACCGTGAGAATCTGGGGCGGCTGGCTCATCTGCGAGGCATGGCACAGCAGGAACGCGATTTCGAGCGGGTCGTTCTGGCCGAACGGATAGAAGGTGTCGTGCACGCAGTCCTGGCCGCAGGCGACGTTGACGCCTGCCGCCAGCAATTCCTTGACCTGCGTCACGCCGCGACGCTTGGGATAATCGTCAAGCCGGCCCTGCAGCATCAGATTGGTGGCGGGGTTGGCGATCATGTTGATATTGGCCTCGCGCAGCCGCTCGATCACATGATCGGCGTAGTTGCGCGGGTAGCTCGCCAGCGCGCAGGTATGGCCGGCGGTGACGCGGCCCTGCCAGCCATTCTTGATGGTCAATTCGGCCAGCACTTCCAGGGTTCGCGCCATCGGATCGTCGGTCTCGTCGACATGCATGTCGATGTCGGCGTCGAACTCCCTGGCGATCTCGAACGCAATCTCGATATGCCGCCGGCTGTCCTGCGGCGACTTCTCGTTGAACGGCATGCCGCCGACGACATCGACGCCCAGTTTCATCACCTGCCGCATCAGCGCTTCGGTGCCGGGTGACCGGACGATGCCCTCCTGGGGAAAGGCGACGATCTGGATATCCATCAAATCGCGAAAGCGTTTCCGGGCGCGGATCAAACCCTCGGCCGGACGGGTGCCGCCGATCGGGTCGACATCGACATGGGTGCGCAGCCTCGAGATGCCGTTCGCCAACGCTTGCGCCAGCACGCGCGAGGCGCGATCGGCAATTTCGTCGACGGTATAATTGCGCTTGATCTCCCAGAGGATCTCGATCGCCTCCGTCAACGTTCCCGAGATGTTGACCGGCGCGCGCTCGGAGATCAGGGCCTTGTCGAGATGGATATGCGGCTCGACAAAGCCCGGCACGGCCATGCGGCCTTCGGCATCGAGCGTCAGGGTCGCATTTAGAGAAGCGTTGCTTTGGCCGATGCTCACGAAACGGCCATCGGCTATCCCGACGTCCCGAATGCCGTCTGTGCCCCACAGAGCAACATTCTTGACCAGAATATCCAACGTCATCGACCGGGCTCCACGGGCACGGTGCCCAATGTAGCCAAACGCTTCGCGATGGGAACCGTCGGAACGGGTTGCACCGCTGCACAATAAAGCGGCATGAGCCGGGACTGTGTCCGCGTCGTCCGTGCAAGCACCTGATATTAAGTTCTTTTTCTGCTCCGGTATCTGGCATACAAGTTGCCTGTTACTGCGCGATGCAGTCCGCTCCCGTCCAGCTCAGCGTTCGCAACGTCCGCAAATCCTTCTCCGGCAAGGCCGGCGAGGTGCGGGTTCTCGACGACCTCTCCTTTGCCATCAACGAACGCGACTTCGTCAGCATCATCGGGCCATCCGGCTGCGGCAAGACCACAATCTTCAACATCATCGCCGGCCTGCTCGAACCCGATTCCGGCTCGCTGTACTATCGCGGCGAGGAGATCGAGAGCCTGCGCGGCCGCGTCGGCTACATGATGCAGAAGGACCTGCTGTTTCCCTGGCGTACGGTGCTGGGCAATGTGCTGCTCGGTCTGGAGACGCGCGGCGTCGATCGCGTCGAGGCGGAAGGCAAGGCGCGCGAATATCTCAAAGGGTTCGGTCTTGCCGGTTTCGAAAATGCCTACCCAAAGACATTATCCGGCGGGATGCGCCAGCGCGTGGCGCTGATCCGCACCCTCATCATGGATCCGGACATCCTGCTGCTTGACGAGCCGTTCTCCGCGCTGGACTACCAGACCCGGCTCTACCTCGAGGGCGTGCTGAAGGACGCGGTCGAGACCTACCACAAGACCGTCATCCTGGTGACGCACGACATCGATGAAGCGGTCGCGCTGTCAAAGCGCGTCGTCGTGCTTAGCGGTCGGCCGGCGCGGGTCAAGATCGTGCACGACATCGATATTGACGCGCCCTCGCCGATCGCGGCCCGCAGCGATGCCCGCTTCTCCGGCTATTTTCATTCGCTCTGCGCCGAGCTCGACATCCAGACCGAGAAGACCGCGTGACCCTGACGATGCCGCAAGCCTCGCCCCTCGAGAAGCGGAAAGCGCGCCGCCGCCGGCGACGCCTGAGCTTCGACACCTCGCTCGGCCGCGCGGCGCTGCAGGCGGCGGCGGTGGTGGCATTCTTCGCGCTGTGGGAAATCGGCGTGCGCATGGGTTGGATTTCGGCCTTCCTGGTCGGCTCTCCCTTCGGAATTTTTGCCGTTGCGTTCAAGATGATTGCAAGTGGCGAGCTGTTGTCCGACACTTGGTTCACCCTGTTCGAGGCCATTTTGGGCTTCGTCATCGGCACCATCTTTGGATCGCTGCTCGGGCTGGCGCTGTGGTACTCGGTGTTCGTGGCGCGGCTGGTCGAGCCGTTCATCGTCGCCATCAACAGCGTTCCCAAAATCGCGCTGGCACCGATCGTTGTGCTTTGGTTCGGCACCGGGCTGGTTTCCAAAGTCGCCTTGTCGGTATCGCTGACCGCGATCGTGGCGCTGATCGCCGCCTACCAGGCCGCCAAGGACGCCGACGTCGACCTGCAGTCGCTGCTGATCTCGATGGGCGCGGACAAGCACCAGGTGTTCTTCAAGGCGGTGGTGCCCTCGACCTTGCCGTCGATCATCGCGACCTTCCGGATCAACATCGGCTTCGGACTGGTCGGCGCCGTGGTCGGCGAATTCATCTCGTCGCAGCGCGGCCTCGGTCACCTGATTTACACCGCCTCGAGCCTGTACGACCTCAACACCGTCTGGGTCGGCCTGTTCACGCTGATGATCATGGGATTCGTCCTCTATTACGTGATCGACATCATCGAGCGCACCAGTCTGCCCTGGAAGCAATCAAACGCCACCCATCAGGTTCAGGTTTAACCGCCAATTGCCCGCACATCCGGAGACGTCAAATGCCGTTGCTCACCCGTATCGCCCGCGCCACCGCGCTGATCGCCGTCCTGCTTGCCACGCCGGCGCTAGCCGAAAACAAGAAGGTCACGCTGTCGCAGGCGTTCCAGTCGATGCTGTATTTGCCGCTCTATGTCGCGATCGACGAGGGATTCTTCGTCCAGCAGGGCCTCGACCTCACCAAGGAGACCGCCGGCGCGCCGACGGTAGCGCTGTCCGCCGTGATTTCCGGTAGCGCGCAGTTTTCGATCCATGGACCGGAATGGACGGCGATAGCCGCGTCCAAGGGAGCTCCCGTCAACATCATCGCCAATGTGGTCAATGGCGCCGCAGTGTGGATCGCGACCGCGCCCGGCTTCAAATTCGACAGCATCAAGGACGTCAAGGGCCAGAAGGTCGTCACCGGCCTGATGCCGACGACCAGCACCTCGCTCTTCATGAAGTTGCTCAAGGAAAACGGCATGGACGCGAAAACCGACACCGACATGATCCAGGTCGCGATCGGCTCGGAACCGGGACCATTCGTCGCCAAACAGGCCGACATCGCCGTCATGTATGAGCCGGGCCTCGATCAGGCCGTCGCCAAGGGCATGAAGGTGGTGCTCGGATTTCCCAAACTATACGGCGCCTACGCGTTCTCGGCGGTGACCGCGCGCAACGATGTCGATCCCGATACCGCGCAACGCGTCGTCAACGGCATGGAAATGGCGATGCGCTTCATGAGCAAGAACGAAGCCAAGACGGTCGAGATCGCCAAAAAGGAATTTCCGACGCTTGATCCCGTCGTGGTGGAGGCCGCTGTGAAGCGTATGCTCGCCGACGGCGTCTATCCCCCGAGCGTGGACATCACCGCGGGTGCGCTCAAAGTGTCGATGGATACCCAGATCGCCCTTGGCAACCTGGCGTCGCAACCCGACTACAAGACCTTTGTCGTCAAGAAATACATCGAGCCGGCTCTGGCGATGAAATAGACCCTTCGCGCGGTCCTCTGGCGCCTGTCCGCCATCTGTGCGAGCTTTCCGGGACTTTTTTTGTCTGGGATTTGCCGGCATGACCGATCCGACTGCGCGCTCCGCACCTCGTTCTGGCGCGGGGGTCCTCGAACTGCTGCGGCTGTTCAAACACGACCAGGCCATTGCGGACCAGTACGCCGCAGACCGCCTGGAGCAGGCAAAGGCGAAAGAGCCCCGGCTCAAGGCGTTCGAATATCTGCCCTTAGACACCGCGCGGCGGCCGGGACCCCTGTCGGGCATTCCGGTTGCGATCAAGGACATCATCGCGACCTCGGACATGCCGACCACCAACGGATCGCCGATCTACCGGGGGCACGTCCCCGCAGCGGACGCCTGGGTGGTCGAGCGGCTGCGCAGCCTTGGCGCCACCATCTTCGGCAAGACGGTTTCCACGGAATTTGCATGGCGTCAGCCCGGGCCGACCGTCAACCCCTGGAACCCCGCGCATACGCCGGGCGGTTCGTCGTCGGGCTCCGCGGCGGCGGTGGCGGCCGGGATTGTACCGCTGGCATTGGGCACGCAGACGCTCGGCTCCGTGATCCGGCCGGCGGCGTTCAATGGCGTCGTCGGGCTTAAGCCGAGTTTCGGCGCGATCCCCCGAACCGGGGTGCACCCTTTAAGCCCTTCGCTCGATACGATCGGGTTCTTCGCGCGATGCGTCGACGATGTCGCCGTTGCCCTGTCGCTGCTTGCCGCGTCAAGCGACAGCGATCTGCATGGCCGGCCGCTGCCCGGTTTTCAAGTCGACGCCGACGGGGGCGTGCCGCCACTGGAAAGACCTCGCCTCGCCATCGTGCGTTTCGAACAATGGTCGCACGTCGAACCCGAAGCGCAGCAGATGTTCGAGGCGACGATCGCAAAGGTGCGTAATGCGGGCGCCGCTATCGAAGAACTCGAGCTGAAGGAACTCGACCACGACAATTGGAACGCCATCAATACCATCCTCGGCAGCGAGGCCGCCCTGATTTTCGAGAGCCTCGTTGAACGTTACCCCGACCGCACCAGCGATCACCTGAAGTCGCTGGTTCAGGCGGGGAAGGCCCATTCCGCCCCGGAGTATCTCGCCGCCAAGGCGTTGCAGGAAAAGCTGCGGTCGGCCTTCACCACGGAAATTTTGACCTTCGACGCGGTCCTCACCCTGCCGGCGTTTGGCGAAGCACCGGAGGGCCTTGGTTTTACCGGCAAGGCCGAATACTGCGCGCCGTGGACCTTGCTCGGCGTGCCCGCGGTGACGCTGCCGGCCGGGTTCGGCAACAGGGCCTTACCGCTCGGCATTCAGGTCGTCGGCGCGTATCGGCAGGATTATCGAACGCTCCGCGTGGCGAAATGGATCGAGCGTATTTTGGGGTTTGATCCAGGCGTCGCCGGAGTCTGACGGCGGGCCAGCGCCGGACCGCTTTGCAGCAAATAGCCGAGCGATCGCCCTCTGGGGTAGGTTAAGGGAGGCGGCGCCCGGCTATTCGGCCGCGCGGCGGTGCGGCCTTTTTATAACACCATCAATGGTTTAAAAAATCGTCTTCGCGTAGTTTGGCAAGCACCAAAATCCCACCGCTGACGCTAGAAAATGCGCTGCCTATCGAAGGTGGCTGGCGAGATGAGGCATCTTTCACCGCCCGGACCGATCTCCGCATCCCCGCCATGATTGCGCGCCGGGATCGCCGTATTGCAGTGGCACCACGCCCCGATGCATCGGTCCACGCCAGATTTCAAACCAGCTTTGCTCTGCTTTGCTTGCCTCCTGCTGTCGGCTTGTGCCGGCAAAACCCCGGGCGAGCATATCGCCGACATGCCGCACTGGATGGGCGGCGAGCCGGCTGGTGTGCCGCCGCGGCGCGGCACGCCGGAGTACGACGCCTGGATGGCGGCGCGCGCCCAGGAGGCGGCGCGGCCGAAGACCGATCAGCCGAAATAGCCCGCCTCCGGCTGCCCGGAACCGGCGCCGTCCCTGTGCACAGCTCCGGCAATTCTGTTGCGCTCCGATGCAGCTTCGGAAACACTTGCCCCGGTAGCGTTGCGCGCGGGGGCGTGAGATGCGTAAGCAGGATCTGGGATTCGACTACCATCGCTATCGGCAATTGCTCGTGGAAGCGGTAGACGAAAAAAAGCGGCTGGCGTTGATCGATCTGTTGATCGAAGAGCGCGCCATGGACAGGCTGGAGGCGCAGCGCGCCTCCGACCGGGCCGCGATGACGGCGGCGACCATCGCAACCGTGCTTCGCTCACGGGCCTGACCGGCGACCGGTAGCCTGGTCCCCGATGCTGCGCGAATTGAGCGAATTGAGCGAATTTGTTGCGATTCGATTAACGATGCGTCTCAATCGGCCATAAACATTTTAGGCCTACAACCTCCAGGCCCAAACATATCAGGGCCAACAACGGGGGGTTCCTATGACCATGATTTCTGTCGCTTCGATGCATTCGGTTTCGGCCGCGCAGGCCGGCGACCATTCCGCCAAGACAATCGCGCTGTTTTGCGGCCTTGGCTTGGTTGCGTCGTTCTGCCTGATCAGCTTTGGCGTAGATCTGGGCGCTGGCTGGGCATAACCGTCGCGGTCGTCCCGCATTCTCCATCAAGGGGCCGGCGCTGCGCCGGCCCCCTTTTTGCGTGATGGCGCGGCTGACCGGTCCGCCATCGCCCGAATAGTCGTTTCAAATCAGCGAACGGCTGCTACTTTGAGCGCGCACCCACGCCGCTTTTGGAGCTGTCTACTTGATCGTCACCCGCCGCGCCCTCGCAGCCGCCCTGTCACTTGCCGCCCTCGCCGGGCTCGCATTTCCGCTGGTCGGTCGCGCCAAGGCGCAAAGCGCCGTTGCCCCGCTGCTGGCAAGGCCGGTTTCGCTGCCTGACATGGCGCTCGGGTCCGCCAAGGCGTCGGTAACCATCTACGAATATGCCTCGATGAGCTGCCCGCATTGCGCGGCCTTCGCGGAAAACGTCTTCCCGATGCTGAAGTCGAAATACATCGACAGCGGCAAGGTGCGGTTCGTGTTCCGGGAGTTTCCACTCGACATCAAGGCGGCCGCCGCCTCGATGCTGGCGCGCTGCATCGCCGGCGACGATGCCGCGAAATATTTCGATGCCGTCGAGCAACTGTTCAAGGTGCAGGGTCAGCTGATGGAGCACACTACCGACACCCTGAAGCTGATCGGCAAGCAGCAGTCCGGCATGAGCGAAGCGGCCGTCGAAGCCTGCGAGAAGGACCAGGTGCTGCTCGACAAGCTTTCAGCCGACGCGAAATATGCCTATGACGAATTGAAGGTCGACGCGACGCCCACGTTCTTCATCAATGGCGAAAGGCTCAGGGGCGCGATGTCGTTTGAGGAAATCGACGGAAAGATCAGGTCTCTTCTCAGGAAGTGACGCTCAACTCCGGCTGCTTGTGATCTTGGCTTCCTTGCGGCGACGCCGCGAAGGTGACGCCGATCCGGTTCTGCTGGATCCAGGCAATCCGGCACTCACGCACCGAGGAATCCTCGGCCATCACCAGCTGAAACTGCGGCGGCACGAAGGCCGCGTTTTCGACGTCGATAGCCGCGCCCTCTGGCGAGATATTGCGCACCCTGCAGCTCATGACCGAACCGCCCGATGACACATAGGCGGCCTGATCGACTTCGGTCCGCGGGTACTTTCGTCGCTCTTCCATGGGCTTCTGCCTCTGCTGCCGGTCGCCGGAAGGCTAGCGAAAAACCTTAAATAAATTGGCATCTCCCCCGCCTCGTGGATTTTTAAGCCATGAGCTTCGATCGGCGCGGCCAGCCGGACGTGAACCTGTCGACGCCAGCAATCCAAAGTGGACGGGTTCCGGCGTCCCTGTCGAATTCAACTCGGCGCTCTTCCGTTCGCCGCGCCGGCGGCGTAGCATTCCGCCTACCAGCGGTGCGCAGGCGCGACGCCCGCTTCAGAAAACGAACATGCGCCAGGGGAAAAACGCCATGTTCGAGATACTCGATCGACGCACGAGTCTGACCGGCAACCAGATCAAAATCCTGTCGGCGGCCATCATCGGTGACGCGCTGGAATTCTTCGACTACTTCCTGATCGGTTTCGTGCTCGCCTTCCTGATCGGGCCGTGGAAGCTCACCTTCGGCCAGTCCGCCATCGTGCTGATGAGTTCCGGCATCGGCGCCATCATCGGCGCCTATGCCTGGGGCTGGCTTGCCGACCGGATCGGTCGCCGCAAGGTCTTCATCGGCACCGTGTTGAACTTCTCGATCGCCACCGGGCTTTTGTATTTCACGCCGGATAACGGCTGGATCTATCTTTCCGTGATGCGCTTCTTTGTCGGCGTCGGCGTCGGCGGGCTCTATTGCGTCGACCTGCCGCTGGTGCAGGAGTTCATGCCTTCCTCCAAGCGGGGCTGGGTCGGCGGTGTCGTGACGTGCGTCATCCCGCTCGGCGTAGGGCTCGGCGCAGTGATCGGCGCGGTTTTGGGCAGCGGCGATTGGCGGCTGTTGTTCGCCATCGGCGTATTGCCCGCCCTGCTGGTGCTGCTGGTACGGCTGTGGGTGCCGGAGTCGCCGCGCTGGCTGTGCCGCCAGGGCCGTTACGAGGAAGCACGCAAATCCCTCGCCTGGGCGCTGCAGATGGAACCGTCCGCGCTGCCGCTGCCGACCGCCGCCGACGCTGGTCCGATCATCAAGAGCAACTGGCTCGACCTGTTCAAATATCCGCGCAGCCTGATCGTCTCCTGGCTCGGCAACGCCGGCGCGCAGACCGGGGTCTACGGCATCACCCTGTGGGCGCCGTCCCTGTTCGTGGTGCTGCTGAAAGTGACCCCGCAGGAAGCCGCCAAGATGATGATCCTGCTTTCGGTGTTTGGTTTTATCGGACGGCTGTCGTTCTCGTTCTTCTCGGAGCTGATGGGACGGCGAAATGCCGGCGGCCTGCTCGGTTTCGGCGCCGGCGTGCTGACCATCGTGGCGGGTTACAATTACGACGCGATGTTCATGGGCGTATCGGCGTTCTGGCTGATTTTGGCGGTCACCTTCTTCTTCGCCGACGGCGGCTTCGCCATCGTCGGGCCTTATGCGGCGGAAGTCTGGCCGTCGCACCTGCGGACATCGGGCATGGGGTCGGCCTATGGCTTCGGCGGCATCGGCAAGATCATCGGGCCGGTAGGCCTCGCCTTGATCGTCGGCTCCGGCAATTACCTCAAGCCGGATGTGCCGCTGCCGCAGATCCCCGTGGCTTTTGTTTATCTCGGGTGCTGGTTCTTGATGGCCGGCGCGGTGTATTATTTCCTGGGTATCGAAACCCGGGGCAAGTCGATCGAACAGATCGACAGGGAGTTGGCCGTCACGGCTGATCTGCCTCCGGCCGCGGCGACAGTTCGACGAGCATAGAATTGGACACGCTGACTGCGACTTCTGCCGACCTTGCGGGAGACCTCGACGTGGTCTCTCGCGCCGAGGCGGTCCGCCCGGCCGTGGCGGCGGCTTCAGACGAGATCGAGAGTACGCGCCGGTTGCCGCCGGCGCTGCTCGACAAGCTCCATGAAGCCGGCCTGTTCCGGCTGCTGCTGCCGCGCTCGTCGCAAGGGATCGAGACCGACCCCATCACCTTCTTCCACGTCATGGAGACGATCGCGCGCGCCGACGGTTCGACCGCCTGGTGCCTGAGCCAGGCGGGCGGCTGTGCGATGGCGGCGGCCTATCTCGACCTGCCGGTGGCGCACGCGATCTTCGGCAACGACCCGCGTGCGGTGCTCGCCTGGGGCCCGGGTCCCAAGGTCAGGGCGATCGAGTGCGAGGGCGGCTACAGGGTCACCGGCGTGTGGGCCTTCGCTTCCGGCGGGCGGCACGCGACCTGGCTCGGCGCCCATTGCCCGATCTACATGGCCGACGGCTCGCCAAAACTCGACGCTTCCGGCGTCCAGCAGGAGCGCACCATGCTGGTGCGCACCGAGGACGTCGCATGGACCGACATCTGGAACACGGTCGGCCTGCGCGGCACGGCCAGCGACCAGTTCGAGCTGAAGGATTTCTTCGTCCGGTCCGACCATTCCATCACCCGCCAATTCGACCAGGAGTGCCGCGAGAGCGGTCCGCTCTATCGGATGGGAGCCGGCACCTGCTACCAGGTCGGCTTCGCGGGCGTCGCCTGCGGCATCGCCCGCGGCGCGCTCGACTGCTTCATCGACCTTGCGCGCCACAAGGTGGCGCGCAACTACAAGAGCCCGTTGCGTGACAATGCCGTGGTCCAGTCCAATCTGGCACAGGCCGAAGTCAATCTCCGCGCCGCGCGCGGCTTCGTGCTGCAGTCGATGGCCGACATCTGGAAGCACCTCTGCGCCGGCGCCACCATCACGGTCGAACAGCGCATCACCATGCGCTTGGCCGCGACCAATGCCATCCACAAGGGCCGCGAGGCGGTCGACTTCGCCTATCATGCCGCGGGCGCAACCGCGATCTTCGAGCACCATCCGCTGGAGCGCCGCTTCCGCGACATCCACACCGTGACCCAGCAGCTCCAGGGCCAGATCAAGCATTTTGAAACCGTGGGCGCCTGGATGATGGGCGCCGATGCCGACCTCACCTTCGTCTAAGGAGAAAAAACCATGCCACTCGGCGGACTGCAGCACTACACGATCGAACCCCAGGATCTCGAGCGCACCAAGGAATTCTATTGCGACGTGCTCGGGTTGGAAAACGGCGACCGCCCGCCGCTCGATTTTCCGGGCTACTGGCTTTATTCCGGCGGCACCGCCACCGTGCACCTGATGGGCACCCGCAAGCCGCGCGAGGGCATCGTGGTGCGCGGCACCGAAAAGAAATACGAGGACACCGGGCGGCTCGACCACATCGCCTTTGCCGCGACCGACGTCGACGGCGTGCGCAAGCGCCTGCAGGCGAGAGGCGTGAAATTCCGCGAGAGCATCGTGCCGCGCACCGGCGATACGCAGTTCTTCCTGTATGATCCCGATGGCGTCGGGGTGGAGCTTAATTTTCCCAAGGCGTAAAGGCAGTTCCTTCCATTGGCTCGACCGGCCGGCCGCTGCCCGGCGGCGGATGGGGGCTCGGACAGTTTTTCTTACGCCATCACCTCAAACGCGAACTACCGCGAGGGGCCGGAATGGTCGCGCATGTGACCGTCTATGTGATCTCAGAGTAATCTTGGCGAATTTCCGCCCGGCCGCAAATTCGCCGGGAATGCCGGGCGATTTCCCGACAAGGTCACGACCAAGCCATCAGCCGGGCGCGGAACGGTCCGCATTTCTTCAATTTTGCGTGACGAATTGAAGCGCCGCGCCGCTGCGGCAGGATAGTCGGGTGCCACGCCTTCCACCTACCCCAGGGCGTGCGTACCCGACTATTCGCGGGCGCGCCGATCGGCATTTGCGAGCATGGTGACCTGCCGATTTGCCGGGCGCTAATCCCTTGTTTTGACGCGTTTTCTTTACGCCAGCCGGTATCCACCCCGCATCAAGTGCGGGGCAGGCTTTGGCTCGAAAACGCTCTAATCGAGCCCGCGCTCATGACTCAAGCGGACCATTTCTTCGATGAAGATGGCCTTCTGCTTGTCGTTGAGGCTTGCAAACAAGGGTTCGGCCGCGTCGGCGACGCCGCGCTGGTCCACCGCGCGGTCGTTAAGGAACTGGGCTTCGTTGCGCATCTGCTCGATGATGTCGTCGGGCGGATCGCGCTTGGCGCGCGCAATGCGCAGGTTGAGCCGGTCGGCGCCGTTATGGCCGAGATAGTGCATCGCGCTGTTGAACGCGGTCCAGTTCTTCTCCTGCTCGGGCGTGAGATTCAATTCGGTCTTGATGCGGTCGATGTTGGCATCGCTGTTGGCGACGATCTGTTCCGCCGTCAGCGGGGGAGCTTCCTCCTGGGTCAGCATGGCCGGTTGCTTGTCGGCCTTCGCCGTTTTGGCGCCCTTGGCTGACTTCGTCGGGCCGCTCTGCCTGGTGTCGGCTGACTGCGGCGCTGGCTGACCGTTTCTCCCGGTCAGAACGCCGGTGACGCCCGTCACGACGCCCACCACCCCGCCAATCGCGCCTCCGAGCACGCCGCCGACGGGTCCCGCGGCCTTGCTCCCCTCTTTGGCTCCTTTTTGGACACCCTGAACCACCTGCGCATCCACCGCCAAGGGCGCGTATAGAAGGGTAAGGACAATGCTCGCAAGCACGACGCGCAATTTCATGCGCGCACGCGCCGTCGATGCCGGGCTGATCATTATTTGGTCTCCATGGTCTGGTCGATTTGCGGGACTGAGAGGCCGGGAGGACGACACATATGCTGTACCTGTCCTATCCGCACATTATCGTTTTCGCACGGCGCGAGTCTACCATCGCGGC
>Ga0210410_10001780_pt1 | contig 19832 bp, 11 predicted proteins | sample IncBWC4MmetaG_FD_161058 | JGI IMG/M metagenome (GOLD analysis project Ga0210410, IMG submission 161058) | Forest soil microbial communities from Barre Woods Harvard Forest LTER site, Petersham, Massachusetts, United States - Inc-BW-C-4-M | ecosystem: Environmental > Terrestrial > Soil >... | reverse complement strand
CAGCCCGAGAGAGACTCGCACCTTCATGAACCAGATTCTAAACTGGACTCGACTCGCACGCCCAGCCACAGCAAGCCCGCCGCGACCGCCAATCCCGCCGTTAGCGTCAACGCAGTTTCCCACCCGATACGCTCTGCCAGCCATGGCGTGAGCGCCGGCGAGACCATTCCCCCGAGATTGCTTCCAAAGTTCATCGTCCCTCCTGCGATGCCGCTGTGCTCACCGGAAATCTGCGTCATCGTGGCCCAGAAGGGCCCCTCCGTGCACAGCACCAGCACCGTACAAGTAGTTAGAGCCGCCACCGCCAACAGCGGTTTGGGAGTACGAGCGCCGATCACCAGGAAGAACGCCGCCGCGCACAGGGCCAGGAGCGGAACGCTGCGGCGTCCCCAAGTCGCGCCCCACCGGATCACCGCCCAGTCTGAAAGCACACCGCCGATCGGGATCGCAAACATGGTCGCAATCCATGGGAGTGCTGTAAAGGTTGCCGCCCTTAACACCTCAAAGTGACGAACCTGCACCAGATACAGATAGAACCAGAAGATAAAGATGTATCCCAAATAGCCCTGCAGCAAATAGCTCGCCGAAAGAAACCAGAAGCTTGGCGAACGCAACGGTTGAGCTGACAGCGGCTTCGGAGAACTCGGAACCGCGGAAAGATCGGCCGCCGATTCACTCGAACTCTCCCGGGAGTGGAGCTGACGCGGCGCAAACCACGACCACAGTAACCCAGCAAAAGCGCTGAGCGAAGCCGCAACCCACAGTGCAGTGCGCCATCCGTAATGGCTGGTCATGGGCGCCAGCAGCAGCGGCGTGACTGCCGATCCCACGCCCACGCTAGCCAGCACCAGGCTGTTCACGCGGGCCTGCAGGCGCGGCGGTATCGTTATGGCGATGGTTCTACCTGACGTCGGATAAGTCGGCGCAGCGATCACGCCAAACATTGCACGGATGATCCACAGTTGCGGAATCACCAGCGTCAGTCCGAATCCATGCCACCCCACCAACGCCGTCAACACGGTGAGCAACGCCCATCCAGTGCAAAGCACCAGAAAGATCCGCCGGGCATTGACTCGGTCAGCCAGCCCTCCCGAGGGCACCTGAAACAACGTATACCCAATCAGAAAAGCACTGAACACGGTCCCCATCTGGGTCTGCGTCAGTCCGAACTCCCGCATCATGTTGGGTGCCACCACGGTTACGGCTACGCGGCAGACGTATCCCGCGGAGGTTGCTGCCATCAGCAACAGTACGAGGCGCCTATTTGTGGAAGGAGACGACGGTGACGTCCGAGGGGCCGCGCTCATGCCAGCCTTTTGTGCAGAATGAGTTCTGAATGACCAGAAACAATGTAGTTCTTAAGTTCACCGACGAACTCGTACCCTTGCCGGCGATATAAATCCTGAGCGCGATGATTGAACGACGAGACCAGCAGAAAGAGGTGTTCCCGGGAAACAAAGTGTTTCTCGGCGAAGCGCAGAAGGTGCGACCCCACGCCTTGCCCGCGCCCCTCGGGCGCAACCGCGATTGAGGCAATGTAAGGCGAGCCTGCCAGACCGTACGGGACTATTAGAATGAAACCGGCTGGCTGATCCTCGGTTTGCGCCACAAAAAGCTCGGCGCCGGGGCGAACCAAAGCGTCGCGGCACTGAGCGAGATCGCGCTTCAAAGTTATCCACGGCTCACTCGAAGCCATAACGCGAGCACACCATTCATAGTCGTCCGGAGCCGCAGGCGAGATTTGAATCGAAGTCCCCATTCTTTCAAGACGCAACTATCTCACAAATCAAAACCTGCTGCGGAAGACTCGAGAGCATGTCCGAAGGCAACTATTTCACTAACATAATCGTTATGGCAAAGCACCTTCTGGAGATGTTATGCTTCGCCTGCAATTCTTACGTAATCGTTTACGCAACCGTCAATCGAGCGCAGTTGCCGAGGAGGCTGGATGCATCTTAGGCAAAATCTACTTCTTTTAGCTATCATCGCTTTCCTTCTTCCCTCCTGTTTCTCCCAGGAATCGAAGCCCGCATATCGCGATCCGAGCCTGGCCGCCGAACTACGCGCAGCCGACTTGGTCAAGCGCATGACTCTGGAGGAGAAAGTTGATCAGCTGGCAGGAGGGCGCCGGCGTGCGATGTCCACTGCCAGTCCCGAGGCAAAAGAGATCTTTGAAGGATTGGGCAAGTTATATCGCGAGGATTCCCAGGTCAGTGCCCACGATGCCGCCGAGGCCCGAAATAAAGCGCAGCACTACCTGGTCGAAAAAACGCGCCTCGGGATCCCTGCAATTTTCCCGGGTGAGGCTCTGCATGGATTCATGGCATACGGCAGTACCAGCTTTCCGCAAGTGCTGGGTCTGGCGAGCACTTGGGATCCGGAACTTGTACAGAATGCGTTTCAGGCTGCCGCAGACGAGATGGCATCTGCCGGAGTGAATCAAGCCTTCAGCCCGGTTTTGGATTTGGCGCGCGATCCGCGTTGGGGCCGCACGGAAGAAACCTATGGCGAGGATCCCTACCTCGTCGCGCACATGGGTGTAGCCGCCATCAACGGCCTGCAAGGCACCTCAGGCATGATTGACCGGCATCACGTCATGGCGACGGCGAAGCATTTCGCCGCCCATGGCCAACCTGAAAGCGGCACCAATACGGCTCCCGCGAATTTTTCGGAGCGGGATCTGCGCGAGACTTTCCTCGTGCCTTTCCGCGCTGCCGTTCAAGACGCTAACGTTGGCAGTGTGATGGCTTCCTATAACGAGATCGACGGCATCCCCAACCACATCAACCGCTGGCTTCTGGACCGCGTGCTGCGCCAGGAATGGGGTTTTCAAGGCTACGTGACCTCGGACGGCGAAGGCCTGCAGATGCTCGTTCGCACCCACCACGTTGCCGCCGACTTCGCGCAAGCAGCGCGTGAGGCGCTGGCTGCAGGTGTCGACTTCGACTTGTCAGATGGCTCTGTTTACGCCACTCTGCTGGACCAGGTGCGCGATGGCGAAGTTGCAGAGGCCGAGCTGGATCGAGCCGTGCAGCGCATGCTGGAAGCGAAGTTTCGTCTCGGCCTGTTCGAGAATCCGTACGTCGATCCCGACTACGCACAAAAAACTACGAATAGCTCCGAGCATCAGCAACTGGCACTGAAGGTCGCGCAGAAGTCCATCGTACTGCTCAAGAATGAGAAAAATCTCCTCCCTCTCGATCTGAAGAAATTGAAAACGATTGCGGTGATCGGGCCCAACGCCGCTGACGTGCATCTCGGCGGGTATAGCCGCGACCCAGGACTGGGAAATCAGATCAGCATCCTCGATGGCATTCGCAAGCGGGCGGGTGACGGCGTCAAGGTGCTCTATTCGGAAGGCTGCAAAATCACGACGGGAAAGCAAGGTTGGTCGGCGTGGTACGAAAACAAAGTCACTCAACCTGATCCCCAGACGGAGCTCGAAAGCATCCGTGCCGCTGCTCGAGTCGCGCGCCAAGCCGACGTCGCGGTCGTCGTGGTTGGAGAAAACGAAAGCACCAACCGCGAGGCCTGGTCCGAGCAGCATTTAGGCGATCGCGATTCGCTCGACTTGCTCGGTTCACAGGAGACTCTGGTCCGAGCCATCGTCGAGACCGGCAAGCCCACGATCGTTCTTCTGATCAATGGGCGGCCGTTGTCGATCAACTATGTCAAAGAGCACGTTTCCGCGATTCTAGAAGGCTGGTACCTCGGCGAGCAAGGCGGATCCGCTGCCGCCAACGTGTTGTTTGGCGACGTAAACCCGGGCGGCAAACTGCCGATCACATTCCCACGTTCTGTGGGACAGCTTCCTGATTTCTACAATCACAAGCCTTCCCGCAACCGCAGTTATCTGTTTAATAGCCGCGAGCCACTGTTTCCATTCGGCTACGGCCTGAGCTACACGCAATTTCACTTCGATAAACTTCGGGTTGAGCCCAAAACGATTCGAACAGGCGGCACCGCCAAGGTCTCCGTCGACATTACAAATACTGGCGATCGTGCCGGCGACGAAGTGGCTCAGATGTACATTCACCAGCGCGTAGCCTCCATTACTCGTCCCGTTATGCGGTTGGGCGGTTTCAAGCGTCTCCGCCTGGAACCTGGTCAGAAAATGACGGTCGACTTCACGCTGACTCCCGAAGACCTATCGTTAATTGATATCAACATGAATCGCGTCGTTGAGCCTGGAATATTCGATCTCATGGTAGGCGCAAGCTCGGCAGAAACCACTAGCATCGCCCTGGAAGTTGTTAATTAATCGCTTGCGGAAGACGGCCGCGCTATGAGGTCGCTTGACGGGCCGAGATACGGATCACTATGCCTATGAAAGAAAGACAACCACGCCTCTTCATTTTATTTCTGGCCTCGCTTTTTAATGCTTTGTTCTGCGCTCCCGCCGCTCACGCCCAATGGACCGCCATGAATCCCGTCCGCCAGGTTCAACAGCAGGCAGACGGTGTTCTGTTCTCCATGGGAACAGGAACATTGAAAGTGCAGGTATGCTCGGACTCCGTAATCCATGTGATTTATTCACCCACCGCCTCGTTCGCCAAACCAGCGGACTTGGTCGTCATCAAAGAACATTGGCCCGCGGCGCAATGGACGATGCAGTCCACGAATGATGCTGTCACCCTTACCACTTCCCTGCTGAAGGTTTCTGTCACGCGCAAAGACGGAGCCGTTGCCTACGCCGAAGTGAGCGGCGACTCTCTGCTCGAGGAAGCATCCCGTCGCCTGACACCCGAGAAGGTAAACGGAGAAGATACCTACCGCGCCGAATCCGCCATCAGCGTTTACGGTTCGCATGAAGGGCTCTACGGCTTGGGCCAGCATCAGGCAGGGGTGTGGAATTACCGCGGAGAGTCGGTCGACATTTCGCAGGAGAACAGCAATATCTCCGTGCCCCTGATGGTCTCGAGCAAGGGTTACGGCATTTTTTGGAACAACACTTCTCGAAGCCGCTTTAACAATCGTTTCGCCAATTATCTCTACATTAGTTCCGAAGTCGCCGATGTCATTGACTACTATTTCCTCTACGGTCCCGACTTTGACAAGATCGTTGCCGCCTACCGAGACCTGACCGGACAGGCGCCGATGTTCGGCAGGTGGGCCTATGGATTCTGGCAGTGCAAGAATCGCTACAAGTCCCAAGAGGAACTGTTGGGCGTCGCCCGCAAGTATCGTGATCTTCACATCCCGGTCGACAACCTCGTTCAGGATTGGTTCTGGTGGAATCGCAAGGGAGAATTCGTCTTCAACAAGAACTATCCCGATCCCAAAGGGATGGTGGATCGACTGCACAACGAAAATTTCCATCTTATGATTTCGATCTGGCCGTTTTTCGAGCCGGGATCGGCGAATTACGATTACATGCAGAACCAAGGTTGGTTCGTCGACAAATTCAAGTACGCGAAGCCGCCCTACCATACCGACGCCATGGCCGTATACGACGCCACCAGTCCTGAGGCTCGCAAATATTATTGGGATCAGGTGGACAAAGGATTGTTCAGCATCGGACTGGATGCGTGGTGGATGGATACGACCGAACCAGAGACGGAGGGGCAGGAAGAAAACATTCTATTGGATCACAAGCTGGCGGCTGGCAGCGGAAACCGCTACGTCAACGTGTATCCTCTGCTCGACACCCAAGCCGTGTATCAGGGACAGCGAAGCGCCTCCGACAAGAAGCGCGTGTTCATTCTGTCGCGCTCCGCGTTTGCAGGATCGCAGCGAAATGGGGTCACGGCGTGGTCCGGAGACATCAACTCGGATTGGCTCAGCTTCCGACGCCAAATTCCAGCCGGCTTGAATTTCGCGGTTTCCGGAATTCCTTACTGGACCACCGACATCGGCGGATTTGTCTTCGGCAATCCCACCGATCCCGCATTCCGTGAATTATTCATTCGCTGGTTTCAGTACGGCACATTCAATCCGATTCTGCGCGTTCATGGCACGCGTCGTCCGGATGAAAACGAATTATGGTCCTATGGACCCGACGCGCAAACAATTCTCGTAAACTTCGATCGCCTGCGGTATCGCATGTTGCCTTACATCTATTCACTCGCGTGGAAGACAACCAGTGAAGCTTACACGCCTATGCGACCGCTCGTGATGGACTTCCGTACCGACTCTCGCGCCCAAAATGTCGGCGACCAATTCATGTATGGGCCAGCATTCCTCGTAAATCCGGTGACCGAGCCTGCCGCAACCATCCGGCAACTATATCTTCCGGAAACCAGGTGGTACGACTTTTGGACGGGAGCCGCAGTCGAAGGCGGGCGGACGATCAACGCCGCAGCTCCCTTGGACCGACTCCCTCTGTATATTCGCGCCGGATCAATTCTTCCTCTGGGGCCAGAGGAAGAGTGGTCGACACAGAAGCCCGCCGACCCGATTGAACTTCGCATTTACCGTGGCGCGAACGCGGATTTCACACTCTACGAAGACGAAAACGACAACTACGATTACGAAAAGGGTGGCTACTCGACCATCGGCTTGCACTGGGATGACGCGCAGCACACTTTGACCATTGGCGAGCGCAAAGGGCAATTTCCCGGCATGCTGGAAAGCCGAGCGTTCCGTGTAGTCTTCGTAACCGAGAATCACGGAGCAGGAGTAAATCCAGCGAGCGAGCCTGACAAGATCGTGCAATACTCCGGAAAGCAGATGACCGTCGCCCCATAGTTAAAAAGAGAAGCTACTTCAGCCCCGGGCCCTGCGCCTGCTGTTTCGCAGAGAGGCTATCCACGATCTGCCGCTCTTTCGCTCCGTCTTCAGGACGGTGAAGGCGGTAATACAAAGTTGCCAATTCGACGTGCGGTTCGAGCCAATCCGGATCGTCTTTGACTAATAGTTCCAACTCGCTCGCCGCGGTTGCGTAGTCTCCCGAGGTGCTTTTTAGCATTGCCGCTTCATAGCGAGCCATCGAGTCCGAGGGTTTGAGGCGAAGAGCACGATCCAGATATCCCTTTGCCTCGTCAACGTCGCGGCGTTTGTACAAAATAGCGCCCAGATAGAGATTAGCCTCGAAGTCGTCAGAGTTCGCTTTGAGAGCCTCGCGAAAAGCGGGTTCGGCGTCTTTCACGTCCCCAGTTTTGTCTCTGGCTGTCCCCACGAGCGTGTAAAGGCCTGGAATCTTTGGCTTGAGAGCAAGAGCTTGCTCAAGGTCTTGGCGCGCCTGTTCGTACTCATTCAATTGGAGGAGCGTCGCTCCGGCAACCATGTAGGCGTCTGCGTCGGAGGTGGCCTTGGCGACTTTCTCCATGCGAGTCACGCCTTCTTTTCTTCGGCCCTTTGTATTGATCAGCGCGGACCCGAGAACGTACTCAAAATCCATGTTCTGCGAGTATTTGCTCTCGAGTGGTTCCAGCAAGTTGAGGGCAGCCTCCGATTTCCCGGTCCGAAGATCGCTATCCCCCAGGAGAGTGGCAACCTGCAACGAATTCGGCTGGGTATCATGCAAAATCTCGAACTGCTGACGGGCGTTTTCAAAATCTCCCCTCTTGTAGTAGGCAAGCGCAAGGTTCAACAGAACAGGATTTTTGTTCTTTAAAGACGTAAGAGCAGAACGGTCGATCGCAATTGCCTCATCGAATTGCCCTACGCGTGCCAGAGCGGCTCCGAGATTGACCTTGGCCTCGACTTCGTTGGGGCGTAATTCCAGCACCTTGCGGTAGTCGCGGATCGCGGCAGAAAAATCACCATGCTGCTGCTCATCGATCGCGCGCTGGAGAAGCTGATCCGGATTCGGTTCCTGAGCCAGGACCACGGCAGGAAAGAGAATGAAAACCATCAGTGCCGCACGCATGGTCAATAGGATAGCTCAGGAAGCGCACCCGCGGCCCGCCAATTCCTGTCATGCGGGATGCGAAAGTAGCAGCGGTGAGACCGTGAACCGGTGCAGGAACGGCGTAGAATAATTGGTTAATAACGACGATGTCGGCGAGGTGTGCCATGAAAGAAACTCGATCTCTTCTGGCGTTCTCAATGTGCTTATCGTTAGTTGTTGTCGGTGTACCACTCGAGCAAGCCAGAGCACAAACGCACGCATCCACCCCGGCTCCTCCATCTACAATCACACGGCCAGACTCGCTTCAGGACAGTGGATTCTACAATTACTGGGCAAATATGTCGGCACAGGGTCGCGCAGGAGGAGTGCTGTTGGGCAAACTCGCGCTCGAAGGTGAGCCGCTCCCGTGGCAACCGATGCTGGTCGCCGTCGACTGCAAGGGCTCGATCGTGAACTCCACGCAGACCGATCTCGAAGGCAGGTTTGTCATTGCTTTCACGGACACGCATGGTGTAGAGCGCACACCCTCCGACGCGCAAAGGAGGATGGAAACTCAATATGAGGGGTGTTTGGTTCACGGCTCCGTGGCCGGGTTCCGGTCGAGCGCCGTGCCGATCACCAGACGAAATCTACGCGATGATCCCAACCTAGGAACAATCACGCTCACTCCGGAAGAGCGAGGCGGTGGCACCGAACTCAGTACAACCAGCAAGAGCGCACCCTCGAATGCCATGAAAGCCTTCGAAAAGGCGAGGGCTGAATGGCTTAACCAGAATTCCGATGGCGCGGAGAAAAATCTCAAGAAGGCGGTCCAGTTATATCCCGGCTTCGCTCAGGCATGGCTGCAACTCGGCAAACTTCAGGAGCCCTCGGATGCGCAGGCCGCGAGAGAATCTTTTTCGAAGGCCCTGGCTGCCGATTCGAAATTCGTCTTGCCCTATGAGCAACTTGCCGCGCTGGGGGCTCAGGAAGAAAAGTGGCAGGAGATATTGGATAACACAAACCATGCGCTGGAACTTGATCCCGCCGGAACACCGCAAATCTGGTATTACGACGCTCTCGCAAAATTCCAGTTGGGCAAGACTGATGAAGCGAATATTAGTGCATCGAAGTCGCTGACCATTGATCCGCGACACAGTGTCCCGAACACGGAGCAATTATTGGCCGTCATACTGGCGCGGAAAGCAGATTACGGCGGCGCCGTGCAGCATCTGAAGAACTGTCTCACGTACATCCCTGCCGGTCCGCAAGCCGACCTGGTGAAACAGCAGATCGCTCAGCTCGAAACGAAGTTGTCACCTTCGAAGTAGCCATATTTCACCGCGCAGGCTCGGTCACTTTGAGGACTTGGTCAGCTGGAACGTTCTGCAATATTTGAACGATTCCCGAGGGCCAGTGGATCTCGACCACGCCAGCATGAGTCTCAGGGCCAAGACCGAAATGCACCGGGCCATCGCTCGATGACGCGTAGCCCACGCTGGTTGTCATGTGATTGTACTGTGCGCCGCCTTTGGTCACGACCTTGATGCGAGCGCCGATGCCGTCGCGGTTGCTCTTGGCGCCGCGCAAAGCGATATCGAGCCAATGACCCGAGTTCGCGCTGCGGTTCATCCAGACTTCGGCGTCCTTGCCGATTGCACTCACGACTACATCGACACGGCCGTCTCCGTCGAGATCGCCGAAAGCGCAGCCACGATGGCGTGCCGGAGGAGCCGATTTGAAACCCGCTTCTTCCGTTAACTGCGTCCATTTCCCGCTGGCTCCGGGATTACGGAATACGCTGTTGGGCTGATCGATGGGCTGGCCAGGCAGAGATATCGACTGAACGTGTCCGCCGCTTACAAACAGATCTTTCCAACCATCATTGTCAAAGTCATATAACGCGGCGCCAAACCCCGACATTTTCAGACTGGTATCTCGCATCCCGGTCTCGCTCGTGACCTCTCTGAAATTCCCTTTGCCAGTATTTTGGAATAGCGGGAAAGTCTGATTTACGAGGGCAACGAATGCGATGTCGGGATAGCCGTCATTGTTGAAGTCGCGAAAATCCAAGCCCATGCCTGAGATAAAGCTGCCATCTTCGGTTAGAGCGACTCCGGTTTCAAAAGCGACTTCCTCAAATTTATTGCCCAGATTATGAAAAAGCGAATTGTATAGAGAATCGTTGGTCACGAAAAGATCTGGACGGCCATCCAGATCGTAATCGGCCATCCCTACGCCCATCCCTTTACCTACGTGGCTGCGAATGCCCCACTCTTTTGAGACATCACGAAAGGTGCCATCGCCATTGTTCAAGAAGAGTTGGTTCGGTTGACCCTTATAGAACTTAGGATGGCAGTAATCTCCGGCCCCGCCATTAAACCCGCACAGAGGCTTGTCTGAATAAGCCCACTGCATGTAGTTGACGACAAACAGATCGAGCAGGCCGTCGTTGTTCACGTCGACCCACGCGGCGGTAATCGCCCACAACGGACCATATTCGGGATCGGGCCGGTTCAAACTCGCATCCAGTGCCGATTTCACGGTGACGTCGGTGAAGGTGCCATCCCCGTTGTTGTGATAGAGCGTGCTGTGGTGCAGACCGGCGACGAACAGATCGGGATGGCCGTCGTTGTCGTAGTCCGCTACCGCAACGCCCATGTCGTAGCCGGAGCCCGCCAGGCCAGTTGCATCGGTCACATCGGTGAAGACGCCGTTTCCGTCGTTGCGAAAAAGGCGGTTCCTGTACTTGGGAGAGTCTTTCTTCAGCGTGGCGATATCGGCGCCGTTGGTGAAGAAAATGTCCGGGCGCCCGTCGCCGTTGTAATCGAAGACGGCCACTCCCCCAGGCATGGTTTCAGGCGCATTCTTGGCCGCCGTCTGGTCATTTTCCACTCGAAAAGGTATGGTTTTCAGTTCGAACGTGATCGGGCTGGAAGCGGAGAAAGCGCGTAAGGAAAGAACCGTTGTCACGCCAAGCAGAACAGCCGCACGACGAGCAAACAGCAAAGAGGGCATCATGATCCCGGTAACGAAAAATAAGGGGTGGCCGGAGCCACCCCTTGGAATTGTAAACGCTTCCGTATCTAGAAGTAGTACTTGACGCTGAACAGCAGCGACCGGCTTCCGGTCTTGAAACCAGGTTTTCCGGTTGTAGTTGTGTTCGTATTCGTTTGCGACAGAGTGCCACCGGGGCCGGCAAAGCTCAGACTCTGGTCACTGTTGCCTGCCAGTCCGAACTGCGGCAGCGGGTGGTTCAGCCAGTTGGTGGCCGATATACGGAACTGAACCTTCTGCCTTTCAGTGACCTGGAAGTTTTTGAACAGGCCGAGATCTGAGTCGAAGTAAGCCGGCTCCTTGATATAGGGCCATATGAACGTGCCTTGCTGCCCATACGCAGGCGGGGCAAAACAGTTGGGATTAAAATAGTAGCCCGAAGCATGGTGACGGGGATCGCAAACGACCTGAGGGAGTACGTTCTGAATCGCATTCGTACCGAACCAATTTGAGGCATTCACCCCGTTCGCCGTCAGCCCGTTCGGAAGGGTTACAGCTATGTTCGGATACGAAACATTCAAGGTGCCTCCGCTAACTGGTTGAATCGGAGCGCCAGATTGGTAGGTGGTGTAACCCGAAAGCTGCCAGCCGTTTACCGCACCTTCGAGGATCTTATTTCCGCGAATTGGCTTAGGCAAATTCCACACGTACGAGAAGTTCAGGATGTGCGTGTGGTCGTAGGCCAGCGGACCATAGTTGGACCGAAGGTTGAAAGGATCGACAGCGGATCCGTTGCCGTTGCCATTGTCGGTCTGCCCGTCTCGGATACCCAACACCTTGCTGTAAGTGTAGTTTGTAAGGAAGGTGACGGGGCCCGACTGCTTCTGCCACGAAGCCTGCAGCGCGTTGTAGTTTGCGTAGCTGCCGTGAGTAATGAGATAAACATCCTGGTAGTTCGCCAGCGGACGGTAGTGATTGCTATTGAAGGCGCTTGCGCTGGGCGAAACCGTTTTGCCGGTCTGCGGGTCGGGTCCGAAGAAAGCTCCGATCGGGACGTTGTTTAGGTCGTCAATCTTCCCGTTCGATCCGTTGATCAGCTCATTCCTGCTTTGATTTCCGACATAAGAAATCTCAAAAACCGAACGCCACGGCAGAGCGCGAGAGACGGTGACGTTGTAATCCATTACGTAGGGAGTACGGTTATCTCCCATCTGAAATGCGCTAAGGCTATTCCCGTTCTGTGCCACGGCGGAGGGCGGAGTGAATCCACTCGCTCCTGAATCGATTTGAGCAAAGCCGGTACCCGGTGCCCGCGTATATTGGGATGTTCCTTGCGTCGTATACGTGAACTCGCCGGCAGGTCCTGCGGCGGGTCCGCCAACATCGTTTACCGCGAACTGGTAGCGGAAGATCGCGAAGCCACCTCTTAGCACCGTCTTTCCATTCCCGAAGATGTCGTAAGCCACACCGACGCGGGGTTCGTAATAAAACAGAGGCGAGACCATGCCGGACAGCGGTATCCGGTTGTTAATCGCGTGCCACGCCAGTCCAGTATTCGGCGGAGCATTGGAGCCATTGTTATAAGTGGCAGGGTCCCAAACTTGTAGCCCGTTCACCGGTCCGTACATTTGACCAACGTGGTCGAAGCGCAAGCCGTAGTTCAGCGTAAGCCGCCGACTGGCCTTGAACGAATCCTGCCCGTAAATTGACCATTGATGGAACTTTAGGTCAAAAACCGGGAACGAACTCGTTTGTTGATAGTTCGCAATAGCTCCGAGGAGGAAGTTGGCTACGACGTTCGAGGTATCCCCGGGGCCACCGCCCAAATTGAAGATGCCGATATCGTTTCCGCCTTCGAGCCCCCCACTGGATTGTAAGTTTTCGCTCGTGTCCCAGTAAAAACCAGCCTTCAAAGTGTGCGACCCCAGCACCTTTGTGAAGTTGTCATAGAGAGCGGGATCCTTCTTGGTAGCGCCAAAGGCGTTGCCGGCGAAGCCCCCATCAAAAGAGAATTCCTCTAGGTTCGGGAAGGAACCGCCCCATGGGCCTAGCAGATTAGGCATCTGCGCAGGCGTGTGTCCGAACAGCCCCTTGATGTTGATTCCGAGTTTCGTGCGGTCGACCGCCGCCGGATTGGAAAGAGTGCTCGGATTGATGTAGCGCGCGAGGGTAAAAACGAATTCGTTCGTCGTGGTAGGGCTAAACACGTGCGTGAAGTTGGCCATGATCTCTTGCGATGTCGTGGCTGCGCCTACGTTCGAGGGATAAGGAAGGGTCCACGGCGGAGTCCACCAAACACCGATCGGGTGCTGGTCGTTTTCGATCTGGCGCGTGTAGGAAACGCTCAGCTTCGTATTGTCGCTGATCGCATAATCCACTTTGCCCGTCGCTTCCCACCGGTTTTGGGGAACGGAACTGACAAACTGATAATTGTTCCAACCGTTCCCCTGGTTCGGAGTCACGTTCGGCGTGGGATACAGCTTCGCGTAGGCAACCGCGTTAGGATCAAAATCGGCGGAGGGGACGGAAGTGGGGGTCGCTCCGGCAGGTAGATTCTTCGAGAGCGGGGTATACGCGTTGTTCCAGGCGCTGATGGCTCCAGCCGGCACGCCTTGATTGCTGAAGTCTCCAGATAATTGAGCTGGAGTGGGAACGTTGTAGTTGACGATACTGCCCGCCGGGTGTTGCCTCATATACTCGTAGCCGCCCCAGAAAAACACCTTTTGACGGCCTCGGTTGAGAAATGGGACAGGGCCGCCGACGTTTCCCCCAATGTAGTAATAACTCTCGGCCGGAGCAGCCTTGGCGGCGGTCGTGGAACCGTCGGCAATCTGGCTTCGGGTGTAAGCATCAATTGCGTTCAGTGCGCTATTCCGGGTATACAGGTAGCCTTCGCCGTGATATGAAGATCCGCCACTCTTGCTGAACGCTTGAAAAATAACCGGTCCCTTGGCGTATTCGGCGCTGTAGGTAGACATCAAAACCTTGACTTCGGAAACCATGTCCTGGTTGATATTCGCGATCTGAGTACCCGCATTTCCTGGATCGACCAAATTGGCCCCGTCCAGCATGAAGGCCATCGCACCGTTAGGCTGGGTGCCATTGGCCGAGTAGGCCCCTACCGGACCGCTATTTGTGCCAACGATCTTGGGATTAAAGCCGGAACCTTGACTACCGCCGTTGTTCAGCGCCATGCCAGGCATGATTTTGAGCAACTCTCCGGCATCGCGACCTCCGATCGGAATGTCCTCGACCAGTTGGGTGTTGATTGTCGTGCTTACTTCGGCGGTGTCTGGAATGACGACATCAGCGCCAGCCTTAATCTCCACGGTCTCCGTCACTTGCCCTACCTCGAGCTTGATGTTGGCCAAGGAGCGTGTGTCGCCTTGAGCAAGGACAATGGCCGTCTGCTGCCAAGTCTTGAAGCCCGCGGCCTCGATAGTAACGGTGTAGCCTCCGGGCTGGACCGCAGTAATGGAGAAGTAGCCGGACCCGTTCGACACTGTGGCACGCATGTCGCCGGAGGTCTCGTTCTTCATCGTTACTCTTGCATCCGGCACTACGGCGCCGGCGGCGTCGGCCACCGTACCGCTCAATGTGCCGGTTAACTGCTGCGCGAAACAGGTCGACGCCAGCAGGACGAGAACAAGCAGGAACGCAGCTGCACTCGCAGCCTTTTTCACAGCTGTAAACTCAAAAGTGGAAATCATCGCTCCTCCCGGATACTGAGAACTTCGCAGTTCGCCGGTCCCAATTTCGCCGCACCGAGACTAGTACGGCGGGACCGTAAGCGATTACGTAATGGATTCATACTACCCCGAAGAACGACGCAACTTACCGCCGATTGACCAACACTGTCAAGAGAAAAATCGATTTTTTAAGGAAAAGGTGCATCTTCTTACTATTGTGCGTAAACTGTCCCGGTCGGGATCGTGCCGGAATTGCAGGAAGCCGGTGTACTGAGAACCGAAGGTCGGACTCGTGAGGTGGTTTATGCCTGCTCGCGTTCTTCTCGTCGTTGCCTCGAGCCTCTTATTAGTCTTCCCTGCGTCCTTCTCGCAGACCAGTTCTCCTCCTGCGGCTGACCCCAACCATCCGGTCATCCGTACCACGACTCGGGAAGTGCTGCTCGATCTGGTGGTCCGCGACAAGCACCACCACGCGGTCACCGACTTGCGATCCGACGAAGTTGCAGTCTATGAAGATGGTGTCCGCCAGAACATCCGAGTCTTCCGCAACATTCAAGGCAGCGAACAACTGCAGACGGAACGCAACATCGCCGGAGTACCGAAGTCTGCGACTCCGGCCACCATGCGGAACGATCCCGGACCACTGAATTCGATGCGGCAGGTGAATTTTGTTTCGATTGTGTTCTCAGACATTGCTCCTTTGAATATGGACTTTGCTCGACGAGCGGTTACGGAGTTCCTCAAAAGCGACGATCTGCCGAACACCTATGTGACCATTTATAAGCTCGATCGCAGTTTGCAGGTAATGCAGACTTATACCGTCGACAAGGATTCGCTGGCAAACGCAGTCGATGCGGCTACCAAAGGGTTGAAAGGGGCGAGAGCGCCAGATGTCTCAGCCTCGGTTGTGAGCAGCGCGATGGCGACTTTGCGGTCCAATGCCGAAAACATTCTTGCCGCGCCCACGACGGGGGCTGCCGCCGCACAAGCTGTCCTTAACGCCCTCACGAATCCCCTGCCGGCGCTAACCAAAGATCCTCTGTGGGCGGCGAACGCAGCTTCCCAGGACGCTTCGACCAGTCTGGGCAATGCTCTTTCCACCCAAGCTGAGTTAGTCAAAGGATTACGGTTCGCGAGCAGCTTGTCAGACGGCATGGACGCGATGGATTCTCTCCGTCAACTGATTCGCAGTCAGGACCATTTGCCAGGCCGCAAGATTGTTATTTACCTGGCGGACGGACTGGCGTTCCCGGTCAACCGTCGCGATGCGGTCGACAACATTATCAGCTTTGCCAACCGCTCAGGAGTCTCCTTTTATACCCTCGACACGCGCGGACTCAATGTCGATGACCCGATGATGCAGGCCTTAGCGACGCAGCGACGCACCGGAGCCGAGAGTTCTGTTCAGCGGGTCGACCCACGCACCTCCCATTTGGAAGATGATGACGTCGAATTAACGGCGGTGGCGAGCGGCCAACTCGCGATGCGCGAATTAGCCGAATCAACTGGAGGCTTCGCGGTCACAAACACGAACGAGATCTCTGTGCCGATGCAGCACATCATGGAGGACATACGCACACACTACGAGGTGGCGTACGCTCCGACATCCACCAACTACGATGGACACTTCCGCAGAATCGAAGTGAAAATCAGCCGACCGAAGGTTACGCTCCAGACTCGAAAGGGCTACTACGCAGTCCCGGACCTCAACGGAGAACCGCTCCTGCCCTTTGAACTGGTGGCCTTGAATGCAGTGAATGCCCAACCTGTACCGGCGGACTTCCCTTTTCAGGTCTCAGCCATGAAGTTTCGGCCGCAGGAAAATGGGGTTGAATATGTGATGACGTTTGAAATTCCATTGTCCGGAATCAAAGCCGTCGCCGACAAAAAAACCGGCGACCTGCGCGCTCGATTGGCACTCGTCGCCTTCCTTCATGACTCCTCGGGATTAATCGTAAAAAAAATCAGCCGAGAGTTGTTCCACAAAGTGTCGAGCTCCGAGTCGGCACAACGACAGAACGATCGCATTCTTTACGCTGAGCCCGTCGAGTTGGCAGGTGGACATTACGTGATCGATACCGCGGTGGAGGACGAAGTGACCGGCAAGACTTCGGCCAAGCACGTCTCGGTTTTCGTCGATCCGAGAAAGAATTTATCTTTGAGTTCGCTGCAGTTGGTGCGCCGGTTCGACCCACTGACAGGACCGCGCAATCCTCTCAGTCCTTTTGAGCTGGAGAATGGCCGCATCACTCCAACGCTCACAGATACGGTAGCTCCTGGAAGTCCTGTCAGTCTTTACTTTGTGGTGTACTCCGCGACGCTTACCGATGTCGAACCGACCAAGGTTACATTGCAACTGTTGCGGGATGGCCGAGAGATCGCGCGTAAGCCACTGGATCTGGCGCACCGCGAGGCCGACGGCTCGATCCCCATGCTGGTGCAGGTTTCTCCTGGCCCCGGGCAGTTGGATGTTCTGGTGACCGCGAAGCAGGGCACGTCTGTTGCGGAATCAAGCCTCTCCGTAAGGATCGAGTGACCAAGGCGGTCGACGCTTCGCAGTCGGTCTCCTTTTGCGACCTTTTGATATTCGCGCTGCCCCCTTGGCGTAAAATCACGCTCGGCGGAAACCACTGGCCAGAAGCCGGAGATTTTTCGAATGGCAACAATTCTCTCGCTCCGAATCAAAGTTTTCTTGACGGCCATTCTCTTTGTGGGTACGGTCGGAGCGCAGAACGAATCTCCTTCGTCACCCACGCCAGCGACCCAAGATTCCCGCAAAACTGACTCCAGCGGTCTGCTCTTTCATCAAAGTGTTCGACGTGTCGTCGTCGATGTCGTGGTTTCCGATTCGGATGGAAGGCCTGTTTCTGGCCTCACGGCCGATGACTTCTCCCTCGCTGAAGACGGCAAGCCTCAGAGGATTCGCTCTTTTGACGTTCACGACTTTGATCCAGTTCCCGATCCTCTGCCTGCTTTGCCATTGCTGCCAGCGAACACGTTCGTCAACGTTCCCACCGAACCGGAGCGAGGTCCTCTCTATGTCTTGCTCCTGGACCTTGTGAATACAGCAGTCGACGACCAGCCGGCAGCCCGAGAGCAACTACTGAAGTTTATGCGGAGCAAGCCCCTTGGCACCCGTTTCGCAATCTTCGTGCTAAGCGACGGTCTCTATCTTGTCCAAGGTTTTACCGAGGATCGCAACTCGCTCGTTTCCGCCGTCGATCCGAAGACTCCTCACTCGCACATCCCGCGAATTTTTCTCTATGCCGAGAATTCTCAGCCCTATCTCTCGGCAACTCGCGCCTTGATCAACATTGCGAGGTTTCTGGCTGATCTTCCCGGACATAAAAATGTGATCTGGCTCTCGGCTTCATTCCCCTCCTCCGTGTTGCCGAGTTCCGATCCATCGACTGAAGGCATGAGCGCGAACGAGGAAATCAAGGAAGCCATCGATACTTTGGCTCGGGGACAGATCGCCGTATACCCAGTCGACGTTCGCGGTACAGTTGTGACGCACATGAAGACTGCTCCCGTTATAGGTCCGGGGGGCGGGGCGATGGCGACGGGCAGCGACAGTCATGCCCTCAATGCCGCCTACATGACCGAAGAAGAACTCGCTCACGCGACTGGAGGCCGCGCCTTCTACAGCAGCAACGACGTGGCGACCGCCCTCGCCGAAGCCACCGAAACTGGCGGTCATTACTGCACCCTCACGTATTCTCCCAGCAATCAGAACTACAACGGCCGCTTGCGTCACATCGACGTCGAAATTTCCAAGCATGGCTATCACTTGGCGTATCGTCGCAGCTATTACGGCAATCCCGATCCATCCGCAGGTCAGGCGCCTTCAGAATTGCGTTCGACATCGGACCTGCAACCCGTCCTTCTGAGCCGACCGGCAGATTCGTTGTATCCCAACATGCAGCACGGAGCGCCCCTGGCGCACAAGTTACTATTCCGAGCCCACATTCATGCACTGGCTCCTCCCGCGAAGGCGACGGCCGAGCAGATGCTGAATTTAGCCGATCAGCCCGCTTATTTTCGCGAGCGCCGCAAGAACCGCCCGGCCAGACCCCTACGCACCATCCGACTGCAAACCTACGAAATCGATTACACCGCTGCGGCCCGCTATCCTTCGTTGGAAGTGGCGGCCGCGGCCTTTGACGCCGACGGAAGAATGGTGAATGGTGTGATCCAAAGGGTCGAAGAAGACACGGCACGACTCCCCTCCGGGGAGAGGCGCGCAGGGATCTATCGCATTCAACAGCAATTCGATGTGCCGGTGACGGCGGTGTCCCTGCGAGTCGCGGTTCGGGACGTGGCCACAGATAACGTCGGCGCCTTAGAGATAAACTTGCCCCTTGCCGAGGGTCAGACGGACGCTTCCGTCTTCCCCTCCGGTCCAAGCCGCCGTTAGAGACGGACGAGTCCCCACACGGCGGAACAATCGCCTCCCCCACGCGTGGTACCATGATTCTCCAGAAATCAGTTCCAGCCGCTGAACACGTTTCGAAGCAATGGCTGCAGCGAGTGCAGTGAACAAGGGGATGGGAATATCTCGGAAGTGGAGTTTTGGCAGGCGCGCGAAGTCCGACTTTGTGCTCACCGTCTTAGTCTCCACACTATTTCCCTGCTTGAGTGCAGCCCAGGCCAACCCAGCCAGCTCTTCTGACCTCGCCTCGAAGGCAATGTCAGCTCGCGAGGTGAACGACGTACCCAGGGCCATCGACCTCTATCAGCAGGCTCTGAAACTGAATTCGCAGTGGTCAGACGGATGGTGGTTTCTGGGATCACTGCAATACGGAGCAGGAGCCTACGCCGAAGCCCGGGACGCTCTCGCGCATTATCTCGAACTCACTCCTAACGCGGCCCCCGCTTTCGCCATGCGCGGTCTATGCGAATTCGAGACGGGCGAATATGGGCCATCCTTGAATGACATTCAACGTGCCCTTTCGCTCGGCGCCGCAAACCAATCTCGAAACGAAAAAATTCTCCGCTACCACGAAGCTTTGCTGCTCACTCGCACGGGAAGATTCGAAGATGCCCTGCGAAGCTACGCTTTCTTCACCCGTGAGGACGACTCCAACCCGGAACTTCTGCTCTCGCTCGGTCTAGCGGGCCTGCGCACTCCGCTCCTGCCTAAGGAATTGAAAGCAGATCAACTAGACACATACATCGGCGCAGGTAAGGCCACTTTCGACTTCATGAAAGGAGACAAAGAAGCGGCACGCGTCGAGTTTCAGCAGCTTTTCAAGCGCGTTCCGGCAGTGCCCAATGCGCACTATCTTTACGGATATTTGTTGTACGCCAGTGATCCTGATGCGGCGAAGGTTGAATTCGAGAATGAGCTGGAAGCAACTCCTACCAACGCAGTC
>Ga0210410_10001777_pt1 | contig 19848 bp, 18 predicted proteins | sample IncBWC4MmetaG_FD_161058 | JGI IMG/M metagenome (GOLD analysis project Ga0210410, IMG submission 161058) | Forest soil microbial communities from Barre Woods Harvard Forest LTER site, Petersham, Massachusetts, United States - Inc-BW-C-4-M | ecosystem: Environmental > Terrestrial > Soil >... | reverse complement strand
GACACCGGGATAAAAAACGCCGGGATACCCGCGGGCTCCTCCTTGCGAAAGCCTGGCGGGAAACGACGCGGGCCAAGAGCTCGGGCCCACGAACACAAAATACTTGCCTGGCTGCAGTTCGGCCTGCCGGAATTCGCCTTGCTCATCGGTGCGTATACTGCGGGGGTTTTCGCGAGTCCTCTTGCCATTTTCAACCCGCTCCCAAAGTATTTGCACCGGCATGTACCCCACTGGCTCCCCGTTGTCGCCAGTGATGCGGCCGTAGACGATCCCCTCCGGAATCAGCTTCAGCGTTACCGGACGATCCTCGTCCGTATTAACTGATTTAAGCGGCGCTCCGTAGCGCCGAATCTGCTCCGGGGAAAAATAGCCCGGTTTCTGCGCCGAGAGCTGAAAGCCGCTGTTCGGCAGGCCATCAAACTGGAACTTGCCGTCAGGTCCGGTGAGCACGGCATGTTGTCGCGCGCCGTAAAGCTGGACGAGCGCGCCGCTAATAGCTTCGCCCGTAGCGGAATTTACAACGATCCCACGTGCGGCATAAGTGCGGCGCGCCTCAGTCTGGAATTGTGGGGTCGCGAGTAGCGCGTTAGGTACGACGAAGAGGAGCAGGGCCGGCAGCATCCTGTTGAACATAAGCCCACCTAATCGGATTCAGGCATGTACTAACCAGTGCAGTGTATATCGCCTAGGATGCATATTCGTCTGATAAATTTGCCTGACACGAGGAGGAAGTTGGGGAGCCGGGCTTGTTCGTAAGTATCGAGCGCGGGTGGCCAGTCTCTAAGGGACGGCCACATCCCATACCCTTGCGCCGCGTTCGTGGTCCATTCCTTGTACTTTTGGACGTATAATCCGTTTTGCCCGGCCGAAAGGATAAATCATGAAGACCAAACTCACGATCCTCGGGCTCTGTTTAGCAGTAGCCTTCCCCCTTCTTGCTCAGAAGAAAGAAGACGAGCGCTTAGAAAATTCCGCCAGGGTGATGAAGGAAATACTGGGAGACAAAGGCCTCTCGACGAGTGTCCTCAACCAGGCCATGTGCGTCCTTGTCTTTCCGAGCGTCAAGAAAGTTGCGGTCGGTGTCGGCGGCAGCTACGGGCGCGGCGTGCTCGTATGCCGCAAGGGCGACAGGATGGACGGCACTTGGGGCGCACCGGTGATGTACGGGCTCGATCAGGGAAGCATTGGCCTCCAACTCGGCTCCACAGCAACTGATTTTGTGCTGGTCGTCATGCACGACAAGGGTGTCGATGCGATCCTGAACGGCAAGACGAAACTCGGCGGCGATGCAGCGGCCGCCGCTGGCCCAACGGGTGCACAAGCGGTCGGTTACAACGCTGCGGCTATGAGTTCGGACGTGTTGACCTATTCGCGGTCCAAGGGACTCTTTGCCGGCGTGTCCCTTCAAGGTGCCTCGATGGACGTGGACAAAGACGCCAACAAGAAGCTGTATGGCAAGGAAATGGGCGCCAAAGAGATTGTGACCGGTGCCCCGGCGGTTGTGCCTGCAGCCGAACCGCTGGTGAGCCTACTCGACACGACGTCACCATCTCGCAAAGTGAGCTGAACGCATCAGCTTCAGTTTATCCTGCTTGTCCCGAGCTTCGTCTTGGCTGTCTGTAGGGGCGCGCTTTCCCGTCAGCGCGTCCCTCCACGCCTTGGTAGCGGCAGCCGGCAGCATCCTGTCGAACATCAGCCCACCTAATCGGGTTTAGGCATGTACTAACCAGTGCAGCGTACATCGCCCGGGATGCACATTTGTCTGAAAAATTTGCCCGACATGGTAAGGAGCCGGGCCTCTCTAGCTCCGCCGAAAGAACTCGTCACACGCCCATGCTGACCCCCGAAATGAAGTCGCACGGTGTATCCTGCTCGCCGCAACGTCAACTGGTCTACAAGCTCAATGAATTCCGATGCTCGGACCTGTGCTCGATACGTACAAAACGAACCTCCGGATGACTTTGATCGCCATCGCCCTGGCGTTCATCTTCTGCACGCCTCTGTGGTTCGCCTCCCAAGAAACCAAAAGCCCCGCCGCGCGGCTCATCTTCCTGGCCGTGCTTGGTTTCTTCGCTCTCCTGATCGCCGAGCGCCTCACCGCTCGCGCCTATCTCCACGACAACGGCATTTCCTACCACAGTATTCTTAGTCACAAGGAAATCCGCTGGGTCGAAGTCGAGCGCCTCTACTACGGCGCCCATCAAGTCTCGGCACACGTAATTCCCTTGGGCACGTTCTATCAGCTCAAGCTGCTCGACCAAAACGGCCAAAAGCTCTCTCTGGGCGGCCGCGTCGGCCGCATCGCTCAGCTCGCCGAAAAAATCGCGCAGTATACCTACGAACCTCTACTGGAGAAAGCCACCCACAGTTTCAATCGCGGCGAAGAACTCGATTTCGGCCTCGTTCGCGTAAGCCGTTCCGCTGGACTCAAGGTCAAGCGCTGGTCCAGCTACGCCATAATTCCTTGGGCTGACTTGGCTGCCTACAAACTCGACGCCGGCAACTTCTATCTCTGGCGCCTTGGACAAGAACACACCAATGGCATCCCCACCGAGCGCATCCCCAACGCCTGCGTCCTCCTCGGCCTGCTAAACACTGTGTCCAACCAGAAAAGTCGAGACTAGAGATGCGAGGGTAAGTCGCGGCCAGACGTAGGAAGCGCACCCACGCGCGAACTAGGCGGCGAGCAGTCTTTCCAGAGACTGAATCAGCGGAGCCAAGCCGTCGGTTTTGGAGACGATGATCGTTACGCCGAATCCTGGCGATATCGCTCCCCGTAGCTGCTCGGCGTAAAGCGTGAACAGAACGATGGGAACCTTGGGCATCGTGTTCCGCAGCACCATTGCCGCCTCCACTCCATTCATTAGTGGCATGGCTAAATCCATGATCACAAGATCTGGCTGGAGTTCCCTGGCCTTCTTGATGGCTTCGACGCCGTCTGAGGCTTCCCCGCACACGCGAAATTTCGTCAGAGCCTGCACCGCCGAGCGAATTACAGACCGCTCGAAGTGGCTGTCGTCAACTATCAGGATTGTTCTGACCTGCTTGGTATCGTGCGGCTCTGCAGGGTTGTCTTGCAGTTTTGGCGGCTTAGAAAAAGGCGGTTCGCTCGTAAACGACTGGGCGGCGTTTAGCATGTTGCAAACTTTCCATCATGTTGTCTGCCCAGTGCAATACAAGAAACACCCGAGCACTTTGGTTCCAAGTCAGAGTGGGTCTCGGTACCAGTGCCCGTGAAGCGGAGCTGCAAGAAAAGGCGAGCTGGGCACAGAAGCAGTAATGACGTATAGACGAGCGCGTCGCTGGAGCGATTTATCTTGAAACTCGACTTCGCAGCTTACAAAATCATCGGCCACTTGCACCTCATCTGACCTTCTGTCCAGTTGTAGTTAGATAACCAACTTAGTATCCTATGCCGTGATCGCCGCTCGACTGTCCTCCCTAACCTCGCTCGCTACGGTTTCCTCGAACTCTCCACCAAAAGCAGTTCACACCGGAGCCCCTGGTTTCCACCAACTTCCGCTAGCTGCCGCCCGCTTCAGACCGCACTGTAAGTCTCGGCGGCCCAGTGTCTTGCAGCCTCTTGCGGTCTCCTGGCTCTTTTTTTGCGAGCCCCATCCTTTGTTTTCAGTTACTTGCAGCCTCTTTTGTCAAAAAGGGGGGGTGGGGTATCCCTTCGCAGCTCGCCCTTTAGGAATCAGCAACATACAAACTCTTTTTTCCCGACCTAGTTGCAACTTAGTCAACGCCTTCTGCACGACCTCTTCACGCTTGACTTTGCCTTGCGAACAAAGTATTGCAGCAATGCGAAACGGCCCTATCGCTCTCAGCTCCCGTCGCCGGAGGCTCGCCCTTGAACACCACCTGGACCCAAGTCTACGACCCCTTCGGCCACTGGTGGCTTTCCGCGCTGGTTGCCGCGCTCCCCATCATCGTGCTCTTCACGTTGTTGGCCGGCCTTCGCGTAAAGCCGCACTGGTCCGCTCTCGCCGGAGCCGCGAGTGCCATCCTGGTCGCCATCGTCGTGTTCCACATGCCGGCCTCCTTGGCCGGTGGCAGTTTTCTCTACGGCGTCGCTACCGGCTTGATGAATATCGTCTGGATCGTCGTCGCCGCCGTCTATCTCTACGACATCTCTGTCAGTACCGGCGATTTCGAGATCATGAAGGCCTCCGTGGGCGGCATCTCCTCGGATCGCCGCCTGCAACTCTTGCTGGTCGCTTTCTGCTTTGGCGCGTTCATCGAAGGCTGTGCCGGATTCGGTTCTCCGGTGGCAATCGCCGGCGCTTTCATGATCGGTCTGGGATTCAAGCCGTTTCACGCCGCCGCTTTAAACCTCATTGCCAACACCGCGCCAGTAGCCTGGGGCGCAATCGGGACTCCGGTGCACATGCTGGCTGCCGTCACATTGCTTCCCGAAGCCGACATGAACGCTATGATCGGCCGCATTCTGCCGATTACAGCGTTGATCGTGCCTTTCTGGCTGGTTCGCGCCATGGTTCCGTGGAAAGAAACATTCGAGGTTCTGCCGGCAATCCTCGTCGTCGGGATTTCGTTCGCGTCCATGCAGTTTTTCTGGTCCAACCACATGGACAGCAACTTGGTGGATATCACCGCCGGCCTTTTCTCGCTTCTCTGCACTGTGATTTTCCTGCTCTTCTGGAAGCCGAAGCGCATCTGGCGGTTCGCTGAAGACACCGAGCCACCCGTGGCTGGAGCGCCCGTGCCCGCGGCTGCAACCGCGCGGGCCATGTATTCTGCTCAGCCCGCGTCGGGTGCCGGTTCCGCGCAGCCCGCGCTCACATCCAGCAGTTCGTACACCACGGGCCAGATTTTCAGAGCGTGGATCCCGTTCCTGATTCTTTCCGTCTTCGTTTTTCTGTGGGGCTACAAGCCGGTAAAAGACTATATGAACGTGCACACCACTCCCGCCTGGCTCACCGCCGAGGGAAAACCCAATGGAGGATGGAACACGCCGCTGCATCGCAAAATTTCCCGCGATAAGCCCGTGGTCCCCAAGCCCACTCCGGAAGGCGCCAAGTTTCCGTTCATCTGGTTCTCCGCGACCGGCACCGGATGCTTCCTCGCGGCAATTGTTGGCGGGCTGATTCGCGGAGTCAGCCCCGTAAAGCTGATAAAAATTTTCGGCTACACACTTTTCCGAATGCGATTCGCTGTACTGGCAATATCAGCCATGCTCGGACTCGGCTTCGTCACGAGGTACTCAGGCACCGACGCCGTCTTAGGCCTCGCGTTTACGCATACGGGATGGTTCTACCCATTCTTCGGAACTTTTCTGGGCTGGCTCGGAGTCGCGCTGACCGGCAGCGACACTTCATCGAACGCGTTGTTCGGCAGTTTGCAGCGCATCACCGCGGAACAACTTCACCTCGATCCGATTCTGATGACTGCGGCGAACAGCGCCGGCGGCGTGATGGGCAAAATGGTCGACGCGCAATCGATTTGCGTCGCGACCGCCGCAACGAACCAACTCGGCAACGAGGGGATGATTTTCCGCTTTGTGTTCTGGCATTCCATAGCGCTGGGAGCAATTGTCGGCGTCATTGTCATGCTGTATGCGTACGTCTTCCCGCAATTTGTGCCGCACGGTTTGACCTTCATCCGCTGATGGGGCAAGCTTTTTCAAGGGAGCACCCTGCAGTCCCGGAAAGGCAACCGTGGGCGCCGGCATTTCGGAACCGCGCGAACCGCATATTTTTGACGCGAGGATTTTTCAGGAGCTGCGCGAAATTGTTGGCCCGCGCGGCCTGATCACTTCGCGCGAAGAACTGCACACCTATGAGTGCGACGGCCTGACAAATTTCCGCGTGCTGCCGCGCGCGGTCCTGCTGCCAGATTCCACCGAACAAGTCCAAAAAATCGTGCGTGTGTGCCACCGCGAGAAAATTCCATTTGTCGCGCGCGGCTCCGGCACGGGACTGAGCGGTGGCGCGCTGCCCGTGGAAAACGGCGTGGTCATCAGCCTTACGCGCATGAACAAAATCCTCGAAGTGGATATTCCAAACGCACGCGTTACTGTGGAACCGGGCGTGATTAATTTGGATGTGACGGCTCGGGTCGCGCCGCAGGAATATTTTTACGCGCCGGATCCTTCTTCGCAGTCGGTTTGCAGCATTGGCGGAAACGTTGCGGAAAATTCCGGCGGCGCGCACTGCCTGAAATACGGATTTACCACCACGCATGTCCTGGGACTGGAAGTCGTGCTCGCGGATGGCTCGCTGGTGCATCTCGGCGGAAAGACATTGGATGCGCCCGGATACGATTTGATGGGTGTTTTCGTCGGGTCGGAAGGGACACTGGGGATCGCGACGAAAATTATTTTGCGCATTGTGAAGCGGCCGGAATGCGTGCAGACGCTGCTGGCGGCTTTTCCTTCGACGAATGAAGCGGGCGCGGCAGTGAGTGACATGATTGCGGCCGGCATGCTGCCTGCGGCTATCGAGATGATGGACAATTTGGCGATTCAGGCTGCGGAAGCGGCGGTGCACGCGAACTATCCGGATTGCGGCGCGCTGCTGCTGGTGGAATTGGATGGGCCGGTGGCGGAAGTCGCGACGCTGATGGCGCACGTGGACGAAATTTGTAAGAAGAATGGCGCGTGGGAAATTCGCGTGGCGCAATCGGATGCGGAGCGCGCGCTGGTGTGGAAAGGGCGGAAGGCGGCGTTCGCGGCTATGGGACGCATTTCGCCGAATTATATTGTGCAAGACGGCGTGATCCCGCGCACGGAACTGCCGAATGTGATGCGCGAAATCGGTCTCCTGAGCAAGGAAGCGGGATTGAGGGTGGCGAATGTGTTTCACGCCGGCGATGGGAATTTGCATCCGCTGGTTTTGTACGACCGCAGAATTTCCGGACAAGAAGAAGTGGCGGAAACACTCTCGGGCAAGATTCTGGAGTTGTGCATAGGAGCGGGCGGCTCTATTACCGGCGAGCACGGAGTTGGCGAAGACAAGAAAAAGATGATGTCGAAAATGTACAGCGAGCCGGACTTGGAGACGATGCAGCGCGTGCGCTGCGCATTTGACCCGCTTCAGCTTTCGAATCCGAGCAAGATTTTTCCGCGGCCGCGGCTGTGCGGCGAAAAGCCCGGTGAGTATGTAGCTCACCCTTTGGAAACGGCGGGAATCGCGGAGCGGTTCTGAATGGACGCAAGCGTCTCTCCGAAAACGAGTCTCAACAGCACATTTGAAGCCGATGTCCGCGAGATAGTGACGGCGAAGTACGTTCGAGCGGCTCAGGCGAGTGATGCCGTGGCTGGCGTGCAGCCGAGCCTGGTTGTGGAGCCGGGGAGCGAGCAGGAACTGGCGAAAGTTTTGAAGCTAGCGAATGCGGCGGGGCTGGCGGTGATTGCGCGGGGCGGAGGAACGAAGGTCGGATGGGGGAACCCGCCAGCGCGGGCAGATTTTATTTTGTCGACGGGGCGGATGAATCGAGTCATCGAGCACGCCTGGGCGGACTTGACGGTAAGTGTTGAGGCGGGCTGCACCATCGCGAAATTGCAGGAGACGGTTGCGAAGCACGGGCAGCGCTTGGCGCTGGATTCGCTGCGGCCGGAGCGAGCGACCGTGGGAGGTGTGTTGTCGACCAATGATAGCGGCGCGCTTCGTTTACGATTTGGCTCGCTGCGCGATTTGGTGATTGGCGTTACGGTAGCGCTGGCGGATGGGACGGTGGCGAGCAGCGGCGGCAAGGTAGTGAAGAATGTGGCGGGATACGATTTACCGAAGCTAGTTACGGGCGCTTTCGGAACGCTCGGAGTGATCACGCGGGCGATTTTTCGACTGCACCCACTGCCGAAGGAGACGCGGACGATTTCCTGCACAACGGTAGATGCTGCGGAAGCGCAGCGGCTGGTGCTAGCGATTCAGAATTCGAAGCTGGCGCACTCGGCGTTGCAGATTTGCTGTGGAGCAGAGACGCAGCCGCGCATCGAGGTTCTGTTCGAAGGCACGGAAGCGGGATTGAGGGCCCAGAGTGCGCAACTGAAATTGATAGCGAGCGAAGCGACGCAGGGCGACGGGGCAGGTGAAATGTGGAACCGCGGGCAGAAGCTGTTTTCGACAACAGAAGGCGGTGCAGACAATTTCGCCGTAGCGAAATTCGCTACGCTGCCGGCCGAGATTGCCGAGACGATGGAGATGGCGGGGAAGTTTTCTGCTTCCACTCTGCGATGGAGCGTAGTTGCGCAGGCGACGGGGATTGGGTGGGTGCGGATGGATGGAGCGGTTTCGGAAATTGCTGCGGCGTTGCGAGGGTTGCGCGAGTGGCTCGAAGGCCGAGGAGGTTCGCTGGTGATTGCGCGGCGGCCTGCGGGGATGGCGGAGGTTGATGCGTGGGGAAATGCGGGCGATGCGCTCGGATTGATGCGCGCGGTTAAGCGTCAATTTGATCAGCAGGGCACTTTGAACCCTGGACGGTTTGTAGGTGGGATTTGATTTTGAGCGTGCAGGAAAGCAAAAAGAAAAAGGCGGCAAGAAAAGAAAAAAGATAACGCGCCCTTCGAGGCTCAGGGTAAAGAGACGCAGAGTGTACTGAGTTTGCGTAGCGAAAAGAATGACAAGCTCGGAGACAAAAACGGCCGCGAGTGCGTTTGATGGCAAGCATCCGCCTTCGCGGGAGATTATCGATCAGTGCGTGCACTGCGGATTTTGCTTGCCCGTGTGCCCGACGTACGCCTTGTGGAACGAAGAGATGGATTCGCCGCGTGGGCGAATTTACTTGATGAAGCTGGCGGCGGATGGACAAGCGACGATTAATTCGCAGTGGGTAGGACATTTTGACACTTGCCTGGGGTGTATGGCGTGCATGACCGCGTGTCCTTCGGGTGTGGATTACGGAAAATTGATTGAGGCAACGCGCGCGCAGATTGAGCGAAAATATGATCGCGGATGGCTCGAGAGATTTTACCGGCGATTGATTTTCGCGGTATTTACGCGGCCCGACCGCTTGCACCTGATGCGATTGCCGCTGCTGCTGTATCAGCGCTCTGGGCTGCAGAGGTTAGTGCGACGCAGCGGCGTTTTGCAGTTATTGCCGACGCGTTTGCAGGCCATGGAAGCGCTGCTCCCGCGATTATCGGCAGCGGAAGCGGTTGCGGAAGTTACGCCGGCAACCGGAACAAAGCGCCGGCGAGTCGGGATGCTGTTGGGGTGCGTGCAGCGGGAATTTTTCCCCCAGGTGAATGCGGCGACGGCGCGTGTGCTGGCGGCTGAGGGATGCGAAGTGGTCAGCCCGGTGGCCCAGCCATGTTGCGGTGCGCTGCTGGTTCACGCCGGCGAGGAGGACGGCGCGCTGGCGCTGGCGCGGCACTTGATCAATGTTTTCGAGCGGGCAGAAGTGGACACTATTGTGACGAATGCGGCGGGCTGCGGTTCCAACCTGAAAGAGTACGGACATTTGTTGCGCGATGATCCGAACTATGCGCAGCGCGCGAAGGATTTCTCCGCAAAGTGCCAGGACATCAGCGAAGTCTTGGCTAATATGATGCCGTATGCCAAGCGAAATCCACTGCGGCTACGCGTGGCATTTCACGATTCCTGCCATTTGCAGCACGCGCAGGGAGTTCGGATGCAACCCAGAAGTTTGCTCGCGGGAATTCCCGACTTGGAGCTTCTGGAGATTCCGGAAGCGCCAATCTGCTGCGGCTCCGCCGGAATTTACAATCTTGTGCAACCGAACGCGGCGAACGCCCTGGGTGACCGCAAGGCCGGGCTGATCGCGCCGCTCGATGCGGATGTGGTGGTCACCGGAAATCCCGGCTGCATTCTGCAATTGCAAGCGTCGCTGGAGCGCGCGGGAAAGCAAATCCCCGTCCTACACACAATTCAGCTTCTAGACGCCTCAATCCGGGGCGAGTTGCCAAGCTCTTCGGTTCTTACTCGAGGCCATTAGTCGTGTAAGCGGGGTCCAGCTACTTGCCATCTAGTTGAGTGTCTACGAGCAGGACTGAGCGGTAGAGAACCTCTGCGCCGTTGGCTACGTGTGACCAGGACGTGAACTCTTTTGGGGAATGGCTGATACCGTCACGGCTGGGAACAAAGATCATGCCGAATGGCGCAAGCTTTGCCATTTGCTGCGCGTCGTGGACCGCGCCGCTCGGCAGATCCATGGTGGTGAGACCGAGGGATTTTGCCGCCTCCCGGATGGCGGCTTGCACCGCAATGTCGGTACGCGCCGGCACAATATCGTCCAAGGGGGTACAGGCGGTTGCCACGTTTTCCTCTTTGTCGATTTGTTTCAGCTTCTCCTGGATTAGTCCCCACATGCGGTCAATCTTGGCGGCGTCCAGGTCGCGCAGCTCGATAGGAAATTCAACCCGGCCAGGAATCACGTTGACGGCGCCGGGCTCCGCCTTCATGTAGCCGACCGTTCCGACTTGGCGGCCGCTTTCCGCACGTACCACGTCTCGCACGGCGAGCAGTTCCCGCGATGCTGCCGCGAGCGCATCCTTTCTGCGGTCCATCGGGGTTGTGCCTGCGTGATTAGCAAAACCTGTGGCGACGCAGCGCCAACGTTTGAGGCCCACGATACCTTGCACGACGCCGATGGGAATTTTGGCCTCCTCGAGATTTGGGCCTTGTTCGATGTGCAATTCAAGGTAGCCCGCCAGAGCGCCTTGTGAGATGCGTGCATCCGTAAGATGACTCGGATCTTGGCCATAACGACGGAGCCAATCAGCGACGGTGAGGCCCTGTTCATCTTTCCGGCCGAGGATTTCCGGACCAAGCAGTCCGGCAGCGATTCCAGAGCCCATCGTGCTTATCCCGAAGTGATTGCCTTCTTCGTTGGTCCAGATGACCACTTCGAGCGGGTGCCGCGTCTTAACCGCTTGTTCATTTAGCGCGTTGATGACTTCGATTGCGCCGAGGCTTCCTACATCTCCGTCGAAGTTTCCAGCTTTAACGACTGAGTCGATATGGGACCCGAAGAGGAGAACGGGCAAGTGCTCGGAGCCGGCGCGCCTGCCAAAAAGATTTCCTGCGGAATCCCTGCGGACTTCGAGTCCTGCTTGCTTCATCAACTGGATTACGTATTGGTCTGCAGCGAGTTCTGTATCGGAATACCCCAGGCGGGTAACGCCGCCTTCGGGATTACGCCCAAACTCGCTTAACTTCTCGATCGTGCGTTGCAGGCGTTGCGAATTGATATGAAATTTCGAGGTGGCAGAACTTTGAACGGGTGACCCAGAGCTCGGGACCGATTGCGCAGAAGCGGAAATTAAAGGCGAGGAGAGAATTGCTAGAACAATGAAGGCGCGCGGGCGCATGAAGGAGCTCCTAGCGAATGGTTTACGGGTTGCGGCAGATGGTAACAGCGCGAAGACATAGAGTCGAGCCGGAGATCATGGTGACAACCGGTTTATGCTTTTCGTTGCGATCCTGTGGTATCTCGGCGTGCACGAATGTCTTGATGTGCCGGGGCGCGCTTCTGGACTGAAGGTGTGCCATAAATCCTCGCTTGGGACAAACGCGTGCGCGGAGCGGCGCCAAGGCGGGCATCTCTAAGGAGATGTCGCAGCAACTAAAGACACAGTTTGGTGTTCTAAGGACATGACCCGTATCGGTTTGGGCCTGATAGGGTTTTGTTGTCGGAAGGAGTCGGAATGTCCAGGGCGAAAACGCATTACGCTGAGCAGGGGGAAGGGAGCACGAATAGGCTCGATATTTTCCAGGTTGAAAGCGGAGGCAGCGTGCGCTGGCTGAAAACGGCTGACGACATTGAGGAGGCCATGGCGCGTGTGCAAGATTTGGGGCTGCATTCACCGGGCGAGTACATCGTCTTGGATCAACAAACGGGGAATAAGCTCGTCATCACGGCTGGTGAAGGGGCTGGCGCGCCGACGCGGAGTCTTTCGCGATTGCGGACTTGGGAGAAGCTTTACCAAGAAGCACGCGGAGAAATTGACCCGCAAGAGTTAATGGGCCGAATCAGAGCCGCAGAGAGCGCAATGTTCGAGAGGCTACAAGAACTGGATAAATTGCCTGGCCGAAAATCCGAAATAATGGCGATCCTTGACGGATTAGAAGCGTTGTTCGCGATAAAGGATGAAAAGCTCAACTGGCAGCGGCTATTCGAGAACCTGCTCCTGGAACATCGCCCTCAAGAACTTTCCAGCAAGATTCAAGCAACCGAGGCAGCAATCTATAAACGTCTGAAGGAGATGGCGCACGATTCGAGCGACCAGCTAGAGCGTAAAGCCATCGCCGATGCCATATTTAGCTTGCGAATTCTTCAGCGAGAGAGAATGACAATTCCGGACGGGATCGATCTCGAGCAAATAGACCAAGTACATTGGGACCAAAATGGACTGGAGTAGAAGCGGAACGGGTGTCAGGCGGAAACGGGAGCGGCGGCTCGGAGCCACTGTTCCATTTGGTCATGACTTGCTACGCCGGGCTGCTGCATTACCATCCGGCCACCATTGAGGACTACGAAGTTGGGGATGCCGCGAACGTTGTAACGTGTGGCGAGTTGCGGATATTTTTCCGTGTCAACTTTTATCACTACGGCTTTGCCGGCCATATCGGCGGCGGTCCGCGCGACTTCGGGAGCAGCGGCGCGGCACGGGCCGCACCAATCGGCCCAGAAATCTACGAGTATGGGAACGGGTGTGTTCTGAACGATTTCATCGAATTGCACATCGTCGACCGGGAGCGGTTCGGCGACGGGCGCCAACGGAGACTTACAAGCTCCGCAACGGCCGGTGCTGGCGAGATATCTGGCGGGGATGCGGTTTTTCTGTCCGCATTGGGTGCAGGCGCGGATGACAGGCATACGAAACCTCCGTCATATTTAACTGGCGCTGAAGATCAGATGCAAGTGATTCGTAAAAGGCCGTCGGGCGACGGAAGGGCTTACAGTAACAGGTGAAAGATTTGAAACGCCCGCTCCCAGTGTTCGGTAGCAGGGTGCTTGGTTTGGGGATCGATGATCTTGAATGCGCGCGCGACCGCGAGAGTTAGGCCGCCCGCGATGGCCGGCAAATGAGCTTCCACCTCGTCGCTATAGGCAAGATCGAGCTCCGGCTCTGGAACGGAGCGGCTCAAGATGGGCTCGAGTCCGATATCAAGGTCGAGTGCCTCGAAATCGTGGATACTTTCCTGCAGCCCCTTAGTGATAGGAAGATCGCGCGGCTCTATGCGGATACGGTCATTGGCCTTGGCTGTCCGCTGCGCCATGAGGAGTAAGTCGGCTACTTTTTGGTCGACAAAGTCGTAGTAGCGCTTGATGTCCTCTTTATCTACGTCCAAACCGGCGGCGGCACGAAAGAAGTGCTCAATTTGATGGGTGCCTTGAACGTGCTTGTACGGTTTTATGTTGTGAACTGGTTGAAGTGGACCTGGAGTCTGCATGGTGATCCTTCTGGATAATGAAAAACGCCCACCAGAACACAGTCGAACGGAGGCAGACTAAGCGTCAATCGGAAGAAATGCGTAGAGAATTTCTGACACCGATTCATGCGTCACTCGTAGCGCAAGGCCACGAGGGGATCGACTTTGACCGCGCGGCGGGCCGGAATGTAGCAGGCCACGAGGGCGATAGCGCCGAGCCCCAGAGCGACAGCGATATACGTCAGCGGATCGCTTGGCTTGACACCGTACAAGAACGTGGAGATCAAGCGAGTGACACCGAGCGCCAACGCTACTCCTATCGCGACGCCGATGGAAGTAAGCTTGAGTCCGAGTCTGGCAACCAAGCCGAGGACGTCCGTCTGGCGAGCGCCGAGCGCCATGCGGATGCCGATTTCGTGCGTGCGTTCGCTCACGGAGTAAGACATCACACCGTAGATGCCCACCGCGGCGAGCAATACGGCCACGCCCGCGAAAATGCCCAATAGCTCCATGTAGAAGCGCCAATCGCCCAGTGACTTGGACAGGGCGTCATCCATGGTCATGATGTTAGTCACAGGCTGATTGGGATCGACTTCCGCAACGGCTTTTTTCGCGACGCTCGCGAGGTTCGTGCTGGCGCTCAGGGGTCCGGCGGCAGCACGCAGCACCAATCCTTTATGCAGGTGCGCCCTTGCCGCGCCGCCAGGGAAAACGGCAGGCTGTTGGACGTATGGCGCATATACAAAGGGCGGAGTCTCTCGCCCTGCGCCAAAGTGCTTTACGTCGCCCACCACGCCGACGATCTGGCGCGGCCGCAACTCATCGACCGGATAAGGGTCGTAGCGGAGAAGAATTTGCTGGCCGATGGGATCTTCATTGGGGAAAAATTTGCGTGCCAACGTCTCATTCACCACGATGACCCACGGGCCGCTCTCGGTGTCGTGTTCATCCAGATAGCGACCCTTCCGCAGTGGAATCTTCAGGGTCTCGAACACGTTGGCGCTTACCTCGCTGTACCCGGCTTGCGGGCGATTTTCGGGTGCCGGAGCCGGATGCCCGAGGATCGAAAACGAGTAAAACTCCGGGCAGCACCGGGCAGGCATTGCGCCGATGATTGCCGCGGATTCAATGCCGGGCTGTCCGCTGACTTTTTCCAGCACGCGCTGATAGAACGCCGTGACCGCCGGCATCGTTTTTTCCATGTCGCCGCCGGGGACTCTCTCGACGTACTTCCCGCCTTCCGGCAATTGCATTTCCATGGTCATTAAGTGGTTGTAATCAAACCCAGGATTAACCCGCTGTAGGCGCAGCATGGTGTTGATCATCAGCCCCGCACCCACCAGGAGCACCATCGCCAGTGCTACCTCGGCGACGGCCAGCGCGTGACGGGCAACCCGGCTCGATGCGCTGGTTCCTTTTCGTTCGCCTTCGCGCAAGACCAGATTCAGGTTGGGCCGCGAAGCCTGGATGGCGGGAGCCAGACCGAAGAGGATCGCCGTGGCCAAAGAAATAGCCAGTGTGAACAACAGCACGCGTCCGTCGACATTGATATCCGACGCATCAGGGACGTCGCCGGCCAACGCGAGCAACAGTTGAATCCCGGCATAGGTCAAGGCGACGCCAATAACGCCTCCGGAGAGAGCCAACAGGCCACTTTCGGTGAGCAACTGCCGGATCAAGCGATGTCGACCCGCGCCGAGAGAAACGCGCAGCGCGTACTCCTTTTGTCGTGTCTCTGTGCGGAACTGCATCAGGTTGGCGACGTTCACGCAGGCAATCAGCAGCACGAATGCGACCGCTCCGAGTAGCGGATATAAAAATTGTCCGGCGCCACGATAAAGATCTTCATGCAATGGAAAAACCTTCACGCCCACACTTTTATTTGTGGCCGGGTACTCCTGCTCGAGCCGCTTCGCCACGACCTCCATCCCGGTTTGCGCTTGCGCCAGCGTCACGCCGGCTTTCAGGCGCGCCACGGGCATGAGCCAATGATCAATGCGCGCCGAATATCGGCCGCTCGCGGGATTGATGGGAATCCATAAATCTATGCGCCCACCATAAAAAGGCGAGAAGTGTGGACGCATCACGCCCACCACCGTGGACACAACGCCCTCGATGATGATGGTTTTCCCCAGCACATTCGGATCACTGTTTAGCTCGCGTTTCCAGAACTCCTGGCTCAAGACAACTGTTTGCGCATGATCCTGGGCCTCCGACGCAAGAAAAATTCGCCCGAGTATCGGCTTCGCTCTCAGCAGCGCGAACAGGTTTGGCGTGACATATTGGACATGTAGAGGGCGTGGCTCCCCGAGCCCGGCAACACTCGCGGTGTCATTCTGGCTGAGCAACGCGATGTCTTCGAAGACGTTATTTTGCTGGGACCAGTCGACCTGCTCGGCGATGGGCGGCGCGTTGCGCCAATCCGGATGTCCAGGGACCGTCTGCCAAACCACCACCAGCCGTTCTGGGTCAGGGTACGGGAGAGGCCGGTACAGCAGGGCGTTAAGTACGCTGAAGATCGTGCTGTTGGCGGCGATTCCCAAGGCGAGCGAGAGAACAACGACTACGAGGAAACCGGGGTTCTTCAGCAGACTCCGCGTCGCATAACGTACGTCCGCCCTGAGCGTCTCGAACAGAGCAAAGGTGCGCATTCGCGTTACCTCCTCAGCCGAATCACCCACTCGCTCGCATGAAAAACGGTTAGGCCTTCACTGCTGGGTCATGCAGAGCATGCCCATACTAGCGCCACTCTGGTAGACGTATTCGCGAGCAAAATGTTCCTCGGCGACTTTAAGTTATACACCGAGGAAAGCGCTATGGCGCCCCGTCACGGCCTAAGCCCCCGCTCAGAGCGACACAAGTGAGGCCGGGATCAACGGCTCTGTGTAATACAATTGGCGCCATGAAATTCGCTAAGTTCGTGTTCCGAGTGGCGGGGGCTTGGGGCGTTCTGATTATCACGCCGCTTTATTTCATGTTTGATCTGATCGGCCGTCAGGATCCGCCTGAGATTACGCATCCGGCATTCTTCTATGGGTTCGTTGGACTGGCTTTGGCGTGGCAAATCGCGTTCTTTTTTATTGCAAGCGACCCGGTGCGTTATAGGCCGCTGATGATTCCGTCGATTTTTGAGAAATTCAGTTACGCGACCGCCGTCGTCATCCTGGTCTTGCAAACCCGCACCAGCCGCTCGGACCTCCTCTTTGCCGCCACAGATTTGCTCCTCGGAGCGCTGTTCGTTATCGCTTATTTCAAGACACCTTCTCTCGCTGATACATCCGGAACGGGTGATTGAGCGCATCAGCGTAGCTACAGCTCACGATCCGCATCTACCAGGCGGCCTACAGCATCCTAAGGCCTGGAGGCACACCATGAACAAATTTGGACTCTTGGCAATCCTGGATGCAAAACCTGGGAAGGAAAAAGAGGTGGAGGCGTTCTTGAAGTCCGCGCAGCCGCTTGCAGAAAAAGAGGAGGGCACTACGACCTGGTTTGCGATCCACATAGGGTCGGTGAGGTACGCAATCTTCGACACCTTTGCTGATGAAAAGGGCCGCGAGGCCCACCTGAACGGCGAAATCGCGAAGAACCTTTTCTCCAGGGCGATGGAACTTTTCGAGAGTGAGCCGGACGTTCACAATGTGACAATCCTCGCAGAGAAGGTGCCTGGCACGCAACAGGGAGCACGCGCTCACGCCTCCTGATACTGAGCCGAGCGTCACTCGTCTGCAAAACTTGAAAAGCGTGGAAGGATTCGGCACGATTCGGGGTCACGGGAGAGGTGACCAATGTCGTGCAATCCGGAAGCGTTGAAGCATGTCCCGCTGTTTGCGCTGCTCGATGATGAAGAAACGGCTGTGCTGGCCGGGCAGGTCGAGCTAAAAAAGTTTGCGCCGCGCCAGCGCATCTACAAAACAGGCGAAGCGACCGGACAGGCGTACGTGATGGTGTCCGGCCGCGTGCGCGTCACAACGCTCGATCAGGATCACCAGGAAGTGGTGGTCGACGAACCTTCGCATGGCGAATTCTTCGGCTTCGCTTCCATGCTGGAACAGACGCCGCACCAAACCACCGCAATTGCGCTCGAGCCATCCGAGTGCATCGAGGTGGACCGTCAAGATATCGCGGTGCTGCTGCAGCGCAAACCCATGGCGGGCATGGACATGCTCACGGTGTTGGGCAAACAGTTTCACGCCTCGCAGCAGTTGGTGCGCGTCCGCGCAAATCGCAATCCGAACGAGGTCATTGAAGAAGAGGCCACCTTTGGCCAGCGCATCGCTGATAGGGTTGCCGGCTTCGGCGGTTCATGGACCTTCATCATCAGTTTCCTTACTGTCCTCGTGATCTACACAATAGTGAACGTCGGTCTGGGACGGTCAGCGTGGGACCCTTATCCCTTCATCCTTCTCAATTTATTCTTGTCGATGCTGGCGGCGATCCAGGCGCCGGTCATCATGATGAGCCAAAATCGCCAGGATACGAAAGACCGGCTTCGCAGCGAACTCGATTTTGACGTGAACCGGCGCGCGGAATCGGAAATTCAAGGGTTGGCGCACAAACTGAATCTGGTCAGCGACAAGATCAACGATGTGGAGGATTTGTTGCGTCAGAAATTAACGTGAAGTCACTGCACTTCCGCGGTCGTTAACGATTATGGCGCCAAAGAAAAGGCGGGCCGACTGAAGTCGGCCCGCCGGAAAGATTCGCGTTGGCGAATCGAGTTTAGTACATGCCGCCCATGCCGCCGCCCGGTCCACCCGGGCCGCCGCCTGCCGCCGCACCCTTCTTTTCGTCTTCCTTGAGTTCGGCAACGAGCGCTTCGGTGGTCAGCATCAAGCCCGCGATGGAAGCTGCGTTCTGCAGCGCCAGGCGAGTGACCTTGGCCGGGTCGATGACGCCCATCTTGACCATGTCGCCATAGTCGCCAGTGTCCGCGTTGAAGCCGAAGTTTTCATCCTTCGACTCGCGGATTTTGCCGATCACCACAGCGCCTTCAGCTCCGGCGTTGTGCGCGATCTGACGGGCGGGCTCTTCGAGAGAGCGCTTCACGATTCCGACGCCGACGGCTTCGTCATCGTGCAGCTTGAGCTTCTCGATGGCGCCGATGCAACGCAGCAGCGCGGTACCGCCGCCGGCAACGATGCCTTCTTCGACGGCCGCACGAGTCGCGTGCATGGCGTCCTCAACGCGAGCCTTCTTCTCCTTCAGTTCGGTTTCGGTCGCAGCGCCAACCTTGATGACCGCAACGCCGCCAACCAACTTGGCAAGGCGCTCCTGGAGCTTTTCCTTGTCGTAGTCAGAGGTGGTGTTTTCGATCTGCTGGCGGATCTGCTTGACGCGGCCCTCGATTTCCGAGGACTTGCCGGCGCCTTCCACGATCGTCGTATTGTCCTTATCGACCACGACCTTCTTGGCGCGGCCGAGATCTTCGATCTTCACGTTCTCGAGCTTGATGCCGAGATCTTCCGTGATGGCCTTGCCACCGGTCAGGGTCGCGATGTCTTCGAGCATAGCCTTGCGGCGATCTCCGAAGCCCGGCGCCTTGACAGCGCAGGTTTGCAGCGTGCCACGCAGCTTGTTCACCACGAGTGTCGCGAGCGCTTCGCCCTCGACGTCCTCGGCGATGATCAACAGCGGCTTGCCCATTTTGGCGATCTGCTCGAGCAGGGGAAGCAGGTCCTTCATCGAGCTGATCTTCTTTTCATGAATCAGGATGCGCGCATCTTCCAGAACGCACTCCATGCGCTCCGGATCAGTCACGAAGTAAGGGGACAGGTAGCCGCGATCGAATTGCATGCCTTCGACCACTTCCAACGTCGTCTCCATGGTCTTGGACTCTTCCACGGTGATGACGCCATCTTTGCCGACCTTCTTCATGGCTTCGGCGATGATGCCGCCGATTTGCTTGTCATTGTTGGCGGAAATGGTGCCGACTTGCGCGATCATGTCGCCCTTGACGTCGCGGGAGAGCCGCTTGATCTCTTCCACAGCGACTTCCACGGCGCGCTCGATACCACGCTTGAGGGCGGTCGGGCTGGCGCCGGCAGCGACAGTCTTTACGCCTTCGCGGAAGATGGCCTGCGCGAGCACGGTAGCGGTCGTGGTGCCGTCGCCAGCTACGTCGCTGGTCTTGGAAGCCACTTCGCGAACCATCTGCGCGCCCATGTTCTCGAGGGGATCGCGGAGTTCGATTTCCTTGGCAACGGTCACGCCGTCCTTGGTGATGATCGGTGCGCCGAACTTCTTTTCGATTACCGCGTTGCGGCCCTTTGGGCCGAGCGTAATCTTCACTGCGTCGGCAAGAGCATTCACGCCGCGTAGAATCGCTTGGCGGGAATTCTCACCTGTTACGATCTGCTTCGCCATACTGGTATTTCCTCCTGAGATTCTTGCTAATCCCTGCATATTTCGCCGGTACTGGACCGGCAACTACAGTTACCACTGGCCAGGCTAGACTCCAGCCGTGACCGTCGACTAATCCTTACTTGCGGGA
>Ga0210410_10001775_pt1 | contig 19874 bp, 16 predicted proteins | sample IncBWC4MmetaG_FD_161058 | JGI IMG/M metagenome (GOLD analysis project Ga0210410, IMG submission 161058) | Forest soil microbial communities from Barre Woods Harvard Forest LTER site, Petersham, Massachusetts, United States - Inc-BW-C-4-M | ecosystem: Environmental > Terrestrial > Soil >... | reverse complement strand
CGGTCGATCATGAGGGGCACCGCCACCACAGAAACGGAGAAGACAACGGCCGCGAGCACCGCGCCGCAGCCGACGTAGCCGAGCACCTGCTCGATGCTCACCGGTCCCGATCCACCCCACAGCGCGACCGCGAGGCTTGGTACCGAGGTTTTGAATGCGGTCTCGAGCACCACCGCTGAGAATACGAACCAGAGGAGCGCGATCAGCGCCAGCACCCCCGCGAAGTGCATGAGGCCCTCGGGATTGCGGGTCAGCGCCTGCAGCGACTCATCGAAGCCGAGCCGCTCGCGTGCCTCGCGGCGCCGCGCCAGCTCGCACAGCCCGGTAGTCATCACCGGGCCCACCAGCAGGTAGCCGGTCACGGCGGCGGCCGTCAGATACAGGTGCGTGCTGCCGAGCATGAGGAGCACCGCGCCGAGGATCGCAATGAGCGCCCCGTGTGCGAGTCCCGGCTTGCCGATCTGCTTCACGTCGTCCCAGCCGCGGCTCAGCCACTCGAGCGGCTGGCGCATCGGCACACGGCGGATCTCGACGTGCAGAGCCTCGTGTTTGCCGACACTGACGGAGGTGGGCATGAATGTCTCCTAGCAGGCCGCGAGCGCCGCGCGTGGCGGCAGTCCTCATAGTACGCCTGTCCCGCAGGGGAGGGGATGGTCGGTGCGGGCGCCGCGCCGGTACACTGGGAACGGTCGCGCCCCCGTAGCTCAGTGGATAGAGCGACCGCCTCCTAAGCGGTAGGTCGTCGGTTCAACTCCGGCCGGGGGCGCCAGACCCCTCTCTCAGCGCGTATCACCCGGGCTCACTGAGTCTCACGAAGTCCTATAAAAATAGGCATTTCGTGAGAAATGTACCGCTCGGGAGCGCACCTCCTCGTCACTCCTGCGGGCGCGAAGCAGAGTCACGCACACCCGCGGCGAGCCTCCCTTCACGTTCCTACCTTAGTGCCTCCTGCGGTGAGGGATCGCCGAGCTTCACCCAGCTTCACCAGTCTTCACCCACGTTCACCAAGCTTGGGCCCAGTTTCATGCACGGCCGCTTTGGGGCGAATAGCGTTTCTGCCGTGCTTGAAAACCCAACTGGGAGATGACTATGAACACTTCAACCCCTTCCACCGGCCTTCGCGGCCTTATCGCTACCGCGATCTTCGGCGCCCTTGCCTTGAGCTTCAGCGCTGTTTCGGCGGCTGACCCCAGCTCCGCCAGCATTACCGTGAAATACGCGGATCTCGACTTAGCGAGCCCGTCCGGCGCGCGTGTGCTCTACGAGCGCATCCGAGCGGCGGCCCAAAGCGCATGCAATTACTTTTGGTTCAAGACAGACGCGGATGAAGCTCGTTGCCTGCAGAATACCATCGCAAAAGCGGTGACTAAGGTGAACCAGCCCCCGTTGACCGCCGTATACAACGCAAAGTACAAGATATCGGCGCCGAGTACTCTCGTGTCACAGAGTCACTAGAGACTGACGCTGGCAACGTGCCAGGATTCACTCAAGCGGGTCTGGATTGTGTGCACCAATCCGGACCCCTTGCAGGCCTGCCAGCGAGCGCCCGACAGCGCGGATGCAGCGGGACAAGGAAACGGTTCCCAAGGCTGAGTGCTCACGCAGGATCATCGCCCTGGGTGTGTGCTGCGATGCTCCGGTAAGGGCGCCGGGGCTCGTCCGGGCGTAACATCACCCCACAACTGCCGCTGGAGATGGCCCAGCACAGAGTTCCATCATGGCGCCCCAGGCGGGGACTACGAATATCCGGGACCTCACCCCCGATCCAGCGGGGTACCAGGTCGATGATCTGATCATCGACCTTGCACCGCGGCGGGTGAGGCGTGCGGGAACGGTCATCCCCCTCAAGGCCCTGTCTTTCGATTTGCTCGTCGCGCTAGTGCGCGCCGCACCCAACCTCCTCAGCTTCGACCAGCTGAGCGAGCGCGTCTGGCCGGGCCTTGTGGTGACGCCCGAAACGATTGTTCAGCGCGTGAAGCTGCTGCGCGGCGCTCTGGGCGACGACCCGCATACGCCACGCTACATCGAAGGGGTCCGCGGCCGCGGCTACCGCATGGTCGCCGAGGTGCGTCCGCTGACGGAGAGCCACGGCACCCCCGAGACTATCGTGCCGCCTTCGCTCATAGAAACGAAAGGAGAGGCGAGCCCCAACGTTCACGCTGGCATCGCGGCCGCGGAAGCTGCCCCCGTGAGCCCCCCCTCCGCCACGTCTCCGGCACCTCGCCGCGCCGCCGAATGGGTTCCGCTCGGCTGGATCGGCGGAGCCCTGATCGTCCTGGCGGTGCTCGCAGGGTCCTGGGCGATCAGCCACTACCGGGGAGGTAGCAAGCCGGCAGAACAGCCGAGCGCACTGGTCTCTCCGGTGATTCGTTCGCTCGTGGTGCTACCGCTCGAGAACCTCTCGGCTGACAAAGAGCAGGAATACTTTGCCGACGGGATGACCGATGCGTTGACCACCGATCTCGCGCAGATCGGTTCGCTGCGGATCATTTCGCGCACCTCCGCGATGCACTTCAAAGGCTCCAAGGAGACGCTGCCGCAGATTGGTCACGATTTGCAGGTTGATGCGGTCGTAGAAGGCACGGTCGCCCGCGCCGAAGGTCGTGTGCGCGTCACGGCGCAATTGATCCAAACCAGCAGCGATCAGCATTTGTGGGCCAGGACGTATGAACGCGACTTGAAGGACGTCCTTGCCCTGCAAGACGAAATTGCCCGGGACATCACGGAACAAATCCGGGTCAAGCTGACCCCCAAAGAACGCGGTCTGCTTATCCAGGTTCACCCCGTCGATCCCGAGGCGTATGACGCCTATCTGAGGGGCCGCTACTGGTGGGGTAAGGGTGGCGCGGGAGCCTGGAAGGCTCTCGACTACTTCCAGAAAGCCATCGCCAAAGATCCGAGCTACGCGCTCGCCTATGCCGGTGTTGCGGACTCTTACTTCATACTTGGAAGTGGAAATCTTTCTCCCAAGGAGGCCTATCCCAAAGGCAAGGAAGCGGCCATCAAGGCTTTGGAGCTAGATCCTTCGCTCGCCGAGGCCCATGCGTCCATGGCGAGCATTAAGTTCTATGGCGACTGGGATTGGTCAGGGGCAGTAGACGAGATCAGACAAGCCATCGCCCTCAATCCGAACGACGCCAGTGCTCATCGGCGGTACGCGGACTTGCTAGGAGCCGTGGGACGGTTCGACGAAGCACTGGAGGAAACGGAGCGCGGCCGCGACCTCGACCCTTTCTCTTTTGCCAGTAATGCCGAGCTAGCAGGAATGCTTGATGGCGCCCGTCGATACGACGATGCGCTCCATCAGATCCAGCGAGTGCTGGAGATGTTTCCGGACTGCTTTGACTGCTACAACGAGATCGCCGACATTTACGAGCACCAGAGAATGTTTGCCGAGGCCTTCGCCGCGCGGCAGCAGGCGCTAAGCATGCAAAAGGATCCAACTGTCGGGGCGCTCGCGGAGGCTTACAAGCGCGGTGGTTACCGCGGGTGGTTGTTGAAGAAGATTGAGACCCTGGAGCAAGCTCCCCCTCAGACGATTCAACTCCGGAACGCGGATTCCCACCTCGAGATGAATAAGGCCTTCGGCATCGCGTACTTCTACACCTTGCTCAACGACGAAGCTCATGCCATGCACTACCTCGAACGCGCCTACGATGGACGTAACCCGGCGGTGCTATTCCTGCAGGTCTCCCCCCTCTGGGACCCAATCCGTTCGTCACCCCGTTTTCGCGACCTGGTCCGTCGCGTCGGGGTCCCGCAGCCCAAGGACGACAAGAACTGAATCCACTTCAAACATTGATCGCTCGCTTTGCCATTTACCGACTCGATGCAACCTTCAAATGGGCTGCGGCAATTATCGGGGGGAACGTACTGAGGATCACCTAATGCGAACCGGACTGATCACGATACGCTGGATGCGTGGAGAGTCGTCGGTCTCTCGCCGAAGATTCACCAAGCTCGCCATCGGTGCTGCCATTGTTGGTTTCAATCCGGACGAGCGTTCCTGGGTTACGCAGGCAAGCAACACAGCGCGCCCTTTTTGATCGCCTGCCGAAGCTCGATGGCGCGCTGCTCCTCGACGAGGCATCGCGCCGAGCCATTGCCACCGATCAGGGCAACCCTCGTTATTCCTACGATCGCGAATGCCCGCGTGGCAATAGCTCTTGCGAGCTTTGCCGTTTGCCCTAAAGGGGGCGGCACGCACGGAATTTGTGCTTAGGGGGCGCAGCACGCCGCGGAAGCGATTGCATCTGAAGGGGACGAAATCAGTCGCGACGAAATATCGACACGAAATCCCAGATCAGCCGACTCGCATCAGGACCTGCAGCATCGTTGAAAGGATGACGCTCATCGCCGCCGCTCCAGGCGTGACCCATTCCTTCCACCATGATCTTGCGCAGCAGAACGCGCTTATTGTGCAGGTAGTCCTTTTGGCGATAGGCGCGATCCCTGCTGGAGAGTCGCAACTCCGGCGACTCGGTGAGGGGCTCAGAAGACTTACCTACGTACTGGGCGAATGCACGAAGTTGTTTAATGATCTGCTCGGCGTTGCGCGGATGCACAGTAGAGTCGTCATCACCGTGTATCACCAACGCGGGCACGAATGCGACGCAGTCCGAAGCGTTCTGTGCGGCCGTGCGCGCCACCGACTCGGGTGCCGCGCGAGAGCCTTGGAGCATCACAGCTGCGGCATCTCGCACTGATTCCGCTGCCCGATACATTACCCAGAGGCGATGGCGCACGCGGCGAACATCGCTCCGTAACAAATCGCGAGAACACCGGCCATTGCGCCACCTGCGGAGATGCCGGCTACGTACACGCGTGAGGCGTCAATCGGATAGCGGCTCACGGTTCTCTTGACCAAGCCGGCGAGCAGGGCAGCCTCACCGGCGCCATTGAGCGTATCGCGGCCAAACCAGCGCCAGCACCTAAGCGGATTCACTAGCTGCGACTGCTCAGGATAAAGCACGATGAACCGATGTCGATCGGCCAGGGCATTCATCCGGGTGCCGTTGGCGAGCGTCAGCGCATCCTGGTGACATCCATGCAGCATTACCAGCAGGGGCACCCTGTCCGCTGTCGTTAACCCCGATGGAACATACAGGAAATAGTTACAAGACTGGCGGGATGCATCCGTGAAAGGGTGGGCGGTAGTTCCGAATCTACCCTGCATCCAACCTACCCGGCGCAACGGCCGTGAGCTCCCAGTCAGCCAACGACGAGTGCTCTTGACCCAACGATTGAGGAATTTACGCACGAAAAAAATGTAGCAGAACACGCACGGGCTGAAGTGTCGTAGCACTCAAAACTGAACTCGTGCCGGGCGTGCCCCTCGCAGATTAGGCGCGATTCTCTATATCCAGCGAGGTCCGACGCTGGATTACGGCGCTACTCAAAACCGGGAGGACGCCGATGTCGCGTTTCGTCCGGAGCTCACCGCAGACGCTCGCCGTCAATCATTAGGCCAGTTTCCGCGAGAATTCATCCCGAGTTTGTTTCGTCTTTGCGCAGATACTTCGTGTGGTTTTGTGCTAATTGCGTCGGGAAAGTGTAGAAACTCAGACAGATTTCCGAGTCGCTTCAAATTTCATCAATGAGTCACGGGAAAGAGCCCAGGGAGTTGCCGGCGCTAACGGCCAGGTGGGGTCGGTCGCTCGAGGTCTGCGAACGGCCGGTATCGGGCCTTACACTCTGCAGTCGCCGTTCAGGCGTTGCTTATGAATAAACGCCATCTTTTTATCGCTGTGATAGCCGCGGCGCTCGCGGTCTTGGGTTATTTCTTCATCATCGAGCGAGCCCCGAATGCACCGCAAGTGCGACCCCTTGCAAATCCGAACACTGCGGAGAACCGGCCGACCGTCCCTGCTGAGTCGAGGAATTCAGGGGAGAAGTCTGCGCCTCGCACGAGTGACGGCACCGAAGCCGCTGGCACCCGTGCAAACGCACGCACTTCTTTCCTGAAATTTAGGCGGTGCCATGAAGACTACGCTAAATACACATATCTAACGCAGGCGGTTGATCAGTGCTACTCCTCGCCAAGGACCGCGGGGAACTTCGTTGACTGTCCGAAGATGATGGCCGACGCTCAATTGGCACAGAGCGCTGTACAAAATCGCATGGCCGATTGCGGCCGCGACTACAACGAGATCGACCGGGCTTATTTCGACGCAACAGTTGCTGCAGCAAAGAGCGGAGACACCGATGCTCAAATGTGTTACGTGCAGTCTCGCTTTGCGGATGAGGCAGTTGGGAGCCCGCCCTTTTATACAGACGGCGACAAGAACACTTACAAGGCTACCGCGCAACAATACGTCTCCGACGCGTTCGTGCGCGGCGATTGGCGCGTCGTACAAATCCTATCTGTGAATAACGTTGGGCCGGGCAGTGGCCTCTTGTATTTGGTGCCGGGCGCTGGGCGCCCTGACATGTTCTATAAAATAAACAGACTATTGCGACTTGGAGCAGAGGGGCAATACGCGCGAGTGCTTGACGCCGATGTGAGGGACTTACCTCCCGATAAGCTGGCTGCCGCCGAAGCGTGGGCTACAGCGATGTACTCCCAACATTTCTCGGCTTCTCCAAAGTTGACTCAAGCACCCGTGCCATGCGCGTACTCGGTGGAGGGCGGGGAGTCGGTCAAGGAAATTGCTGCATCTGGTCAGCAGTGACGTGGCACGCCGCGCGCGACATCCGCCCCCCTCTCCGCGTTGCAATCGAGCCATAAATGCTGACTGGCATCCGCGTTTTTCAACAGAATTGGGCCAGAAGCGGCATTAGACTTCCCCCCGACTTCTCCGGCGTCGCCCGAGGCAGGACCTTACTCTGGGCACCGAGCTTGAAGATCACGTGCGTGCTGCCGAGCGGCTAGGAGTTGCCCGCAGGTTGGCGATCGGGCGCGAGTCCGCCCAGGCTTGGCTTCGATGTCCGATTCCAGCCATGCCACCGAGTTCTCGCTCAGTCTCCGCCGCTTGGGAAACCGCCCGGCGAGCTCGAGGCGGTAAATCGTCATTCGCGAAAGTCCCGTGAGCTGCATCACCTGGCGAATACGAAGGAATTTCATCGCGACACTCCTCGGACCAGTATTGGGGCGCTCCCGTATCGCCAGGGTCAGCAAGACCTGGCGCGGTGCGTGCGGCGATTCACCGAAGCGCTGCCCCCAGTTCGCATCGATCGTGAACTATCGAGGGAAGCGCCGAGACCCCGAGAACGCCGGCCGCTTCGGCCGGAACTTACGCGTTGACCCGGAGGACTAGGGCAGCACGGCGCGCGGTGTTTCGACCAAGGGCGGATGGCCCTTTCGACCTCGCCAGCGGCAGGCTTGACTGCTCGGTATAATCCGCCCGCTTCAACACTGAGGGCCGCACGCGTGCCGAAGCTCGATCCCCGCATTGCACCGGCATACTCGATCGCGCAGGCAGCTCATTACCTGAAGATACCGGCGCCAACTGTCCGGTCCTGGGTGCTGGGTCGAGACTATCCACGACAGTCCGGCAAGGCTCGATTCAAGCCGGTAGTTGTCACGCCATCCGACCCCGAGCACCGCATCTCGTTTCGTAACTTGATCGAGCTCGCCGCCCTGCGGGCGCTGCGGACGGAGCATGAATTCCAGCTTTCCGCGGTGCGCACCGCCCTGGATTACGCGGGACGTGAGCTGGGCGTGAACGACCTCCTGGCAAGCAAAGATCTGTATGCCCGTCCCGGTGAGCTGTTTCTCGAGCGCTATGGGCAGCTCATTAGCCTCAACCGTGCCGGCCAGCTTGGCATACAGGCGGTGTTGCAAGGCCTGTTGCGCAGAATCCAGTGGGACAACCGGCTGGCGGTGCGTTTCTTTCCGCCGCTGCCCAGTCGGCCGGAGGCCACGTCGGTGATGCTCGACCCGAAGGTATCGTTTGGGCGCCCGGTCTTGACACGCTTGGGTGTGTCCACCGCAGTGATCGTCGACCGAATCAACGCTGGTGAGGACAAGGCAGAACTGTCCAAGGACTACGGAGCCACGGACGAGGAGATCATGGACGCGCTTGCCTATGAGCGAGCGGCGTGAGTTCGTATTCTTTGCGGACCGCGACCTCGGACGCCAGTTTCCGGCATTGCTCTCTGCGGCGGGTGTGAGAACCGAGCGGCACGACGATCACTTTCGGCCGAATACGCCGGATGAGGAGTGGATACGGGAGGTCGGGCGGCGCGGTTGGATCGCAGTCACCCGGGATGCGCGCATTCGGTATTCGCCACTGGCGCTAGGCATTTTGATGCAAAGCAAGACACAGCTCTTCGTGCTCGTCGGAAAGCTAACCACGCGCCAGGCCGCGGAGTTATTCCTGAGGTGGCGAGGAAAAATTGTTGAAACTGCGCTCGTGGAGTCCGGCGCGTTCATTGCCAAGATCAGACGCGATGGGGTGTATGTTTGGCTCCGCGAACGGGAGTGGCGTCGGAGTTAGCCGCCTGGGTCCACGGCGCTGCTATGTGGACGAATGAAATCCGCTAAGAATGGCCGAAACCGGAATGCGCCGCGGCGTGTGTTGCGCTTGCTTACGGCCGCCGCAGCAATGCTTGCTAGCGCTCCAGCGACGGTCGCCGAAAGAAAGGAGCCAGAGCCAGCTGGCTTAACCATCCTGCTGACCTCCGTGCCGAAGGGCACGAAGGGTCCGATCTATGTGGCCGGGACGTTCAACCACTGGCACACGGCGGACTCAGATCTAGAGCTGAAGTCGGGGCCCGACGGGCGCTATCGGATCACTTTACCGATGGCCGTCCATGGCCACGTGGAATTCAAGTTCACGCAAGGGCTCTGGCTCAATGTCGAGCAGGATCCCTCGGGTAAGGACACCCCCAACCGCGTCGTCACACTAACGGAAACTGGGGCGTCGACCTATGAAGGGACGGTCGAGAGCTGGCGGCACCCGACGGTCGAGGAATTGCAGACCTATCAGGCATGCCATTCGGATCTCGAGTGGTTGCCGGCCTTTCTTCTCGAAAATGACTCAGGCGCACGCGCCGAAGTTGCCGCCAAGGGCGAGGAGCCGTTTGCTTCCGCTTTCGCGGACGCCCAAACGTACGTTTCCTCCGTGAAATCAGACGATGAGTGCCTAGACGTCCTCAACGGCTATCTGAGGACGTATCGCGTCGGGCATCTGTGGATCGACGCCGTTGTCCAAAAACCTGAAGGCCAGCGAGGAAACGGCCCTCCGGATCCCAGTTTTCGGATTCTCTCGACAAGAACGGCACTGCTCACCGTGCCGAGCTTTGACACCGTCTTCAAAGACAAGGTAGCGAAGCTGGTGAAGGACCACAGATCCGACATCCTCAAGCACCCGAATTTGATTATCGATGTGCGTGGCAATGGCGGCGGCTCCGATTACGTTTATTCCCCCCTGCTGCCGTTCATCCGCGCGAACCAGGTCCGCCAATTCGGCGTTGAGTTCTTGGCAACCCCGGAAAACGCCAAGTCCACGGACACCACGGCGAAAAAGGCTGCCGCGACTTGTCCGGAATGCGCCGCGTCCATCGCGACGATGGCAAAGCGCTTGCAGGATGCGCCATCGGGCACCTTCATTTCCGCCGGGCCAGATGAAAATTATGATCCAAGAGACGTGACCAGAAACCCACAGCGGGTTGCGATCTTGATCGACAGGCGCTGTGGCAGTTCCTGCGAGCAGTTCGCACTCGACGCGCGTCGACACTTCAAGGTGAAGCTCTTCGGTCGCCCGACCTTCGGATCGGTGGATTATTCCAATCTTCGCCCCACCGATTTACCTTCGGGAAAGCGCCAAATCTGGCGCGCCACGAGCCGGTCGCGACGATTACCGGAGTTGCCCATCGACGGAATCGGCGTGCAGCCCGACCAGTTGTTGAAAAGGCCGGCGAACAGAGCAGAATTCGATGCCGAGGTTGACATGGTGAAAGCAGTTCTGGAATCGCGGTGAGCGGAGCGTTGTCCGCAGTTGGCCGACTACAGCCGCTTGCCGGGTCCTGGCGCCAAGTCGATTCGGATCAATAGCCCACTCACCAACAGCGGGTGCGACTGCGGGTACGTGGCAGTTTCGATGAAACCAGAAACCGCTCTCCGAGTTCACCGGCGCTGAGAGCGTTCCCGCCGATGGGTATTTCCCCGCACGCCGCGCTTGCCGTGGCCGCACCGATCGCAGTCTAAAAAACCTGTAGCACTAACGAATTATGCGCGCGACCCCCGGCGACCACTGGGGATAGGCCGGTATTCCCGCGGGAGTACTTTTCCCCCGCACGTTGGGCATTCAACCCAGGCGCTGGAAGCTCTGTCTTATTTCTCTGCGACTCCCAACGCGGTATCACACATGCAGGAAGACTCAACAAAAGCAGAAGTGCTCCCTGCACCCTGCCTGGATGGGAGAGGAAAACACCATGACATTCGTTCGGCTGATCGGGGCCGGCCTGCTGCTGCTGAGCGGCGTCGCGTACGCGGACCCCTGCAAACTGGCGATCGAGAGCAACGACATGATGCAATTCAGCGTGCACGAGATGGTAGTGCCCGCGGAATGCGCCGATATCGAGGTCACTCTCCGGCACGCCGGTCAGCTGCCCTCCAAAGTGATGGGCCACGACTGGGTGCTGGCGAAGGAATCGGACATGTCGGGAATCGTTAATGCCGGGCTGGCTGCAGGCCTCGCGCACGGCTACCTGCCCGCAAACGACAAGCGGATCATCGCCGCCACCCGGATCGTGGGTGGGGGCGAGAGCAGCACGGTGAAGTTCAGCAGCACAGCGCTTACTCAGGGCGCGCGCTACGCCTTCTTCTGCACTTCTCCCGGACACTCGGCGATGATGCGCGGAAAATTCGTGTTGGGCGGCGCCATCCGCGTGGCGCAGGCGCAGAAGAAATAACACCGGCGCCTGAGCGCTCCCCGGGCCCGCGGGTGTCGCTCCTCAGAGCGCCCCGTTCAGCGCGTGCATCAGGGCGGCGGTGTCGGCAAAGCGCTGTGCCTCGGCGTGGCTGCGATCGAGGCCGGTCTGCAGGTCTTGGCGCTGGGCATCGAGCAGGGAAAACTCGCTGATGCCGCCGACGTCGAAACGCTGGTGCGCAATGGCGTGGCTGGCCGCCGATTGCTCGGCGGCGAGCGAGCGCGATTTGAGGGTCAGCGCGTCCGCCTCGAGCACCCGCAGGCTGTCGGCCACCTGTTGCAGCGACTCGAGCACCGTCTCCTCGTAGCCTTCCGCGGCGGCGTCGTAAGCGGCGATCGCGGAGCGCTTCTTCGCGTGTAACTCGCCACCGTGGAAGATCGGCTGCAGCAGGCTCGCGCCGACGCTCCAGACGTTGGTGCCGTCGACCAGCTGCGAGGCCTGCGAGCGCTCCGAGCCGGCGTAGCCCGAGAGCGTGAGGTGGGGGAAGAGGTTCGCGGTGGCCACTCCGACATTGGCGGAGGCCTCGTGCCACAGCGCCTCCGATGCACGGACATCGGGTCTGCGGCGCACGAGCTCGGACGGCAGCGTCAGAGGCACATCGGTTGGCAGGTGCAGGTCGCTTAAATGGAAGCGCGGAATCGCGGCTGCGGCGGGCGCTTGCCCGGTGTAGACGGCGAGCAGGTGATCGATCTCCCGGCGCTGCGCCGCGAGCATCGGTAGCGTGGCCCGCAGCTGCTCGAGCTGGCTGCGCTGGACGTCGAGGTCCTCGAGCGCGATGCCCCCGGCCCCGTAGCGCTCCTCGCTGATCGCGAGCTGGCGGCTCTGGGCCGCAATCATCTGCTGCGTGTAATCGACCTGGGCCGCGAGATCTGCCTGACGGATCGCAGCCGCGACGACGTTGGCCGCGAGTGTCAGCTCGGCCGCTTCGGTCTCGTAGGCCTGGTACTCGGTCTGCGCGCGCACGCCCTCCAGCATGCGGCGGTTCGCGCCCAGGAGGTCGAGGGTGTACGACACGTTGACCTGGGCGTTGTAAAGGTTGAAGGCCGGCGCAGGCGGGATGTTCGGGATGCCGAATGCCGCCGGGTCGACCTTCTCGCGCGTCGCGCCGAGCTGCGCGTCGACCGCCGGGTGGAGCGTCGCGCCGTTCTGAGCGGCGAGATCCTCCTGCGCCTCGCGCAACCGCGCGCGGGCCTGCCGCGCCGTGGGACCGTGTGCCAGCGCATCCGCGACCAGGGCATTCAGCGCCTCACACTGAAACGACTCCCACCAGCGGCTTGGAAGCTCGACGCCGCTCACGAAGCGCTGCGCAGCGCCGGCTTCGCCGGCGGCGGCCACTGTCGCTTCTGGCTGGCCGTCGGCGGTGTAATGATCGGTCGCACGAGCGGCCGGACGCCGGAACTCCGGACCCATGGCACACCCGGCAAGGAGAGTCGCGGCGACGGCGAGAAGAGGGCGGATGTACATGGCAGCTGCCTCCGTCAGTCGAGCGTTCGGCGGTAGAAGCGCAACGCGATGAACATGACCAGCAGGATGAACAGTCCGATGGGCCAGACGTCGGTCCACAGGTCCGGCCAGCCGTTGCCTTTCAGCATGATGCCGCGCACCAGGCGATTGAAGTGCGTGAGAGGCAGGGCCTCGCCGATGTAGCGGGCCCAGCGCGGCATGCCCTGGAACGGAAACATGAAGCCCGACAGCAGGATGTTCGGCAGGAAGTAAAACATCGTCAGCTGCATTGCCTGCAGCTGGTTCTGCGCGAGCGACGACAGGGAGATTCCCACGCTCAGATTGCCGGCGATGAAGAAGAGGGCGGCGCAGTAGAAGGTCAGGAGGCTCCCCTCGAAGGGCACGTGGAACATGAGCGCCGCCGCCAGCAGGATGATGCTCACCTGGATCAGGCCGATGAAGATATAGGGCACCATCTTGCCGCTCATCACTTCGAGCGGACTCACCGGCATCGCCAGCAGATTCTCCATGGTGCCGCGCTCGCGCTCGCGGGTGATCGCGAGCCCCGTCATGAGGACCAGCGTCATGCTGAGGATCACACCCATGATGCCCGGCACGATGAAGTACTGCGTGATGCCCTCGGGGTTGTAGAGATGGTGGAGGCGCACCTCGAAGGGCGGCTGGCCGCCGGCGAGCGGCGCGAGCGGTCCCAGGAGATCCTTGCTCGCCACCGACTGCGGCAATTGCAGTGCCGCAGCGATCGCGTTACCGGTCGCCGACGGGTCGGTGGCATCGGCCTCGAGCAGCAGCGCCGGGCGCTCACCGCGCAGCAGGCGGCGGCTGAAATCCGGCGGGATCGTCAGAACGAACTGCAACGCGCCGCGGGCGAGTGCCGTACGGGCGGCTTCCTCGTCGGGCAGCTCCTCCACCACGTCGAAGTAGTTCGAGGCCTTCATCTCGGCGACGAAGGTGCGGGTAAATTCGCTGTGATCCTCGACCAGCACTCCCGTCAGGAGATGCTTGGGGTCGGAGTTGATGGCAAAGCCGAACAGCGCGAGCTGCATGATCGGTATGGCGACGATCATCGCGAAGGTGATGCGATCGCGCCGCAGCTGCAGAAATTCCTTGCGGACGATGCTCCACCAGCGCCGGGCCGAGAAAAAGTCGCCCCCCTTCATGACGCCAGCGGCTCTTCCGCGCTGCCGGATTTATTCATCAGGTAGATAAAGACGTCCTCGATCCCGGTCTCGATGGGCGCCGCGCGCAGTCCCGCGGCCTGAGCGGCCCGCGTGACGGCTTGCTCGAGCGCGGCGGCCTCGTGACCGGTCGCGTGGAGCGAGGAGCCGAAGACGACGGTCTGATCGACCCCGGGTTGTCCCTGCAGACGCGCCGCGAGCTCCGCAAGGTGCTCGCCGTGGACCGACCAGGTGCTCAGCCGCTGGCTGTCCACCACGTCGGTGGCGGTGCCTTGCACGAGGAGCTTGCCGTTGGCGATGAAGGCGAGCTTGTGGCAGCGCTCGGCCTCGTCCATGTAATGAGTGCTCACCAGCACCGAGATCCCGAGGGCGCACAGCCGATGCAGCTCCTCCCAGAAGTCGCGGCGCGCGGTCGGGTCGACGCCGGCGGTCGGCTCATCGAGCAGCAGCAGGCGCGGCTGATGCAGCATGCAGGCCGCGAGCGCCAGGCGCTGCTTCCAGCCGCCCGAGAGCTCACCCGCGAGCTGCTCGGCCCGGCCGGCGAGGCCCAATCCCTCGAGCGCTTGGCCGACCACCTGATCCCGATTGCGCATCTGGTAGACGCGCGCCACGAAGTCGAGGTTTTCGCGGATCGAGAGGTCCTCCCAGAAAGAGAAGCGCTGGGTCATGTAACCGACGTTGCGCTTGATCTCGGCGCTTTCGCGCAGGATGTCGTAGCCGAGACACGTGCCGCTGCCCGAGTCGGGCGTCAGCAGGCCGCACAGCATGCGAATCGAGGTCGTCTTGCCGCTGCCGTTGGGCCCGAGGAATCCGAAGATCTCGCCCGGCTGAACCTGCAGCGACAGGTCGGTAACCGCGTGCTTGTCGCCGAAGCTCTTGTTGAGCCCGCGGACGTCGATGGCGGGGGTGGCGCTGGCGTTCACTGCAGCCGCACCTCGAGTGGCTGGCCCGGATGGAGCTTCGCGGCGTCCTGCGGCGCCGGGTGCGCCTCGACCATGTATACGAGCTTGCCGCGGGTCTCGTTGCTGTAGATGACCGGTGGGGTGTAATCCGCCGCAGAGGACACGTAGGTCACCGCAGCCGCCACGTCCGCCGTACAGCCGTCGCAGTGCAGGCTCACCTTGCGGCCCACGGCCAGATCCCCCAGGACCTTCTCGGGAACGAAGAACCGCACCTTGATGTTCTGCGGCGGGAGCATTTGCACCACGGGATTTCCGACGGCCACCCACTCGCCTTCCCGATAGAGCGTGTCGTAGACGAGGCCCGCTTTGGGCGCTGCGATCGATTTCTCACCCACCTTCCAGTCCGCCTGGTCCAGCACCGCGCGTGCCGCCTGCACCTGGCGCGACTGGGCCTTGAGCTGCTGCGCGCGCCCCGGCAGCCGTGCCACCGCCAGCTGACTTTCGAGCTCGTTGACGTGTGCCGCGTCGCTCCGCGCCTGCGCAAGCGTCGCCTCGAGCTGCTCGCGCGAGATGCCGCCGGCGCGGTACTGCACCTCGTCGCGCTCGCGCTGCAGCGCCGATTTCTGCGCCGCCGCCTGCGCCTGTGCGAGCTGCGCCTGCACGACCGCGACTTCCGGCGCGCGTTTGCCGGTCTCGAGATCGGCGAGCTGCGCCTCGGCGGCCGCCAGCTGCTGCTGCGCCTGATGTTGCGCGGCCTTCTCTTCGATCGCCTCGAGCGTGAAAAGCGGCGTGCCCTGGTCGACCTGCTGGCCGCGGGTGACAGCGAGGTGCTCGAGACGGCCGGGCTGCGACGATGCCAGGTAGACGAATTCGCCCTCGACGTAGCCCTGGTAGCTGGCGCCGTTAGAGCCCGAGCACCCGGCCGCAACGACGAACAACATCACGCCGACGGGGATGAGCGAAGTTCTGGGGATCCGAGGCATAACGTTCCTCAAGCGGATCTCGCGCTCCGGCGTGCGGGTTTCGAAAAGGCGCTCACCAGGAGCGCCTCGGCGTGACGCGCGACGTCCTCGCGATCGACGCCCTGGAGTATCGGCAACACCTGCCACAGGCGCATCGTGGCGAGCGGCAGGAAGGTGAGGCCGAGGACGGAGAGCAGGACCAGACGGGGCTCCAGCCGCGGACTCACCTCGCCTCGGCGCTGGGCGCTCGCCACCGCGCTGATCAGGTGCCGGACGTATTCGAAAGGCAGAATGCGGATGAGACGGTCGCGCAGCTGGCCGCCCTCGCTCATGACTTCGCGCAGCCACAGAGAGGGGAGCCACGGGTTGACTTCGGTGGTCTTGACGATGCGCTGTACGAGTCCGCGCAGCATCGGCACGACCTCGTTGGTTTCGACGACCGGCGCCCACACGCCGGTCACGATTTCGCGAAGCCGCTCCTCGGCGACCGCATCGAGCAGCCGCTCGCGGCTGCTGAAATAGTAGTGAAACATCGCGGGAGTGACGCCGGCCTTGGCGGCGATCTCCGCGATGGTCGTGCCGGCCACGCCTCGTTCGGCGAACAGCCTGAGGCCCGCATCGAGCAGCCGTGCCCGCGCGTCTACGGCGGCGCCCTGCGGAGGGCGACCGATGCTGCGGCGCGCAGTTCTTGCCGAGTTCATGGTGAAATAATAATCAATGAGTTAATTAATTTCAATCACACCACCCACGCTCGACTTCAGCGTGATGGGCGCAGCCTGGCTGCTTCGCTTAAGCCTGCGGGGCGGCCGTCCACGGGTTCCCCGCGAAGCCCGTCACACAAGGTCGAACGCAAGGTCGCCGAGTGAGAGTTATGTCACGGCCGCAGCGCACAAAAGCGTAGCTAATCTGCGTACTTGCGACACACAGGTTTCACTACGTGCAGGAAACCGGGTCCTCTCGAGTCCTGAGCGGATTGACGGTGACAGGACGGCTGTTACTGATCAACGTTCTGCTGCTCGCTGCCTTGATCGTCGTCGGTTCGATCTGCTGGCGCGCGATTGACCGGCAGCGCCAGGCGATGGCCGATCTCGCCCTCATCAGCCGCGCAGCCCGTTACCACCAGGAGATCCAGGTGGTGAACGCCAGTCTGCGTACCAGCGTCTACGCTGTGCTGGCCAGCCCGGCGACGCATGCGACGATTGACAGTGTCGAAGCGTCCCTCGAAGACGACCTGAAGGAAGGCCGCAGCGATCTGCGCGGGCTGGAGCACTTCGCCCTGCCGCAGGATCTCGCCGAGGGATTTGCCAGCGTCCGCGACAGCGTCGAGCTCTACCAGGCCCGCGCGCGCGAGACTGTCCAGGGCCTCGCGTCCGGGCCGGCCGCCGCCGCGGTTCTGTTGCCAGCCTTCAACGCCTCCTACGACGCCGTGCAGCAGGCGATGGAGCATCAGACGCTGATTCTGGCGCGGCGAATCGTTGCGGCGAGCGACGCGGCAGACCAGACGTCGGTCGATGCCAAGCGTTGGCTGATTTCCGCGAGCGCGCTTACCAGCGTGCTGGTGTGTGCAATGGTGGCACTGTTGACGGCGTCCATCCGCCGTTCCCTGCGGCGCGTGCGCGACGTCGCGCAGGGATTTGCGGCAGGGGACTTTCGGGTCCGGGCACCGACGACGGCTCGCGATGAGGTTGGGGAACTCGCGGACGCCATCAATCAGCTCGCCGACAACCTCACCACGATGATGGGGCGGCTGCGGGCCGAGGCCGACCGCGATGGCTTTTCCAAGCAGGTCGCAGAGGCGCTCGAGATGGCAGATAGCGACCGCGCCGCCTATGAGGTGGTGTCGCGCGTGATGGACAGCGTCGCTTCGGATCGCCCGATGGAGCTTTTGCTCGCGGACTCGAGTCGAGTGCACCTGGAACGGGCGGCGCAGCACCCGAGGGCAGGGGCTCCGGGCTGCCCTGTCGAGTCACCGTTTCACTGTGTCGCGGTGCGCCGCGGCAACGCGGTGACGTTCGCGGACAGCGATGCGCTGAACGCCTGCCCCTGCCTGCGGGGGCGGCCGGAGGGGAAAATCTCGGCGTTCTGCATGCCGCTCAGCTTCATGGGCCGCTCGCTTGGCGTGCTGCACGTGACCGGAGCTGCCGAACAGCCGCCGAGCGCCCAGCAAATCGCCAACCTGACGACCCTCGGCCTGCAAGCCGGAGGTCGCATCGGGACTTTGCGAGCATTCCAGCGGACCCAGCAACAGGCCTCCACCGATCCGCTCACCGGGTTCAAAAACCGCCGTGCCGCCGAGGAACTGGTGCGGGGCCTGCGCGCCCGGCAGGTTCCTTACGCGCTCGTGGTGTGCGACCTCGACCGCTTCAAGATGCTCAACGACACCCACGGACATGCCGCGGGCGACAATGCCTTGCGACTGTTCGCCGAGACCGTGCGCTCGGCACTGCGCACCGACGACATTGGGGCGCGCTGGGGTGGCGAGGAGTTCACACTCGTCCTGCCCCGCGCGGGCGCTGCCGAAGCCGCCGAGATTGCCGAACGCATCCGCGAGAGCTTGGCCAGGCGGCTGCTCGAAGCCAGAAGTCCGGCTTTCACCGCCAGCTACGGGGTTTGTGATTCGAGCATGGGCGGCGCCTTCGAGGAGCTGATTCGCCTCGCCGACGAGGCCCTGTATCGTGCCAAGGAAGCCGGACGCGACAGAGTCTGCGTTGCGAGTCCCGGGCGCGATTACGACGCACCGCGCCGCTCGCCGGATCAGGACGCCACGGTCGACCTGCCCATGATGGCCGTGGGCGAATGAGAGTTCACGGTCGTACCCCTGTCATGCGCACCGCGCTTACGAGCGCAGCGAATAGCGCGAGCACCGCGGCTGCGCACAGCGCCAGGTTCGAGCCCGTCGCGGGGTAGGCGCGGAACAGGATCGCCACGCCCGCCGCTCCGAGCGTCTGCCCGACGAGCCGCGAGGTGCTCAGCATACCGCCGGCGGCTCCGCTGCGCGCGCGCGGGGCCGAGGAGAGGATGGCGTGATTGTTGGGGGACTGGAACAGTCCGAACCCGAAGCCGCACACGGCCATGCGCCAGATGAAGCCCCAGGCGCTGCCGTTTTCCGGGAAGAAGGCGAGGAGCGCGAGTCCGCCCGACATCACCAGGAGCCCCAGGCCTCCGAGGAGTCCTGCGGGGTAGCGCTCGGCGAGCCGGCCCGCGACCGGCGCGGTGAGAGCCAGCGCCACCGGCCAGGGGGTCATGTAGAGGCCCGTCTCCACCGCGGTGTGCCCGAGGCGCTGGATCTCGAAGGGCAACGATACGAGCGCGCTCATCTGGCCGATGAAGGCGCAGGTCGAGGCGGCCAGCGAGAGCCTGAAGAGCCGCACACGCATCAGGTCGAACGGGATGAGCGGGGCGGCGCGCACGAGCTCGTGGCGCACCAGCACCACGGCGAGCACGGCGCCGCCCAGGATCTGCAGCAGCGCCAGCCAGGTCGCCGAATGGTGCGCGAGGGACTGCAGCCCCGCGAGCAACAACCCGAAGGTGCCGGCGTAGAGCACCGCGCCCGCGAGGTTCAGCGACCGATGGGCGCGCTCGGCGTCGGGGAGCGAGTAGCGGGCGATCACGATGGTGAGGATCCCGAGAGGCACGTTGATCCCGAACAGCCAGCGCCACTGCGCCACCGCGAGCACCGCCGACGCGATCGTGGGACCCAGGGCCGCGGAGGTCGCGACCACGAAGGCGTTGATGCCAATGGCACGACCGAGATAGCGGTGCGGATAGGTGAAGCGCACCAGCGCCGCGTTGACGCTCACGATCCCCGCCGCACCGAGTCCCTGGATGAGGCGGGCGATGCTCAGCGTGAGGAGCGAGGGCGCGAGTGCACAGGCAAGCGAGGCGAGTGTGAACACCCACAGCCCGGCCTGCGAAACGCGCCGGTACCCGATGACCTCGCCGAGCGCGGCGAGCGGCAGCAGCACGACCAGGATCGCCAGCTGATAGGCGTTGACCACCCAGATCGAGGCGGCCGAGCTCGCGTGGAAATCACGCGCGATGGTCGGCAGCGCCACGTTGGTGATGGTGCTGTCGAGCACCGACATGCAGATCGACAGCAGGATGGCCGCGATGGCCCAGTAGCGGCGCGGTACCGGCAGGCCGTCCGGGGCGCTCGCATGCTGCGCGGAGGCGGAGCTCGGGCTCGACATCCACTGCATAATACTGAGAGGCGGCGCTCGAGGTGTCATAAGCTGGCGCGGAGCACCGTCGCGTTTCTCTGTATAGACTCGGGGTAGCGGGGCGTGGCTACAATACAGTGGCCGCGTCACGTACCAGCCAACAACAACAAGCGTGTCCACCGAGCTGAACGATCAAGCCGTACTGATCGGCCCGCCGCCCGAGCGGCGGCACGGCGAGCGCCGCCGGCAGGTGCTGCGGGCGTTGCTGCTCGGAAGCTTCCGTGTGCGGCGGCGCCAGCCGCGGCGTGCAGGCGAGCAGGCACCCGCCCCCGCCCC
>Ga0210410_10001774_pt1 | contig 19879 bp, 13 predicted proteins | sample IncBWC4MmetaG_FD_161058 | JGI IMG/M metagenome (GOLD analysis project Ga0210410, IMG submission 161058) | Forest soil microbial communities from Barre Woods Harvard Forest LTER site, Petersham, Massachusetts, United States - Inc-BW-C-4-M | ecosystem: Environmental > Terrestrial > Soil >... | reverse complement strand
TTGTCGTCCTCCGGGTACTCCTGTTCCAGCCGGCTGGAGATTGTGTTCATCTCCGACTGAGCCTGCTTCAAGTCGACGCCCGGCTTGAGCCTGGCGACGACCACCGAATGATGTTCTCCCCGCACGGCTCGTTCTTTGTCGGTCCACGCCATGGGCGTCCACATCTGCGCAAAGTCAGGGAATTGAAAGCTGGCTGGCATAACACCGGACACCAGATAGCTCTGCCCGTCCAGCATGATGTTCTGGTCGACGATGGCGGGATTCGATCCAAAATGCTCTTGCCACAGGCGATGGCTGAGCACTACCACGTTCGAGTGACCGGGTTGATCTTCTTCAGAAGTAAACACACGGCCCAACATCGGCTGGACCGCCAGAGTCGAGAAAAAACCGTAGGAAGCGGCACACGCGTCGATCTGCTCGGGTTTATCTGTTCCGGTGAAAGTAAACCCGTGGAATGTGTAGATCGCCATTCCGTCAAAGACGTGGTTCTGGCGCTCCCAATCCAAATAGTTCGCCGCGGAGACCGAGAAGGTCGTCATCCCGGGGAAACTCTTGGGCGGAGGCACGTGCCAGACGCGAACCAGACGATCGGCATCTCGAAATGCCAGCGGCCGCAGTAGTACTCCATTCACCACACTGAAGATCGCGGTGTTGGCGCCAATCCCCAGTGCCAGGGTAATTACGGCAACCGCCGTGAAGCCAAGGCTCTTGCGGAGTTGGCGTAGGGAAAAACGTATGTCCTGGAATAGTCCGTTCATCTTCTACTCCTACTCGTAACGCAGCGCCAATAACGCATTAGCGGAGATCCTGAAGTATTCCGCTCATACGTGCACAACCGCCATCAGCTTCTGCAACTCTTCTTCCGCCACGACCTTGCCGTCGAACAAATGCACTTCACGCTGGGCGTGTTTGGCGAACCGCGGATCGTGTGTCACCATGCAGATCGTGGCGCCTTCGCGATGCAGGTTCTGGAGCAACTCCATCACCGCTTCTCCGTTCCGTGAATCCAGATTTCCTGTGGGTTCGTCAGCCAGCAGGATGGATGGTTTTCCGCCGAGCGCACGGGCCACGGCGACGCGCTGCTGCTGACCGCCGGAGAGTTGAGAGGGATAATGCCGGACACGGTGCGCCATACCCACACGCTCCAGAGCTTCCATCACGCGTTTCTTTCGCTCGGGCGCTGCCATCCTCTGGCGATAGGTGAGAGGCAGTTCGACGTTTTCGTACACCGTCAGATCGCCAATCAGGTTGAAGCTTTGGAAAATGAATCCGATCTCCTGGTTGCGGATGCGCGAACGCTCGGCAAAATCGAGGTTCTCGACCGACTTCGCATTCAACGAATAACTACCCGCAGTCGGCGTATCAAGCAAACCGATGATCGAGAGCAGGGTGGATTTACCGCAACCCGACGGTCCCGACATCGCCACGTACTCCCCTTTGGCAATGGACAGATGCACGCCCGACAACGCGTGCGTTTCAATCTCGTCGGTATAGAAGACCTTGGTCATCTCCTGGATCTGAATCAACGGTTGTCCGGCTTCGGTCATGGCTTCTGTCCTCGATGTTAGGAATTTCCTTGTTTCTGGATTTCGTAGTTCTCGATTTCGGCGCTTACTCCAGACGGATGCGATCCGTCTTATCCCAACGTGACATGTCGGAAAGAATGACGGTGTCACCTTCGCGAAGGCCTTCGAAAATCTGGATCGAATTCACTGACTCGCGCCCAACTTTTACGGGCACGCGAAGCGCTTCTTTGTTGTCCGCATCCAGCTTGAACAGACTGATCGTGCTGTTTTCCTGCCCGAATGCCGGACGCCCCACATAAAGAATGTTATCCAGTCGTTCCAGGTCGATGGTCCCATCCACGCTCAAGTCCGGGCGTGCCCCTCCGGGCAATTCGCCAGTGAGTTTGACGTCCACGGTTACGGTTCCGTTTTGTACGGCTGGGTCGACCCGCATCACCGTGCCGGCGATGATGCCGTTGTGCGTGTCGATTGCCGCCGGTTCGCCATCCCGCACATCCCTGGCCTGGGTTTCAGCGATCTTCAATGTCGCCATCAGATGATTCGGCTCGACCACTTTTGCGAGCATTGCTCCGGGCTGAACATGTTGTCCGACTTGCAGCGGCAAATCCACCAGCACTCCGTCGATCCCCGCTCGGACTTTCAGTGCTTCGAGTTGTTTCTGCTTCAACTCGGCCAGTGTCCGAGCCTGGTCGACCTTGGCCTGTTCCTGCGCGAGTTGCGTTTCAATGGCTTTCTTGTTGATCACCAGTCTCTGCTCTTCAAGATCGTTTCTAGTGGTAAGTTCATCCGCTTTGCCCTTGGACGCTTTATAAGCCAGACCGGAAATCACACCGAGGTCGTAGAGGGCCTTGTCCGTATCCGATTGTCGCTGCGCCTGGCTGTAGTCTGCGGTCACAGTTGCGGCGCCAGCTCTCTGGGTCATCAGATCGCTCTCGAGCTTCACGCGCAGGCTCTGGTACTCGGCTTCTGCCGCCTTCAATTGCAGTTGTGCGTCCACGGCTGCCTGCTCTACTTGTGGATTGCTCATCTCCAAAAGAATGGCATCTGCTTTTACCTGCGAACCCGGCAGCATGCGAATGCGTACCACTGTGGCTTCGGTCTCCGCAGGAATTTGGCGAACCGCTTCCTGAGCGGGGACAAGCGATCCCGGTCCACGCACTTGCCGCAGCATGGACCCATGCTTCACGGTGTCGGTCCACACCGTTCCGCGCTCGACCGAAGGTGCTGCCGGTCGAAGTCTTGAGACTCCGACCGTCACCGCTGCGATGAGCACTGCACCGATCGCTGCGAACACAATCTGGCGGCGGATTTTCTGACGCTTGAATTCTGGTCGAGCGATATCCATTGCGCTACTCCGTGGCAACTCGCCCTCCATATGGGACCATATGGCAAAGGGATCTAAGCACTGAAAATACAGCGAGATAGCCATCGTGGTGGCTCGGTCGAGCAACAGCCGGTGTCCGCTGCCGGAATCGCCTGTCCACTATCGGACAACACAGCACCTGTGAATCGCGTGTATTAGCGGTGTCAGGAATCAGAAAAAAGAGGAGACGAAAAGACGCAGAGACGCTGCGGCTTGATTCGCCCGCACGGACTACTTGCTGCGTACCTGACCGTTCATCGATTGGGCGATTAGATTGAGGTATTGGAGGCGTTCTGCCGTAGGCTCCGACTGCTCGAGAAAACTCAGCCTCGCGGTGGAGCAACGGGGCACGGTCATCAGGTCTGCCACCTTCAGCAAGGAAGGGCAATCACGACCTCCTTTTCGCCCGTACAACTGCCCACAACGAGGAGCTTAATCAGATCGGACGATATACTTTCGCAACTGCGGTGTGCAATGAAGAAGCTATTTTACGACCGGATCACGACCACCATTGAACGCGAATGGTTAGCGCAGATCGTTGCCGGGACAAGAAAGATCGATATCGCCAGATCAAACCGTACTGGACGAAGAGATTCGAGAAGCGCTGCCCTTCGAAACTTGAGGCTCGGGGTGCTGTGCTGGGAAAACTTGCTAGGGAGTCGAATCGGGAGTTGGAATCGGCGAGCAAAACTGCAACCGCTTCAACTGATTGAAAAATGGTAGGCACGAGGAGACTCGAACTCCTGACCTCTACCGTGTCAAGGTAGCGCTCTAACCAACTGAGCTACGCGCCTACTTTGTGTTTTCAAGCACTTGCAGCAGCCGACGTTGACGGCGTGGGGCCATTTCGGGCTAACAAAGATTTTACCACGCGTCCTCGCGCCTTGCGCTTCGGTAGCCGCCAAAATCTCACTTGCGATACGATACGCCGGAACTTCTCCGCGACAAGCCATGCGTTGCACCATCTTAGGGTGAATGCCTCCGGCATAGACCAATCATAGCGCCGGCATTTGCATTTGCATGTTGCGCCAGCAACATCACTATGTTGTAATAGCAACATAGGAGAATGCACTATGAGCGAAATCCTGAAAGCACTCTTCAGTCGGCGAGCAGTCAAGGCCTTTGAACCGGTCGAAATCCCGCAAGTGCTGCGGGAACAAATTCTCGATGCAGCCCGCCATGCTCCCTCCAGTTTCAATTCGCAACCGTACCGGTTCTTTTGGGTGGAATCGTCGCACAGAAAGGCAACCGCGGCGAAACTCTGCATGGGACAAATGCCTGCGGCAACGGCGTCGGCGCTGGTGGTTGCGGTGGCCGACATCGGGTCGCTGGCAGCGACCTCGCAAGCCCAGTTGGAGTGGATGCGCAGGAGCGGAGTCAGTCACGCCAAAGTCCGAGACTACGAGCGGACGGCGAAGATCGGCCGGATCCTGTTCATGCCGGGACCGTTCGGCATTTTTGGCGCGCTCAAGTGGACGATTTTTCGGCTGGTGAATTTGTGGAAGACGATGGGGATGCCGCCGGTGTTTCGGCAGGACCAGCTAAAGTGGGCGATGAAGAGCACATCGTTGGCATGTGAGAATCTGATGATTGCCGCCGAAGCACTGGGACTCAACACGTGCCCCATGGAAGGATTCGACGGCCGCAGGCTCTCCAGATTTCTCGGGCTGTCAACCCGGTATCATGAAATTGTGATGGTGATTGCGATCGGAAAGAAATCGCCTGCCTATGCGGAACCGCCTCAGTGGCGGCGACCTCTCGAGGCCACGGTAACCGTCCTATGATCCTTGGTCCAAACAACGATGTTTCAAACAAGCATGTTCCAAAGCAGGATATCCCTCAAGACATCCTACGGGACTCAGTACTTGCCCACGTTGCCGCCGCCTATTTTTCCGTCGGGAAGAGACTTGAACGAAAAACCCGGTGCTCTGCGACTCGTGGCTTCATCTTATCCACACTCCGGGGCGGTACCACGCTCAATCAAAATCAAATCGCCACACTTCTCGGTTTCGATCGAACCGTCGTGCACCGAGCTATCAAGTCAATGGTTCAGGAAGGGGTTGTGTCGGAGAGAAAAGCAAAATCGGGCAGAGCAATTCACGTTATGTTGACGCCAAAAGGCCACCGATACAGGAAACGCCTGATCGATGTGAGGATCGCCGCTGACGATAAACTCCGAAAAGAACTGACTCCGGAAGAGCGCGCAACCCTTCTTCGCCTCTTGAAGCTGATTGCCGAATTAGAGTTCTGAGACTGCGCCGCCCTCCATTCTGGATGGTGTTGCACCTTGCCGGCAAGGGAAAGCACATCCCGGTAGTGTCTGTCCTGGGGTCTGTTTTCGCGTCGTGAAAACGGGGGTTGCGTTGAGCTCTTTACATTGGTTAGATTGAGCGCGCGCGATGGATTGCATTGCGCGGAGGCGTTGATGATAGATGCAGTAGGAAGTGCACACCGGAGAGTCAGTCGGACCAGGGTCAGCGCTCGAAAGTTACTGAACTGGACGGCGATTGCTACCACGATCTTTTCTTCAGTGGTGGCGCAGAGTAGAACGGCCGCTGCGCAAACCGCTGCTGACAGCCCTGGAGCGCCGGCGTCCATCATTCGCGTCGACGCGACACCGGGCCATGTGATCAATTCGTTCGATCCAGATAGCGCACTGGGCAGTTCGCTCGATGTTCTATCTCATGACGGCATCGACAAGGTCTACACTCCGCACATCATCCAGGAATCTTTGTCTGCGGGATGGGGACCAATCTCCTATCGCAACAACAGCGAACTTCGCATGGCCGCCTGGCACTGGACTGAAAACGGAACCTGGAGCGACCCCGTCCACAAGAACGGATACTTCACCGGCAGCACGGAACTCAAGGAACCGGTGCGCTACATTCTCTCGTATGCGCTCCCGCACCGGGGATTCTCGACCAGCGGCGACCGGCCCATCATGGGTCCGAACCTCAGCTACTGGAAGAGCAATCCATATCTGACCAGCAAGTTCACGGGGGAGAACGACTCCCTGCATCCGCAATGGGTCATCGTCGATCTCAAAGCCGAAAAGCCGGTGAGTGCGATTCGCATAGGGTGGGCCAGTCCGTATGCCACGACCTATCAAGTGGAGTACTGGGTGGGAAAGGGTGCGCTGGATTTTGACGCCGGACCGCAAGGCGAATGGAAAACTTTTCCCTCGGGCATGGTGAAGAGCTCGCCGGGCGGCACTGTGTCGCTTAAGGTCGCTGATACGCCGGTCTCAACTCAGTACGTGCGCGTCTTGATGACGGAGTCCTCCAATAGCTGCGATGAGCATGGTTCAGACGACATTCGGAACTGTGTCGGATACGCGATTCGAGAAATTCGAGTCGGGGGCGTGGATAGTAGCGGCGCCTTCGTCGAGGTCCAAAAGAGCCTCAGCGAACGGCCCACTACCTATACGTCATCCTCCATCGATCCCTGGCACTCCGCGGCTGATGCCGACGTCAACGCCACAGGAAGTTATCAGCACAGCGGTTTCGATCTTTTCTTCACCAGCGGACTCACTAACAACTTGCCCGCGATGATTCCGGTGACCATGCTCTACGGGACACCGGACGATGCGGCGGCCCAGATTGCGTACGTTGAGAAGCGCGGCTATCCCATCTCCTATATAGAGATGGGCGAGGAACCCGACGGCAAACACGCCATGCCGGAAGACTACGGTGCGCTTTACCTTCAGTGGGCCTCTGCCATTCACAAGGTTGATCCCAAACTCAAACTGGGCGGGCCCGTTTTCGAAGGCGTCAATGAAGATATTCGAGTATGGCCTGATGCCCAGGGTCGCACTTCGTGGATGGGCCGATTTGTAGACTATCTGAAGGCGCACGGTCGACTCGGCGACCTCGGTTTCGTATCGTTTGAGCACTATCCGTTCGAACCGTGCGACATCACCTGGAAGAGCCTCTACAAAGAACCGACATTGGTGAAGCACATTCTCCAGATCTGGCGAGATGACGGTGTTCCCAAAGAAGTGCCGCTGATGATCACCGAAGATCATCTCGCGGCCGGCCTCACCGGACCGATGACAACGATCTTCGCGGCTTTATGGCTGGCCGACAATGTGGGCTCGTTCTTCGAAGGGGGAGGCGCTCTCTTCACTCACTCCCCTATCCAGCCTCAGGGCATTCAGAACACTTGTTTAGGTTGGTCCTCCTGGTCGAACTTTGTATCGGATGAGGAGACGCTCGAAATCAAGGGATATACCTCGCCGTACTTCGCGGCGCACATGATCAATCTGGAATGGGTGCAGCACAGAGCCGGTGTGCATTCAATGTTTCCCTGTTCCACCGACATCAAAGACGCTGACGGCAATCTCCTGGTGACCTCGTATGCGGTGCACCGTCCCGATGGCAACTGGTCGTTGATGTTGGTCAATCGAGATGAGACCAATCCGCACGCGGTGCGGGTTGTCTTCGAGGACGCCAAGCGCAAGCGGGAAGCATCTTTTTCAGGGCCGGTCACCCTTGTGACCTTCGGCAGCGAACAATATGTGTGGATCAACGACGGTCCCAACAGTCATGCTGATCCCGACAATCCGCCGGTGGCCAGCACTATAAAAGCAGAGTCGGGGACGATTTTCACTCTGCCAAAAGCTTCGATTACGGTGCTGCGGGGCAAGGTAGGCGGTCTGATGGAGTAAGGTTCTCAGTGATATTCAAAGGAGAGATTCTATGACAATCAACACCCGGCGAAATTTCTTTGGCAAGATGGCGACGACTGTGGCCTTTGTAACTGGCGCACCGAAACTCTTCGCTCAACAAGCTCCCGCTGCCGCACCTAAAGTTGGTAGCACACCCGCGGACGCGCCGAGCAAAGATACTCCTCGTCGCCCCAGCGGCGATCACCACACACTCAACGGGATCTACTATTTCTCTGGGACGGGTTCGAATGACGGTTATCCCAAAGAAGATCATGTCCTGGTGACTGACCCCTTCGAAAAACACGTCACTCGCACCATGGACGCGCTCAAGAAGACGGTCGAGCATGCTGGCTGCACCATGGATAGCATCCTCCATCTCCAGGTCTTTCTCTGCCTGCCTCTCGCCGACGGTATCTCCATGCCCACCGGCAAAGCGCGGTTCGACGCGCATAAAGCGCAGTACGACGCGTTGAACAAAATTTACGGGACGTATTTTTCACCCGGCAAAGCTCCGTCTCGCGCCTGCATGGCTCTGGAATGGATTCCTGGCGATTCGCTGATTGAAATCGTGGGCAGCGCGATGGTCGTCAATCCGCCCGCACCACCTGCGGATCGATAATAGACGATCGATAATTCGCGAAGAAAGTTGAAAGGGGCTGCGCGTGAATCTGAAGTTTGGTTGGAATCGCCGATCGTTTCTGACCGCGGTCGGGGCAATATCGGGCGGTCTGTTCGCTCCGGCCGAGTTGAACGCCGCGGGCATCTTTGGCAAGAAGCGCAAGTCTTCCATGCCATCAGCGGACGGCAGCCCTATCGTCTCCATCACGACTGGCCTTGGCTCTACCGGCGACATTTATGCCGAGCTGGGAATCACACCTCTCGTCAACATCAACGGCACGCTCACCGTCATTGGTGGATCGGTGATGAAGCCCGAGGTCATGGAACTCCTCCGGAGAGGCAACGAGCACTGTGTTTCGATCGACGACCTTGAGATTGCAGCCGGTAAGTTCATTGCGAAACTGTGCAAATCCCCCGCCGGCTATACCGGTCTGGTGACGGGTGGCGCAGCCGCGGCCATGGTTGTCGGCTATGCAGGCATGATGACCGAAGACCTCGAGCCCCGGATGCGAGACATTCCCGACGTAAGCGGTTTTCCCAGGAACGAAGTCATCATCCAGAAAAGCCATCGATATCCGTTTGACCACCAAATCCGCCAGACTGGCGCGAAGCTGGTTGAAGTCGAGACGCGCGAAGAGATGATTGCCGCCATCAATCCGAAGACGGTGGCGATCCACTTCACCAATATCCTCTCGGATAAGGGCAAGGTCAGCGGCCCTGAGACCGTCGCGATTGCTAAAGCTCATAACATCTACACCTTCAACGACGCCGCTGCAGACGTGCCACCGAAAGAGCGGCTTTGGGAGTATCCGGCAATCGGTTTCGACATGGTTACATTTAGCGGAGGCAAGGACATCCGCGGACCGCAGGCATCCGGCGTACTGATCGGCAAAGAGGAGTTAATCCGCTACTCCCTGCTGAACATGAGCCCGCAGGAAGACCGCATCGGCCGTTGCTGCAAGGTCGGCAAGGAGACTATTTTTGGCTTACTTAAAGCGCTTGAGCTCTTCGTGAACGAGGACTTCGATGCCGAGTTGAGTAAGTATGACGCGCGCGCACAGGCCATTACCGATGCGGTGAAGAAATTCGGCGTGACGCCGCTCCCTCGGGCGTTCAATCCTCAGGCTCTCGGAAATGTCACGCCGCGTTACGCTTGGCACATCGATCCGTCAAAGCTCAGCATTACCGGGCCGGAAGTAATCCAGAAATTGGCCGACACCCGGCCAATCGGTATCGGCAGTATGGGTGCCGGTGCGAGCGGCATGCGCGGACGCAATCCAGACGCGCCTGCGGTTGACGATCACGGCGGTCGTCATGGTCCTCCCAAAGACCCGAATACCTTCGGCTTTGCTGTCTGGCAACTCAAAGAGGGCGAGGACAAGTTGATCGCAGATCGCTTAGTCGAAATCTTCAGCGCAGTTCCGAAAGCCTAAATCTCCCTGGAAGATGAATGACTTGCCGCCGGGCTCAGCGTCCCGTCGTGGTCAAAAAACGGGCATGTGGGAAGTGATGACCGCGCTGGACGGTCTGTCGGCAATCCGGAAGTTGGCTAGAAACGTGCTTAGAGAAGATCGCGCCGTTAGATTTCCTCGAAACCGAGTGCTGAAACAACGTCGTCGGAGTGCCGCGTCAAGCATGTCTGTCGCAGTAGGGGTCGCTCATTGCTGAGGCTCCCCGCATCCATGCTCTCGGCGAGTTTCTGCGTCTTCTGTCAATGGGCTTTCAACTACAGTAATTTTGAAGCTGTTTTGAAACATGTAATACTCGTCAATCTTTCAGACAAACCAGGAAACGACGCAGATCTACTAATGGCAATGCCAAGCTCGAAGACTGCCCGTGATGCCGCTCGCCGCCGATTCCGGTTGGCGATGTCCGGCTTTGTCGTGGCGCTTGCGCTCCTGCCCTTTTCCTATAAAGTCGAACGCCGCCTGGAGACAGCTGTGCACATCAAGGGCGGAGAGGCCGAAAAAGTTGATCTGGAACTAGCGCAGCGTTTCCAGTCTCCGTTCGCCCACCGACTGATTCTGGTGATCAGCGGCATTCCCGATCCGGATTCCGCCAGCGGCGCGGATGCGCTGGGCTTCTTAACCACTTCGTTGCGGAGTGTGCCCGGAGTGTCGGGGGCGATCTCAAGCGTGGATTGGCCAGATCCTCTGTTCACCGGGAAAGATGGCGGGACCCTGATCATCGTTGGGCTGGAGCCGCACGATGAGACTGTGGAGGCGCTGGTCCCCAAACTACGGGCAAAGGCAGACTGGATGGAAGGTCAGCTTAGGTCGCAATATCCCCATATCAAACTGGAAATTACGGGCGAAACGCCACTGAACTTCGATCTTCGCAAGGTCAGCGCCGACGACGTCACCCATGCCGAGGAACGAGCGATGCCGGTCACTCTCGTGCTGCTGGTGCTGGCTTTCGGCAGCCTCGTGGCCGCGCTATTGCCTCTGGGAGTTGGACTGCTCTCCATCTCCATGGCGTTGGGTGCGGCGGCGCTCCTCTCACATTATCTGCATCTGTCGATTCTGGTACAGAATCTGGCAACGATGCTCGGCCTCGGCTTGGGTATCGACTATGCCTTGCTGATGGTGAGCCGGTTTCGCGAAGCGTTGGCCGAAGGCTGTGATCCCGGCACTGCTGCCGATCTTGCTGCCAGTCAAGCGGGACGTACGCTGATCATCTCGGCTACGACCGTTGCAATCGGATTTTCGGCGCTCCTGATTGTGCCGATCAGCGAGCTGCGCTCCATCGGGATAGCCGGCCTGCTCGTGACCGCTTTGAGTGTCATGTTGTGTACATCCATTCTGCCTTGGGCGCTTGGTCTGCTGGGGCATCGCATCAATGTCGCAAAAGTCAGTATTCCAGATGGACGATCAAAACCGCGAGACCCATGCGCGGCGAGTGAGAGGTGGGTGCGGTGGGGCTGCATCGTAACCCGGCGGCCCTGGACAGCTTTGCTTGTCGCCGGGATTCCGCTACTGATCCTAGCATTCCAGGCACGGAGAATCTCTCCGGGCATTCCAGACCATGACTCGCTTCCGGCCGCAGCCGAGTCGGTGCAAGCACTGCACACGCTTCAGGGCATGGGGCGGTCGGGCATTGTGCAGGGTCTCCGAGTGATCCTGGAGTTGCCGCCGCAGTCTCCACCGCTCTCGCCAAGCGGCTGGCTAGCCATCACTCGCTTGACGAAGCGTTTCGAGAGCGATCCTAGAGCCGAGGAGGTCCTATCTCTTCCGACCCTAACGGGAATGTCTGACACGGCGGATGCCGCCCACGAACTGCCAGAGTCAATCCGTAAGAGTTTTCTTCGCAGCGATGGCCAGACTACCTTGATTGAGTTGCTGCCCGCCGCGGCTCTTTCGCCCAACCAACAGGTTCAATGGGTTCGAGATGTGCGTTCCTCCGATGTCGTGGCCATGACCGGCGTTCCGGGCGCGGTGCTGCGCGTCGGCGGCGTTCCCGCGCTCGAGGCAGATTATGACTCAGTAGTAAAAGAGCGTTTGCCGAAGGTGGTCCTCGGCGTCGTATTGGGGAGCTTTCTGGCGCTGCTGATCGGGTTACGTTCTTTAATTGCGGCTGTGAAAGCAATTCTGCTTAACCTGCTTTCCGTTGGCGCTGCATTCGGTGCTCTCGTTGTCGTTTTTCAGGACGGCCACGGTAGCCAACTTTTCGGGCTCGAGGGGCCGACCGGCAGCGTATACCCAATCGTGCCGATTCTCTCATTTGCCATCGTCTTTGGATTGAGCATGGACTATGAGGTCTTCCTGGTCGCTCGAGTTCTCGAAGAACGGCGGCGCGGTCTATGCGAGACCTCAGCGGTGGTCGAGGGTCTGGCGCGGACTGCCGGTCTCATCACCAGCGCTGCGGCAATTATGATTGCCGTTTTCACCGCATTCACCTTGGGGAGCTTTCTGGTCGTTCAAATGCTGGGTTTTACGCTGGCCGGGGCGGTGCTCATCGACGCTACCGTTGTGCGGGTGGTTGTCGGACCGGCCCTGTTGCGACTTGCCGGCGACTGGAATTGGTGGCCATTTGGCTTGCATGGGGCTGCGGCAACTTCTGAGAAGCACCTTGTTCCATGACGGCAAACGGCGTGGATTGTCCAGTTGCCAAAATACAGGGCGGCGTCATCCTGAACGGAGCCGTTCTTCAGGCGTAGTGAAGGGATCTCCCGCTTATCGACTCTCGCCGTCCCGTGCAAAACCGCATCACTACCTACAACGCGGACAACAATCCAACTAGGCGATGCGACTTATTTCACTTTCACTTCTTGAGCACCGGACGGACTGAGATCGAAGTCCTTGCGTCCAAGATGGGCCCTTGCTGAGCCCCGTTCGATTACCAGAATCGAGGAGCCGGGCTTGCCTTGCAGCTTTGCCTCTACTCGCGACGCGGACCAATCGCCATCATCGACCTGCCGCAGCCCGTAGTAAATGAAATCCTTCTGCTGCCCCGTCCCGTGGAGCGTCTTCACCACATGTACGGGGTACAAAATGCTGCGGTCAATCCACGATGTTACCGAATCATAGTAAGACCGATCCTGAGCGCCGGACGTGCTCTTAAGGACAAAGCAATCCCGTGCGCCGTATTTTTCCGGTGCCAGGAGTTCCTGATGCTTCCAGAAGAACTGGCTCTCTACCATGTCTTCATAAGAGAAGTCGGTTCCCACGAGTGGGTCGTTCCAGCGTTCGAATGGCAACACGCTAGCGGCCTTCGCGCCGGGAAGTAACGCCTCGATGGTCACGTTCCCACTCACGCTCATATGCAGAAGAAGAAGGGTCTTCTCTGAGCCAGGTCCCGAGATCTCGCATAGCAGACGCAGGCCATCGGGAAACCAGTGAGCTTTGGCGGCAAACTTGTAGTTCGTGCGCTTGCCATCGCCTTCCACCCGCGTGAGTCGCCCAGTCAACCGGTAGTCCAATTTCTCAATTCGCTGGCGCGAGCCAGTCACCACAGTCTCCAGATCAGAATTCGCCGCGAACGCCCGCGATGGATGCGCCACCGACAGCAGCACTAGCAAAGCGATGGACCATTGAATCGCCTTGAAGGCGCTGATTCTTTTCATAATGGGATCGTACCACCAGCTCGAAAAAATACGGGCAGCCTGCATGAAGAAAGAATCCGTGGAGCCACGACTACGCGCGCTTCGCGGCTGTAGCGCGAAGGGTGGGCCGGCCCCCCGGCATCGGCCTACCCGCCCCACTGTCACTCCGCATCCGTACCTTTACCATTCCGACGTCCGTACACACACCATGTCCACTTCCGACTCACTGCCGGGCCGTCCTCAAACGAGCCTTCACGGTGTGAACCTCCGAGCCATCTCGGTCGTTGGCTTTGAGAGCGGCTTGCACGGTCTTCATTTGTGAAGCCAGCCGTTTAATCTGCTCACGCTGCGCCTTGATCTGCTCTTGTTGTTCGTGAATGAGCGCGTCCTGTTCCTTGGTGGCCTCTATCAACAGCGCGGTCAGGCGGCTGTAATCGACGCTCTGGGCGTCTTTGCCGTTCTTGTCCCAGGTAACAACCTCTGGGACGACCGCCCCCACCTCCTCGGCAATCACTCCCACCTCGTGCTTGCCGGTGGCCTGCAGATCGTAGGAGACGCCGCGCAACTGCTCAACCTTCTTCAGCGCACCTTGCAGGGTGCGAATGTTGGTCTTCCAGCGGCGTGAGCTGTAGACGGACCAGCCATCGCTAATGGCTTCACCTGCGCCTTGAGCGATGGTGAAGATATTCGACGGCGTCGCCGTGCCGATCCCCACTTTGACCCCCACATTACCTAGAATCAGCGAATTGCTCTGGCTGACGACTGCTCCATAACCGATGGCCGTGCTGTTAGTAAGGGCGGTCGAGTTGATGTCCGGGCCGGCACCATATCCCAAAGCAGTATTCGAACTGCCAGTGGCGTTGTAGTAGAGCGCCAACATTCCGACGGCGGTGTTGTTGGATCCGGTGGTCGTTTTCGACAGTGCGCCATAGCCACTGGCAGTGTTCGCGGATCCGGTGGTGTTGTACTTGAGCGCACTCCAGCCTTCGGCCGTGTTGTAGAACCCAGTCGAGTTGGCGGCAAGCGCACCCGTACCGGTGGCCGTGTTTAGGCTTCCCGTCGTATTGACCTGAAGCGTCTCGCCACCTGTAGCGGTGTTCTGCTGGCCGGTTGTGTTGAGTTCCAGCGCACCTACTCCCGTGGCCGTGTTCAGCAAACCGGTAGTGTTCAGCCGCAGCGCTCCGTAGCCACTGGCCGTGTTCTCATTCCCCGTTGTATTGCTCTGCAGCGTACCCACTCCGGTGCCCGTGTTATCCACACCGGTCATCGTGGAGTTTCCTGAGAATCCGACGAACGCGTTCTGGTTGGAGAGCGTTCCGAACGCAAACGGCGCGCCGCCCAGATTGAAAGCGGAGGCGTTGACCGTGCCATTCACGTCAAGAGCGGCTCCGGGCGTGGTCGTGCCGACGCCGACTTCTCCCGTTGTGCTCTGGAAGAGTTTCGAGTTCCCCAGCTTGGTTCCGCTTAACCACAGCGCAATGTAATCCTTCGTGCCCGTGCCGCTGACCGGGGCAACAATGCCCGCGTCCTTCGTGTTCGAGCTGTTCGATGCCGCAACACGCTCCTGCGCCTGGCTGAGTGCGCTGCCGAGCAGCAACAGCGCTGAAGTCATGACTGCTTCGATTTTTTTCATAAACGCTCCTCTTCATGAGTTGATAGTTTCTTGCTTCGTGATTCCACAGATCACATCGATTTCAGCAACCACTCCGTCTGGCCTTGCGCGGCAAATTCGGAGATCCTCCGACCGCGCACACCAATGCTTCCTCTCCGTGTATTTCTCTTTTCTGTTTCGGGTTAAGCCCCCCAGCTCGCCACCACTTTCACATCGACTTCAGCAACGACGGCATGCATACCAGCGCCATCTCTCCGCTCGCCCCAATGTGCCAGTCCCGGTCGTGGCCCTCTGCGATCCCTTTTCTTGACCCCACCAGTGCGTGCGCGTCGTCCATGTTCACCATGTCCACCTCTTGCGCGCACTCTCCACACCAGGCGCGATACACCCGGGCTCTCCGCACCACCAGAACTTCATCCGTTTCGATCGTGATCTCCGTCCTCTTCCGTACGTCCATTGCGCTCCCAAACGGCTTTCCGTCCAGCCCGAATCGTGATAAATTGCTGCCCACTGCTTGGCGCGGCTCCTGCCCTCCGGTCGCCGAACGCGAACGATCCTGCCAAATGCAGGTTTAAATGTCTTCAGAGAATTCTCAGGAATTTGTTAGGCGAGATATGAGCAACCAGGGAAAGGAGTTATACGAGTTCGGCTCTTTTCGGTTAGATCCCGAAAAGCGCCTTCTCTTGCGCGACAATGAGCCGGTTCCCTTGCAACTGAAAGCCTTCGAGACCCTGCTCCTGCTGGTGCGAAACAGCGAACAGGTCGTCTTGAAGGACGAAATCCTGAAGGCGGTCTGGCCTGACACCTTCGTGGAAGAATCCAACCTCACCCAGAACATTTTCGTCCTGCGCAAAACCCTGGCTGCCATCGGCGGCGATCATCCTTATATCGTCACCATTCCCGGGCGCGGCTATCGCTTCTCCGAGAAGGTCCGCCTCATCTCCGAAGATGAAGCTCTGGTTCTTCAACGCCGATCCCGAACCCACGTCGTGATTGACGAAGTCACTGCCCAGGAAACCGCCCCAGCCCCCACTCCGCTCCCCGCACCGCGCACGAATCCGGTCAGGCTAAAAGTTCTCCTGCCCGTGGCCCTCTCAGCCGCGATCATGGCCACCGTTGCGCTTCGTCCCAACCTTCCCCCACCTCGAGTGATCCGCATCCGCCAGATGACTCACCTCGGGAATTTGCTCCACAACACTAAGCTCCTTACCGACGGCCCTCGCATTTATTTCCGCGCCTGGCAGGAAACGGATCGTGTCTTTCGCTCCATATCCACGGAGGGCGGAGAAGTTTTTCCCGTGGAGAGGCCACTCCCCGATGTCGACATCAACGCCATTTCTCCCGACCACTCGGAATTCCTGGAAGTCAAACTCGTTGACCGCCAACGCTGCCCCGGAGCGGACGATGCGTATTCCACTGTTTGGCGCGTTCCGGTCCCCTCAGGCTCTCCGCGTCCCGTGCCCGGCGTTTGCGGACGCGAGGCCTTATGGGCGCCCGACGGCCGCTCCATCGCTTTGACGCGCGACGACGGCCTCTATCTTGCCAATCTCGACGGCACCAACTCCAGAAAAGTTGCCAGTCTTCCCGACGCCCCCATCTATCTAGCCTGGTCGCCTGACGGGAAACGCATTCGTTTCTCCGTGGCCGATCCCAAGACCAACGGCACCAATCTCTGGCAGGCTGATCTCTCCACCGGCGCCGTCAGCCCGGTGATTCCCGGCTTGTCCAATCTCGCCCGTCCCTTGTCCGGCTCCTGGACCTCAGATGGCCAATACTTCGTCTACACCGCTGTAAATGACGGCACCAGAAACATCTGGGCCATCCGCGAAAAATCCGAACTCTTTCGTCACGTCAATCCTCAGCCCGTTCAACTCACCAACGGCCCGTTGAACTTCTCCCTGCCCATTCCCGACCAAGATGGCAAGCGCCTCTTCGTTGTCGGCCAGCAGTTGCGCGGACAGCTCGTCCGCTACGACGCCCCCACCCGGCAATTCCTTCCCTACGCCCAGGGCATCTCCGCCGATCAAGTCGCCTTCTCCCGCGACGGTCAATGGATGGCCTACATCGAATTCCCCGACGATACGCTCGTGCGCAGCCGCCTTGACGGCACCGACCGCCGCCAGCTCACCTTTCCTCCCATGCGCGCCTTCAACCCGCAGTGGTCTCCCGACGGCACTCAGATCGCTTTTCACGCCTCCGCTCAAATGGACGCCTACAACAAGATTTATCTCGTCTCCACCAGCGGTGGCGTCCCATCCCCAGCCACTCCCAACTCTTCCGATCGTCAGACCTATCCCTCATGGACTTCCGACGGGTCTTCCATCTTGTTCTCCAGCGCCGACGCCTCTCAGGCGAACTTCGAACTGCATGTCCTCAAGCTCAAAACCGCTCAGGTCACGCCGCTTCCCGGAACCTCTGGCCTTCACTACGGCCAGGTTTCTCCCGATGGCCGCAACGTCATTGGTGCAAATATGCTCACCGATGAACTCGTGGTCTATGACACGGCTTCGCGCGCGACCAAAACTTTGGCGGATGTCTCCGATTATCCTCGCTGGTCCGCCGACGGAAAATATGTTTACTTCCTCACTTCGTACTTCAACCCGAAAGGAAGAAAAGGCGGCATCTACCGCTGGAACCCCACTACCAACACAATCGAAACCCTGCTCACATACCCCCAGTTCCGCCTGACTGGCGCCTATGGCGTAACCTTCGCCCTGACTCCCAATGGCGAAGTCCTGTTGCTCCGCGACACCAGCAACCGCGACCTCTACGCGCTGGACGTAGACCTCCCCTAGCCGTTCCCTTCCGCCGCCTTCGTCGGTGGCAACGTTTATCGGATGATCTCCTCGAGGCCGACTTCTGGCCCGCGTCGCTGAAAGTCTGTTCCGTGGGCATAACTTCCGGGTAACCTGTCATCCGGCGCAATCCCGCCATTAGCTCTGCAGAGTTCCACCGCTTGGTCGCTTCTGTCGGATCAGCTAGAATTCACGTTCGAAACTGACACCACCAATGAGCTTTGAACAATGAGCTTTGAACCGATTGAGAATTACGGGGTGATTGGCAACATGCACGCGATTGCCCTCGTGAGTGTAAACGGCTCAATCGACTTCCTCTGCTACCCAAATTTCGATTCTCCCAGCGTGTTTGCAGCGCTGCTCGATGATCAGAAAGGTGGCTGTTTTCAGATTCAACCTCAACTCCGAAAAAGGCGGGTACGACAACTGTATTTGCCAGACACGAACATTCTGCTCACGCGATTTCTTGCGGACGAAGGCGTGGCCGAGTTGACTGACTACATGCCGATTGGGACTGATGGCCTGCAACCGAATGAGATTATCCGCACCGTAGCGGTCATCAGGGGCGAGGTCAATTTCAAGATGCGGTGCCAGCCGCGATTTGATTATGCGAGGTCTGAGCACGCTGTAAATGTCGAAGCGCGGTGCGCGGTTTTTTCACCAGCAAGCGATGCTTGTCCACCGATGGCACTGTACTCCACTGTTGCCTTGCGACAAGAATCCGCAGATGTCACATCCGAGTTCACGCTGCGAGCAGGCGAGAGGACCACATTTGTCTTTGGTGGAGTTCGCGCACAGGGAGAGCAACCGGAGATGGAGTTCGTAGAACAGCGCTTTCAGGAGACAGCACGTTTCTGGAAGAGTTGGATTGCGAAATCAAAGTATAAGGGCCGGTGGCGGGAAATGGTCAACCGTTCGGCCCTGATGTTGAAGCTGCTGATAAGTCGCGAGCATGGATCGCTGATTGCAGCTCCGACCTTTTCCTTGCCAGAAGAAATTGGTGGCATGCGCAATTGGGATTATCGCTTTACATGGTTGCGGGATGCAGCATTCACGCTTTATGCGCTGATCCGACTGGGTTTTGTTGAAGAGACTGAGGGTTTCATCGACTGGCTGAAGGGGCGGCTCAGTGACGATGCGGAGCGGGGTCCCCTGCAAGTGATGTACGGGATTGATGGCAGGCAGAAGCTCGATGAGCTGACGCTGGATCATCTGCAGGGGTATGAACAGTCGCGGCCCGTGCGTATCGGAAACGCAGCCTATCAGCAGTTGCAGCTGGATATTTATGGCGAAATGATGGATTCCATCTATCTCGCGAACAAATACGGAGATCCAATTTCGTATGCGGGGTGGCAAGAGGTTCTCCGCATATTGGAGTGGCTGAGTAAGAACTGGCAACGACCCGATGAAGGTATATGGGAGGTACGTGGCGGGCCGCGAGAGTTCCTTCACTCGCGTCTGATGTGCTGGGTGGCATTCGACCGAGCATTGCGGCTGGCCCAAAAACGTTCGCTTTCTGGGCCGCTTGATGCCTGGCAGCACACTCGCGACGCGATACGAGAGGACATTTTTGCGAACTTTTGGGATGACGAATTGCGGACGTTTGTGCAGTCCAAGGGGACGAAGGACCTGGATGCGTCGCTGCTACTGATGCCACTCATGCGGTTCATCAGCCCAGTCGATCCGATGTGGCTCTCAACCATGAAAGCAATTGAAGCACGGTTGGTTGAAGATACCCTTATGCATCGCTACGAGGCGGAACGCACGCATGTGGATGGGATTCCAGGCGCGGAGGGTAGCTTCACTGCATGCTCGTTTTGGTACATCGAATGCCTGGCGCGTGCCGGGGAGTTGGAAAAGGCCCAATTGTTGTTTGAGAAACTCCTGGGATACGCCAACCATCTTGGACTCTACTCGGAGCAAATTGGTCCAAGCGGGCAACTTCTCGGTAACTTCCCACAGGCATTCACGCACCTCGCGCTAATCAGTAGCGCAACCTATCTGGACAGGGTCCTTTCCGGCAAGGACGACTCCGTATGGCGGTAGCATTTTCGAGAATAGCCCCGTCGCGAGATCTCCTCGAAGCGACTTCTGGCCGGGAATAACTCGGGACTAATTCGCCCGCATCTCCGATTTGTGCTTGCTTTGCCGGGCTTGGTAGTTTCGCCGGATCGATCACTTCAATCGCTGTCGGCCCCACCAGAGCCACATAAATCAGGCCGCTGCGTGGGTCCACCGCCAGGGCATACGGATTCTTC
>Ga0210410_10001773_pt1 | contig 19882 bp, 19 predicted proteins | sample IncBWC4MmetaG_FD_161058 | JGI IMG/M metagenome (GOLD analysis project Ga0210410, IMG submission 161058) | Forest soil microbial communities from Barre Woods Harvard Forest LTER site, Petersham, Massachusetts, United States - Inc-BW-C-4-M | ecosystem: Environmental > Terrestrial > Soil >... | reverse complement strand
TGCGATGAACCCCGACGACCCCCGAGGCGCCGATCATGAGTGCGATCATTTCCGACATGGCGATCGAACGCTCGCCCATCCCAAGGGCGACCGCGTCAAGCTGACCCTGAGCGGCAAATTCCTCCCATATAAGGAGTATTAGTCGTCATTCCGGGGCGCGACGACGACGCGAACCCGGAACCCATGAACACCGGCTTCGGCTGCACTCGCAAGGACCGTCGTGCGAGGCTTTTTGGGTCCGTGTTCGTGGGTCCCGGGCCAGTCCCTTCGGGACATCCCGGAATGACCACCCGACGAGGAGGTAACCCCGATGGATGTGATCGATCTGAATTGCGACATGGGCGAGAGCTTCGGCGCCTGGACGATGGGCAGCGACGCCGAAATGCTTGACATCGTCACCTCGGCGAACGTTGCCTGCGGCTTTCATGGCGGCGATCCGCTCGTCATGTTCGAGACTGTCAGCCGGGCCAAGGAGAACTGTGTCGGGGTCGGCGCGCATCCGAGCTTTTTCGATGTCTGGGGCTTCGGCCGGCGCATGATCCAGGGCGAAAAACCCGAGGACATCGAAAAGACGGTGGTCTACCAGATTGGTGCGTTGCAGGGGGTGGCGCGGGCCGTCGGCCATCATGTCGGCCATGTCAAGGCGCACGGCACCCTCGCCAACCTCGCCGCGGTCGAGCGCCCGACCGCACTCGCGATCGGCCGGGCGATCGCAGCGATCGACCGCGAGCTGATCTATGTCGTGATGGCCGGCACCGAACTCGAACGCGCGGCGGCCGAGCTAGGTCTGAGAATGGCGCGCGAGATCTACGCCGACCGGGCCTATGACGACACCGGCAACCTGGTCTCGCGCAAGCTTCCGGGTGCCGTGTTGCACGACCCGGAGGAAGCCGCCGCACGGGTGCAGGCGATGGTCCGCGAGGGAGCCATCATCAGCAATTCAGGCAAGCGCCTCCCGGTCGCGATCGACACGGTCTGCGTCCATGGCGACAACCCCGCGGCGGTAGCAATGGCCGGGCTCGTCCGGAAGAAGCTCGAACGGGCCGGGATCACGGTGCGGGCGATGGCCGAAACAGTGCGTTAAATCCGCGCCGCCACCGGCTGTACACGCAACAATGCCAGTGCGGCGAGGGCGGCGAGGCCAAGCCCGGCCGAGATGACCAGCGCGCCAGTGCCCATCGAATCCAGAAGCAGGCCGAAGAGGAGCGGTGCGGCCGCTGCCGTCACCCGCGCCGGCATCACGATGATGCCGGTGCGCCGCCCGTACCCCGCCGGGCCGAAGAGCGCCAGCGGCAGGGTCCCGCGCGAAATCGTCAGCAGCCCGTTGCCGGCGCCGTGCAACAGCGCAAAGACCGAGGCCGCCGGCCCCGCCGAATGCCCCGAGGATGGCTGCCCCGAGCGGGTGCATCAGTAGGGCGAGACGGGTCGAGACCAGCGGATGCAGGCGCTGCAGCACGCCGAACTCGAAGAGCCGTGCCGCGACTTGCGCCGGTCCCATCAGCGCCGCCGCAGCGATCGCAGCGGCCGCCGAGGCGCCGGCGAGCTCGAAAAGACGCGGCAAATGCGCCGCCATGGCACCGGTGAAAAACCCGACCGCACCGAACACGAAAGCCAGCACCACCATGCCGTTTGCCGGAGCAGGCGCGGCCCCTTCGACGGCGGCGCTCTGCACCAGACCGGCGGGTCGCGGGATCAGCAGCCGGTTCATCGGCAGGCAGACGAAAAGATTGAGCGCGGCCCAGCCGAGACAGGCGCCGCGCCACCCGAGGTTCTGGTCGAGCAATGCCGAGAGTGGCCAGCCGACGGTGCTGGCAAAGCCGGCGATCAGGGTGATCCCGGTGATCGGCGCGCGCGCCTCGAGCCCGTAGAGTGCCGTCAGGGTCGCGAAGGCGGAATCGTAGAGGCCGAGCGCCATGCCGATCCCGAGCAATACCCAGGCGCCGGCGAGCCCGACGGGCCCTTGGGCCAATGCCAGCCACACCAGCCCGGCGGCGAGCACAAGGTTCGACAAGACGAGGACGTCGCGCCCGCCGTGGCGATCGATCGCCCTGCCGATCATCGGGCCGAGTGCGGCCTGCAGCAGCAACGAGGCCGAGAAGCAGCCGAAGAACAATGCTTTCGGCACCCCGAGGCCGGCTGCTATCGGGTCGGCGAGAACCGCCGGCAGGTAGTAGCTCGACGCCCACGCCAAGGTCTGCGTCGTGCCGATGACGGTGACGGTCAAGGTCGAGCGGGCCCGGAACGTAATCAAGTTTCTTTGCCTTCCTCGATCCTCGGATATGATTTGACGGCATCCTCACCAGCAAGACGCGATTATGACAGAAACCCTTCTTCCGACGACCGTGGTCGGCAGCTATCCCCAGCCCGAATGGCTGATCGATCGCGACAAGCTGACTCATCTGCCGCCGGTTCGGATCCGCGCCCAGGAGCTGTGGCGGGTGCCCGAGCCCTGGCTCGAAGCCGCGCAGGACGATGCGACCCGGCTTGCGATCGGGGACATGGAGCGCGCCGGCATCGACATCATCAGCGACGGCGAGATCCGTCGCGAGAGCTATTCGAACCGCTTTGCGACGGCCCTTTCGGGGGTCGATCTCGACAACCCCGCGACGGTGCAAGGGCGCTCGAGCGGCACGGTCGTGGTGCCGCGGATCGTCGGCCCGATCCGCCGGCTGCGGGCGGTCGAGGTGCGCGATGTCGAATTCCTGCGCGCCAACACCGAGCGCACGATCAAGATCACCCTGCCCGGCCCGTTCACGATGTCGCGTCAAGCCAAGAACGAATATTACAAGGACGAAGAAGAGCTGGTGATGGACTACGCCGCCGCGGTCAACGAGGAGGTGCGCGATCTGAAGGCGGCCGGGGCCGACGTAATCCAGCTCGACGAACCGTGGCTGCAGGCGCGCGCCGAAGAGGCTCGCCGGCTGGCGCTCCCGGCGATCGACCGAGCGCTCGAGGGCATCTCCGGGCCGACCGCACTCCACCTCTGCTTCGGCTACGCCTACGTCGCCGGCGACAAGCCGAACGGCTACGCGTTTCTGTCGGAGCTGACCGCTACCCGGGTCGGGCAGATTTCGATCGAAGCCGCCCAGCCCAATCTCGATCTCGCCACCCTCGATGGCCTCGGCGACAAGACCGTAATCTTCGGCGTCATCAGCATGGGCGATCCCGAGCCGGAAACACCCGACACCGTCGCCGTCCGCATCCGTGCCGCCCTCGCGCACCTCCCGCCGGAACGGCTGATCCCCGCCCCGGATTGCGGCATGAAATACATCCCGCGCCAGACCGCCTTCGCCAAGCTCAAGGCGCTCGCCGAGGGTGCCGCGATCGTGCGGCGCGAGCTGACCGGCGGGTAGTCTAATCGGGGAAGGGAGCTACAGTTGCGCGATGCCGGCCCGGGCGCAGTCTTCATCCTGCTGCGAGGTGCCGCCGCCAACGCCGCAGGCGCCCTCGACGATGCCGTTGCGGATGATCGGCACGGCACCCTGGCCCATGATCATTTGGCCGCCAGAGGCGGCGGCTATGCCGCGGGGGGTCGGCTGATCGGCGCGCTCCGCCATCTCGCCGCTCGGACGGCCGAAGGCCGCCGACGCGACGGCCTTGCCCTGGCTGCCATAGGCGCTCGCCCAGATCGCGTTGTCCATGCGCTGCAGCGCGATCAGTCGGCCGCCGCTGTCGCACACCGCCGCACTGATCCTGATGTTGATCTCCTGTGCCTTCGCCAAGGCGCCGCGAATGATGCGATTGGCTTCATCCAAAGTCAGGCTCATCGACCCTCTCCCTAGCGTGAGAACATTGATGTCGGGCGAGCGATTATAGCGCGTCGGCCGCATGGTGAACTGCTTTTGCTTATTCGATCGGGACGATCATCTTCCCGATCGGCCAGAGTGCCATGCCGGCGAGCTTCAAATGCGCCCAGGCGAAGGGCAGCCCGATGATCGTGATCGCCAAGAGGATCGCTGTGATCAAGTGGCCGAGCGCCAGCCACCAACCGGCGAGAAGGAGCCAAACGATATTGCCGAGGGTGCCGAGCGGCCCGGTGCCGAGATCGTCATCGCCGGTATATTCGGCGCGAGACACCGCTTGCTGCCCAAACGGCAGCAGAGTGTAGAGGGCGATGTTGAACGCCGCCCGCGCCCACGGCAGGCCGATGATCGTAATGGCCATGATGACCGCGGCGAGCAGCCAGCCGGCCGCCATCCATATACCGCCGGTGACGATCCACAGAATGTTGAGCAGTAATCGGAGAAGCGGCATCCGAGCCCGCTCATTCCGGGCGTTCGAGCTCCTCGATGGCGGCCTTGAGAAAACGCGCTGCTTCGCCGCCAGTCACCGCACGGTGGTCGAAGGTCAGCGACAACGGCAAGAGGCGATGGGCGACGAGCTTGCCGTCGGCCACGACCGCACGCGGTGCTATGCGGCCTGCGCCGAGGATCGCGACTTGCGGCGGAACGATGACGAGTGCGGCGAACCGCCCGGCGAACATGCCGAAATTCGACAGAGTGATGGTCTGGCCGCGCAACTCGGCGAGTGGTACCGAGCGCGCCCGCACGTCGCGCTTCATCGCCTCGATCCCGCGCCGCAGATCGGCGGCGTCGCGGCCGCCGACATTCCGCAATACAGGGACGAAGAGCCCGTCGCCGGTGTCGACCGCCAAGCCTAGATCGATCTGCTTGATCAGCCGGCGCTCCATATTGCGCCCGTCATACCAGGCGTTGAGCGCGGGCACCGCGGTGCAGCCGGCGACCACCGCGCGCACCAGCCGGATCGTCGTATCGCTGCCCGGCACCCACGCCTCAATATCGGCCTCGTCCGACACCGTCGCCGGTACGATCTCGGCATGCGAGCGGCTCATGTTGACCGCCATCGCGCGGCGCACGCCGGAAAGCGGCTCGGCCGGACCCGCATCGGTCAATGCCCGTGCCGCGCGCTCGACATCCGCACTGGTCACGGCCCCGCCCGGGCCGCTCGCCGCGACGATCTTCAGATCGACACCGAGCCGCTGCGCCAATGCCCGCACCACCGGGGTCGCCCTGACGGCAGCAGCACCCGCCGGGGCCACCTCAGCGGCGCGGACCGGCGGTGCAGTAGCAGCCGCGAGCTCGCCGACCACCGTCCCGGTGTCGGCGCGCGGACCCTCGTCGAATTCGACCAGGGCGGCGCCGACCTTGACCCGCTCGCCGGGCTGCGCGCGGAGCCGGGCGACGCGGCCCGATTGCGGCGACGGCACTTCGACGACCGCCTTCTCGGTCTCGACCGAGACCAGCGGCTGGTCAGCCACGACATGATCGCCCTCGGCGACGTGCCAGGCGACGAGCTCGGCCTCCTGCAGGCCCTCGCCGAGATCAGGCAGAACAAACGTGCTCATTGCTCGGGCCTCGCGCTTTCACCGTCACCCCCGCGAAAGCGGGGATCCAGGGCAACCGTTCCGGCCCTGCGGCTCTGGCTTCCCGCCTTCGCGGGAAAGACGAGGATGAGCAGGGCGCTCATTGATACGCCAGCACGCGCCGAGCCGCGTCCAGGATGCGAGCCTCGCTCGGCAGGTAGTGTTGCTCTAGCCGCGGCAGCGGCATCACCGTATCCCAGCCGGCGACCCGCTCGATCGGTGCCAGCAGAGAGACGAGCCCGCGCTCGGCGGTCCTGGCGGCGATCTCCGCACCGAAACCGCCGGTCAGCGGGGCTTCGTGGACGATGACGCAACGTCCGGTCTTCGCGACCGATTCGAGGATGCTGTCGGCATCGAGCGGCTTCAACGTCGCGACGTCGATGACCTCGGCGCTGACCCCTTCAGCGGCGAGCGTATCGGCGGCGCCGAGCGTCTCCCTGGTCATCGCCCCCCAGGTCACCAGCGTGATGTCGGTGCCCTCGCGCAGTACGAAGCAGCGGTCGAGCGGCAATGCCGCACCGTCGTCTTCGACCTCCTCGCGCGCGGCACGGTAGAGCCGGGTCGGTTCGAGAAAGACCACAGGATCGGGGTCGCGGACCGCCGCGAGCAAGAGCCCGTAGGCGCGGGCCGGCGAGGACGGTATCACGACACGCAGACCCGGGATGTGGGCAAACATCGCCTCCGGGCTCTCGGAGTGATGCTCGATGGCACGGATGCCGCCGCCCGCCGGCGAGCGCACGACCATCGGACAGGTGAGCCGCCCGCGCGTCCGGTTGCGCAGGCGAGAGGCATGGTTCACCAGCTGGTCGATCGCCGGGTAGATGAAGCCGGTGAACTGGATCTCGGCGACCGGCCGGAAGCCTTGCGCGGCGAGCCCGACCGACAGCCCGGCGATGGCGTTTTCGGCGAGTGGCGTATCGAGCACGCGATCGGGCCCGAAGCGCTGCAAGAGGCCGTCGGTGGCGCGGAACACGCCGCCCTCGGCAGCGACGTCTTCGCCGAGGACGAGCACAGCGCCATCCTCTGCCATGGCGCGGGCGAGCGCCAGATTGACGGCCTGGACGAGGTTGATCTCGGACATCGCCGGCTCACTCCCGCGCGGTGGCGAGTGCCGCTCGGCGCTGCCCGGCGAGATCCTTGGGCAGCGTCTCGTAGGTGAAGTCGAAGATCGTCTCCGCGTTCTGCGGCGGGGTCGCCAGATAGGTTTCCACTGCCTTGTCGACCGCAGCCGCTGCCTCGGAGAGCAGGGCTTCCTCGTCGGCTTTGGCCCAAATCCCGCGGCCGACGAGGTAGTTTCGCAGTCTCGTGATCGGGTCTTCGGCCCAATGCGGGCTCACATCGGAATCGCTGCGATAGCGGCGCGCGTCGTCGGCGGTGGTGTGGTCGCTCAACCGATAGGTCAGCGCCTCGATCAGGGTCGGCCCCCCGCCCGCCCGCGCCTTGGCGACGGCGCGGCCCACTGCCTCGCGCACCGCGATGACATCGTTGCCGTCGACCTGCTCGCCCTCGATGCCGGCGGCAACAGCTTTTTGCGCCAGGGTCTTGGCCGCGGTCTGCTGGGCGAGGGGGACCGAGATCGCCCAGTGGTTGTTGTTGATGACGAAGACCAGCGGCAGACGCCACACGCCGGCGATGTTGAGCGCCTCGGCGACATCGCCCTTGGAGGTGGCGCCGTCGCCAAAGGCACACACGGCGACCCGTTTTTCGTGCCTCAGCTTGAACGCCAGCGCGACACCGACGGCATGCGGCGCATGAGTCCCGACCGGCACGCAAATCGGAAAATCCTCGCGCGGCCCGGCAAAATCGCTGCCGCGCTCGTCGCCGCCCCAGAAGAGAAAAAGCTCGACCAGGCTGACCCCGCGCCACAGCTGCGCGCCATGCTCGCGAAAGGCCGGCAGAAACACGTCCTCCTTGCGCATCGCCGCGGCGATCCCGACGGCCACCGCCTCCTGACCCAATGCCGAGGGAAAGGTGCCGAGCCGACCGGTGCGCTGGAGTGCCACCGCCTTGGCATCAAAGGCGCGCGCCAGCACCATCCCCCGGTAGAGCGCCACCAGCTCGGCGGGCTCGGCGGCAAAATCGGGCAGCGGGCGCAAGGCATTGCCTTTGGGGTCGAGAAACCGGCTGTAGCGGATCTCGAACCGTGCAACCACGTCGGGTTCATTCACGGCCTCCGCGTGGAGGGGCAATTCGACGATTTTCTCAGCCGACGGCATATGACACCCGATGATGTTTCGTGCTCGCCGATATGTGGTAACGCCCGCCGCCGGGCGATAGCTCCCCGGGCCATCGATGGCCCCGTCGGCGATGTCCCTGAGAACAGGGACAAAACGCTTTTGAGCCCTCGACAAGCACCCTCTCATGGCCAATAATGTCTTTTATATCAGATATTTGAACGCGGTTGGGCCGGCCGGCCGGCAGCGGAATTTCGGAGCGGTTTCAGGGAGCCGGCAGCGGAATTCGACAGAGCCACATCTTGCTTCTGTATTTCTATCATAAAAGCCAAGCTAATAATTGATTATTTAGCATCGTCCCCCCTTATATGGGTGCTGGTTCGACAACGGCAAGGGGCGGGGCGCGGGGATGGCGATGGGGAGAGAGATTTTTTCTCTTTTTCCAATCATCGCCCCGTCATACTGGCCCAGCCTGTTGTCGGGCGGAGGCGGCGGGGCAGATCGCAAGGCTGATCTCGTCGATCAGACCGGCCCGTAGAAAGGCCCCGTTCGAGCCGCCGCCCCCTTCGAGCAGCAGCCGTTCGACCCCAGCTCGCGGTTCAAAATCTCCAGCGCCGACCCAAGATCGAGCTCCCGCTCGCCGGCGAAAATGTAGGACACGCCGTCCTGGCGCAGCCCTGCCAGATGCGGGTCGGAGACCTGCTCGGTCAGCACCGCGACGACCGGGTCGCCGCCAATATCGCCCCTGCGGATAGCCGGAGATGCTTGGCGAGTGCGCGCCGTGACATGCAATGGCCCGGAGCGGCGCCGTCGAGTATGTTGGGATTGGCTGGTCCCGCCCTTGAAGGGGGAGGTCGGAACGAGGTCAATCGTAAAATTCAGGAGAATGCTTGAGGTCGCCGAAGGTCGGCAGATCGTGATTGATCCAGAGTGCTGCCTTCTTCTCGGCGACGATCTTGGCAAGCAGAGCATGGGAGGCATGCGTCTGCTCTGCGCTGGTATTTATCGAGGGCACGCGATCATTATCCCAGTTGTCCTGGAAGTGCGCGGCGTCGCCCGTCAGCAGGACCCAGCCGGTCTTGACGAGACGCACCAGCAGTGACTGATGCCCCGGCGTGTGCCCCGGGGTGGAGAGGAGGGTGGCGCTGCCGTCACCGAACACGTCGAGGTCGCCGGTCAGCAGCTTCATCGGCCGGTCCTTTTTGAAGGGTGCCGGCTTGCCTTCGGCAAAGGCCCAATCGACCTCAGCCTTCTGGATCAGCAGGGTCGAGGCTAAAAACAGGTCGACATTGCCGACATGGTCGGCATGCGTGTGCGAGACGGCGACAAAGGCGATGTCCGAGGGCTTCAGGTTGAGCTCGTCAAGCTGGGTTATCAGCTTCTTCGCGCGCGTTGCGTGGCCTACGGGCGTATCGACTGGCCGATCGGCGACAGCGTCGGGATAGCCGGTGTCCCACAGCAGCCATTGCTCGCGGTGCTTGATCAGGACGCACATGTCCGACATCTCGATCGGCTTGCCGACATTGACACCCGGGGACCAACGCGCCTGGTCCTTTGCGGAGTTGTGGCCGCAGTCCATGACGTAGAGTCGATCTGCCGTTTGCGCCGCCGCAGGCGCGACAAGGCCCAGCAATATTGCGATTGAGAATAGGCTTCGCATCGCGTCCCCCACGGCTATCGCCCGACAAAGATCGGCGTGCGATGTTCTTGAAGCGAGCGGATGTATTCCTGCCGATCTTCGCTTCTCAGCAGACGCGCAAATTCCGGCTGCAAGGTTGCCATCGCCAACTTCTCACCCTCGCTGAGAGCACGACGGGCCGACACGAGCAGGGCGCGCACGCCCAGCGGCGCGACGGAAGCGATCTGCTTTGCCAGGTCCGTAGCGCGGTCGAGCTGCTGGCCGGGTGCGGTCACCTCCTGCACGAGCCCCATCCGATAAGCGTCGGCGGCGCCCCAGTCTTGGCCGGTAAGCATGTATCGCATCGCGTTGCCCCATCCCGCTTCTCGCACAAAGCGAACGGTCGCGCCGCCGCCCGGAAAAGACCCGGCGGTCACTTCGCCCTGGTTGAAGATCGCGTTCTCAGCTGCAACCCGCGTGTCAGCCGCCAGGAAGAGTTCATGGGCGATGCGCGTCACGCGCCCCTGCACAGCGACGACGAGCGGCTTGGAGCGTTCCGGCCCGGCGGTGCCAACGGGATCGATAAACTTCGGCGGAGCCTGAAATGGCCCCGCCCGGAGTCCAGCGCCCCAGGATTGGAGGTCCAGCCCCTGCGAAAAATCAGGCCCTTTGCCGTAGAGCACGGCGACCCGCAAGCCATCGTCGTGCTCGAACTCGTAGTATGCCTGGCCCAACGCATTGAACGTCGGAATATCGATACGGTTCTGTGCGTCCGGCCGGTTGATGCCGATCAGAAGCACGCCCGCCGGCAGACGGTCCAGGAAGACGGTGCTGCTGGGTTGTGGCTGTCCCGGCGGTGGTCCGCCGGTCGGCGTTTGCGATTGCGCCAATGCAGCGCTCGTCGCTGCAAGTCCGCCGGCCGCTGCAGCTCCCGCAAAAGTGAGAAGGTCCCGGCGGGCGATGTAAGTCTCGGGGTTTTCGGAAGTGGTCATTGCGCCGCTCCTCCGTGGATCGCGTCTCGAAACCGACTCGCGGGTTCTCGGCAAGACCCCAGCATTCGGGCCGAAAACTGGCACTTGGTACCTTATCGTACCAGGTTATACGGTACGACTAAGTACCAGCGCAAGGGATTTTTGCGGCAGATGAGAAAAACGACACCTCCCCGTGCGGCGAACGAGAACGCGCTCTGCAATCGAATCATCCGTGCGGCATTCGAGGCGTTCGTCGAGAACGGTTACGCCGGCACCACTACACTCGAGATCGCGACGCGGGCCAAAGTCTCGAAGCGCGACCTATATGCGAACTTCCCCAATAAACAGGCCGTCCTGTTGCAGTGCATCACCAATCGGGCAGCGCGAATGCGGCTGTCGCCGGATTTGCCCGCGCCACGCAGCCGGGAAATGCTCGCGCAAATTCTGGTTAGCTTTGGGGCGACCGTCATTCGGGAAGTCAGCCAACCGGCAGTCATCGCGATTTACCGCCTGGCGATCTCGGAGGCAGAACGCTCGCCCGATGTCGCCGGGATCCTAAATGCCAGTCGGGCTGCCAACCGCAACGCGCTCGCTGAGTTGTTTGGCCGGGCGAAGGCATCCGGCATTTTAGGTCATGGCGATCCGCGGCAAATGATGGAGCAGTTCTTCGGGCTCCTGTGGGGCGACCTTATGCTCAATCGACTGCTCGGTGCAGTCAGCGTGCCGATTGGCGAGGAGATCGACCGGAGAGCACGGGGTGCGGCGGAGGCGTTCCTCAAGCTACATGGGAAACCGATGTCGGATGCCACTGACGGCGTGGGCGAGGCGCCGTCCTTTTAATTGGGATAGGTCACTCCGGCGCCCCGGAATGAGAGTAGGCGAGGGGTCTTCCGCTGCTTGGTGGTCGCGGCACGCGACCTCCGCAGGCCGAATGCCAATGCCAGGCCTCCACACAGCAAGACAACGGTGGACGGCTCTGGCACTGCCGTAAGCTGCAGATTTGTCGCCAATTCGATGGATCCATCGAGAACGTCGCCGGTGATCGGATCGAGGGACGGAACGGTAGCGCCGAAAGTCAAGGTGTGCATGCCCGAGGAAAGCGGGTCGAGCATGAGCCAAAGCCCTCCTTGAACCGCGTCAAGAATTCCCCCGTAGCCGTCCGGACCGATCGGCCCCGCATCGACCTGGAAAACGAACGGGGTGGTGGTGTCGACCGTCACAAGGTGCGAGGTCAGGTCGGCCACCGGGACGCCGTCGATGCTGGCAAATGCATCCGTGATTCCGGAGACGAAGCTGTTGACGATGGCGCGCGCGCAACCGACCGAAGCGCACGGATCGAAGAAGGTCCAGATGTAGGTTGCGACGGGAAGCAGAATGTACTGGTTGTTTGGAACCGTATAGCTGAGCGATACGGGGTCGCCCCCCGATCCTTCAGCGAAGAACACCGGGCCGCCTACATTACCCAGATACCCGAACTCGCCGGTGGTATCGCCGAGCAAATCTGGATGGACAAAGGCGTTTTGCCACCAGGCCGCTCCCCATGCATCGATGCTTTGACCGGTCTTCGCGAGCACGTCGGTCGTCGACAAAACACCCGCGTTGGCCGGCAAGGCGCCAAGTGAAAGGATCAAGGCGAATACGCAACCGACCCAATCGGCACATGTTGGGTGACGATTATCACTCATCTCCACCTCCCGACGTTTAGGCCAAAGCTTTAAGTTTAAACCGGGCTCAGTCGGGAAGGCGCCAGCCCACCCAATTGCACACCGCTTCGCCCATGACGAGCTCGAGGTCGCGGCCCTTGAGCCACGGCAGCTCCTCGGTGAACACCGTCACGCATTGCCGCCACGAGCACGGCATCCGGGTGATGTCGGTGCCCCAGAACATCCGTTCGGGGCCGAACGCGTCGAAGCAGCGGTGCAGGGGCTGGTGAAAGCTGCGGAACGGATACGCGTCCTCGGCGTAGCCCGCTTGACCCGTCGCCTTGACCGCGACGTTCGGGTATTTGGCGAGTGCGAGCAGCTCGGGCTGGAAGCGATAGGCGGCCTCGCCTTTGCTGCCCGGCGGTACCGCCATGTGGTCGACAATCAATTTGAGGCCGGGATGGCGCTCGGCGATCTGGCCGACGGTCGGCAGGAACAACGCGGCGGCAAGCGCCACCGGCACGCCGGCGCGCTCGGCCGCAGGCCACAGCCAGTCAAGCGTCCCGTCGGTCATCCACTCCCGCTTGTGCCGCTCGTTGAAGTAGAAGCGCAGCCCGACCATGCCCGGCCTCTGCTTGAAATGCGCGACGAGGTCGCGGCCGTTCGGGTCGTCGAGATAGAACCAGCCCATGATGCGGAAGCGATCGGGATATTGCCGCACCGCTTCCATCGCCAGCTCGTTCGAATCCGGGTCCCACAGCACCGGGTGGATCAGCGCGCGGTCGACGCCGGCTTCATCCATCGCAGCGATCGCCTCCGCCGCCGAGTAAGGCTCCTGGCGGTGCGGCGGCGATGGCGTGCCCTTTTCCCAGAGATGGATCTGCGCGTCGACGATCAGCATCTGGCGTATCCTTTTGATCCGAAGATACTCAGCTGCCGCAGAATACGCCGATCGCTGAAATCTGCCGATAGCGCCCAAAGCGGTTTCAGAAAGGGCCGCTTTACGGCGCCTCCCTGGCGGTGCCCGGGGCAGGTTGGCCCCAAAGCCGTCCTCCTCAGCAGCTCGGCGGGCTTACTACAGCCGGAGAGGGATCCTTGGGCCCGGCGTCAAGTTGGTGCTATGGGTACTCGTCTCAGGTCGAGTCCCGTCCTAGTGTCTGGGAAGCACAACTTCTTGGGGGAACACGGTGGGCGCCAGTAAACGGATGAAAGGGAGGATCGCGATGAAGTACGGTCTGGGAAGCTTGATGCTGGCAGGCGGATTGGTACTGTCGTTCGGTGTGGCCTACGCGGACGTGCTGATGCTGACCTCGTCGGCGATCGCGGACAACGGCACGCTGGCGATAAAAAACGCGTGCAGCGACAAGCAGCGAAGCCCTAATTGCGTTGGCGAGAACATTTCGCCGCCCCTCGCCTGGTCCGGCGTGCCGGAAGGAACCAAGAGCTTTGCCTTGCTGCTGTTTGATCCCGAAGGGCGCGCTCCTGCTGGTGTGTCGCACATGGTGATTTACGGCATCCCGGCATCGGTGACGGGTTTCGCCGAGGGCGAGCTCAGCCAGCCCTCCGACAAGTTTGTCGGCGGGAAGAGCACGATGGAAAAGGCAGTCTATTTTGGGCCTGGAACGCCGCCCAATACTGACTGGCATCATTATACTTGGACGTTGGTAGCAACCGACCTCGACCCCAAGGCGCTGCAGCCCGGTCTGACCCGCGAAGAGCTGGCGGCCGCGCTCAAGGATCACGTCAAGGGCTCGGCTGGGCTCGTCACCCGCTTCAAGCACTTATAGCGGCGGTTACCCCCCGCGCCGTTGCAAACGACCGGTGATGAGCGGAGCGATATGGCTCGGTATAGCGTTCACATGGTGAACGCGCTATCGTCTCACTCAATGACCCCGTCGGCCATGACCTCGTCGGCGCGGCGGAGGGTCGCGTTCAGGGTCGGCGCTCAGGCCTTCGACGGCGACCAGTTGTAGATGCGGCTCAGCGTGCCGCCCATCAGCTTGGCACGGTCGCCATCGGACAGGTGTGCGAGGCGGAATGCATCGATCCCCTCTGCGTAGGTCAGCAATTTAACCGCGCGTGTCCAGTCGGTGCCCCACATGCATCGGTCGAAGCCAAAGGCGTCGAAGATGCGGCCAAGCGGGTCCCAGATGTCTCGGTACGGGAACGGCTCGTGCGCCAGTGTGCAGGCGCCGGTGATCTTGATGGCAACATGGGGATAGGCCGCGAGCGCCAGCACCTTCGGCAATTCGGCCCAGGGCTGCGCCGGCGCCGGCGGCTCGAACGGCTGCTGCAAGCCCAGATGATCGATGACGAGCCGGGTGTTCGGATTGCGGGCCGCCATTTGTCCGGCCTGTTCCAACCGGCCCCAGCACAGCAGGTTGACCGCCAACGAGTGCTTCGCCGCCGCCGCCAGCACCCGGTTGAGGCCGGGATCGGCCGGATCGGGCGAGACATTGTCGCGCATGATGATCCGGACGCCGACCGTACCCTTCTTCGCCTTCCAGTCGGCGATGACGTCGGCGACGGCAGGATCGTTCGGATCGACCGGCTTGACCAGGCAGAACCGGTCCGGGTGCTTTGCCTGCACTTCGAGGACGTAGCTCGCGTCGTAACGGTACATCGAGAACGGCGACACCAGCACCGCGCCGTCGACCCCGACCGCATCCATCGCCGACACCATCTCGCCGCCGGTCATCTCCGCTGGCCCGACTAGAGTGCCGGCCCAGGGCCGGCCCGGATGGTTGCGCTCATAGGCGTGCACCTGGGCGTCGACTGCCGTCCAAGAGGCGGCGCGGGCGGCTCCCGGCAGCAGCCCGGCGGAGGTGATCACCCCGGCAGCGGCAGCCGAGGCCTGGATGAATTCGCGGCGATGCAGGTGCTCCGGCATTGGGATCCTCCCTTGACCGACATTCCCCGGATTCGGGGCGATTGTTGGGCCACGATCGCGCGATGGAGCGTCTTGAGCAACGGTAAATCGCGCGGCTGGTGGTGGAAGCAACCAGCAGGCCGGGCCGGGACGGTTCCGCCCGCACAGGCGAATGAGCGCTCGTGTCCGGGGCGGCGGGTTTTCGGTGCACCGCGGGGATCCCGGGCGGGATCCGTTGGACCTGATCCACCAGCAAAAGGGCTGTGACGAGAGGAGCCGAGCGGGTAGAGCATGGGTTGGAGGAGGAAAGCGACATGCCGGATCGGTCATGCGACTACATCATCGTCGGCGCGGGATCGGCCGGCTGCGTCTTGGCCAACCGGCTCAGCGAGGATCGGGACACGCGGGTGCTGATGCTCGAGGCGGGCGGCTGGGACCGCGATCCATGGATCCGCATTCCGCTCGCCTGGGGCCGGATGCTGCAGCGGCGCAAGCACGACTGGGGCTATTCGGCCGAGCCCGAGGCGACGATGGATGGGCGACGGGTGGAGTGCGCGCGCGGCAAGGTGATCGGCGGCTCGTCCTCGATCAATGCCATGGCCTATGTGCGCGGTCACCGCGGCGATTACGAGCGCTGGGCCGAAGCGGGGCTGACGAGCTGGTCGTACGCCCATGTGCTGCCCTATTTCCGCCGCCAGGAAAGCTGGGAGGGTGGGGACAGCACCTATCGCGGCGGGGACGGGCCGCTGACAACGCGGACGACGCGCTACCGGGACCCGCTCGTCGAGGCCTATCGTGCGGCCGGTGCGGCCGCCGGCTACCCGCTGACCGATGACTATAACGGCGCGCAGCCGGAAGGTTTCGGCCGCACGCAACAGACGATCCGCGACGGGCAACGCTGCAGTGCCGCCGTCGCCTATCTGCGGCCGGCGCTGACGCGGCCCAATCTTGCGGTCGAGGTCGAGGCGCTGGCGACGCGGATCCTATTCGAGGGGCACCGCGCTGTCGGGGTCGAATATCTGAAGGACGGCGAGCAACGGGTCGCCCGCGCCGAGCGCGAGGTGGTCCTCGCCGGCGGGGTGATCAACTCGCCGCAGCTCCTGATGCTGTCCGGGATCGGCGACCCCGAGGCGCTCGGTGCCCAAGGGATCGCCGTAAGAGTTCCGCTGCGGGGGGTCGGCGCCAATCTCCAGGATCACGTGTCGGTCACCGTCGCCTATGCCCGCAGGGAGCCCGGGCCGCTGCATGCCAAGATGCGCGCCGACCGCATCCTCGTGGAGCTCGGCAAGGCCTATTTGCGCGGCGAGGGGATCGCATCGGATTGGCCAGGCGGGATCATGGCCTTCTTAAAAAGCGAGGCCGGGCCGGCGCTGCCGGACATCCAGCTCCTGTTCCATGCCGCGCCGATGACGGCGGCGCCATATTTCCCGCCCTTCGTGCCGCCTTATGCCGACAGTTTCGGCTGCCGGGCGGTGCTGTTGCGGCCCGAGAGCCGCGGCCATCTCGAGCTGGCTTCGCAAGATCCGCGCACCCCGGTGCGCATTCGTCAGAATTTCCTCGCGACCGAGAAGGACTGGGCCACGTTGCGCGCCGGCGTGCGCACCGTGCGCGAGATCGGCGCACAGCCGGACTTGGCCGCATTTGCTGCCGGGGAGATCAGGCCCGGTCCGGATTGCCGGTCTGATGCCGAGATCGATGCCCATATCCGGGCGACCGCAATCACGGTTCACCATCCGCTCGGCACCTGCAAAATGGGCAGAGCGAACGATCCGGATGCGGTCGTCGACCCCGAGCTCAGGGTCCTGGGCGTCGACGCATTGCGCGTCGTCGACGCTTCGGTGATGCCCGACCTGGTCGGCGGCAACATCAATGCACCGGTCATCATGATCGCCGAAAAGGCGGCCGATCTGATCCGCGGCCGAACCCCGCCGGCACCGGTAAATGTCTAATTGTGATACGCAAACAGCATCTCCCTCTCCGCCCCCGGGGGCGGAGAGGGCCGGGGTGAGGTAGGGGATTCCAGAGCGCTTGCCAGCGCCCACCTCACCCTCCCGCGCTGCACGCGGGCCCCTCCCTCTCCCCCCGGAAGGGCGGAGAGTGGCTTCTCAATGGCCGGGCGAAACCGGCGTAGAGCGCGGGCGGCGGACGAGCGGCATCATGAAGAGCGCGGCGACAAACAGCCCGCCGATCAGCATCAGTGCGTCGTTGTAGGTCAGGACCAGCGCCTCGCGCTGCACCAGATTGGCGAGCAGCCTGACCGCGGCGCGTCCGGCATCGCCCGGGACCAGCGTTTCGAGGCGGCCCGACTGCATCTCGAGAAAATGCTGCACCGCCGGGCGCGCCGGGTTGATGTCCTCGATCAGTCGGTTCCAGTGGAAGTGCAGACGGTTGTTCATGATCGTGCCGATCGCCGCCAGGCCGATCGCACCGCCGAGATCGCGAGTGAGGTTGTAGAGACCGGCGGCGTTTCTCATCTTGTCGGTGGACAACGAGCCGAGCGCGATCAGGTTTGCGGGCAGATAGCAGCAAATCAATCCGAGACCGCGAACCGCCTGCGGCACGAACAGCTCCCAGAAGCTGGTCTGATTGGTCAGCGTGGCCGTCAGATACATCGAGAAGGCGAAGAGGCCCAAGCCGATCGACAGCATCACGCGCAGGTCGAGCTTGCGCGCCATATACGCGCTGGCCGGTGACATCACCATCGTGACGAGGCCGACGACGATGACGGTCAGGCCGATCTGCAGCGCGCTGTAGCCGCGGACCTGGGCCAAAAACAGTGGGACCAGGTAGGTTGTGCCGTACATCCCGATGCCGATTGTAAACGTAAAGAACGTGCCCAGCGCGAAGTTGCGGTTCAGGAAGGCGCGCACATCGACGATCGGCTGGTGGTAGGTGAGCACCCGCCAGAAAAAGAACGCCGAAGCGATCGCCGATACCGCGACGGCGGCGCAGATCGTCTCGTCGGCCAGCCAGTCCCAGCGCGGGCCTTCCTGGAGGGCGTATTGCAGGCAGCCGAGAAAAAGCGCCATCAGCACCAGCCCGCAGAGATCGAAATGCCGCAGCAGCGAGAGCTCGGGCTTGTCGATGTCGATCGTGAGCCACACAGCGACGGCGACGGCGATGCCGGGCACAATGTTGACGAGAAATAGCCAGTGCCACGAGAAGGTGTCGGTCAGATAGCCGCCGATCGTCGGGCCCAAGGTCGACGACATGCTGAGGATCACCGAGATGATCGCGATCACGGTCGCCAGCTGCCGCCCGCGGAACTTGCTATAGACGACCGGCCATACTGTCGGCGTCATCGCGCCGCCGCAGAAACCCTGCATCGCGCGATAGGCGATCATCTGATCCAGGCTGGAGGCGGTGGCGCACAGCACGCTCGCCCCGGTAAAGCCCAGCGCGGCGGTCACGAAAAGGACGCGCGTCGACAACAGCCGCGACATCATGCCGGACAGCGGCACCATTACGACATCGGCGATCAGATAGGATGTCTGCACCCAGGCGATTTCGTCGGCACTGGCCGACAGCCCGCCCTGGATCTGGGTCAAGGAGCTGGTGACGATCTGCACGTCCATGATCGCCATGAACAGTCCTGTGCCCATCGCCAGCACGCCGAGCCAGTCGCGCATGGTCGGCACCGGCGCGGGTTTCGCCGAGCCCACCGCGGCTGTAGCCGCTGTTGGTTTCGGCTGCGCGGCTACGACCGCACGCCGCGCGATCCGCGCCCGCCGCAGCGGCGAGGGCAGCGCCCAGGTCATCGTCCTGTGGCCGGGCTCGCAGCCTTGGCCTGCGCGGCGCCAACGAGCCCGTCGCCCTCACCGGCATTCCTGGTGTCGATCGTCACCGTGACCGAGAGACCCGGGCGCAGCCGCCCGGTAAGAGGATTGTTCGCCGGCAGGGCGATCCGCACCGGTACGCGCTGCACTATCTTGGTGAAATTCCCGGTTGCATTGTCGGGCGGCAACAGGCTGAACTGGGCGCCGCTCGCCGGTGCAAAGCTCTCGATGCGGCCATCGAGGATCAGGTCGGGATAGGCGTCCACCGACACCTCGGCGAGCTGCCCCGGCCGCATCCGGGTCAGCTGGGTCTCCTTGAAGTTCGCCGTGACATAGACGCGCGACAACGGCACCAGCGACAGCAATTGGGTGCCGGCCTTGACGTACTGGCCGACCTGACCGGCGCGATTGCCCGCGACCCCGGAAACCGGCGCCCGGATGACCGTATTTTCGAGGTCGTTGCGGGCGAGGCGCAATGCCGCGTGGGCCTGTTGCAATTTCGCCTCTTCCTCGCGCTGCTGCGAGCGCAGCACGGCGAGCTGGCTCTGCTCCGCGGCAAATGCCGCACGGGTCTTGGCGACTGCCGCTTCGCCCTTGCGGGCGTCGGTTTCGGCCTGCTCGAAACGTTGCCGGCTGGCGAAATCGGTCGTCACCAGCGCGCTGTAGCGCTTGTGATCCTGTTGGGCTCGAGCTAGATCGGCCTCGGCCGACTGCACCGTGGCCGCCGCCTGCTCGATCATTGACTGCTGCAATTTGAGCCGGTTTTCGTAGGTCGCGATGATCGCTTCTTCGCCGGCGACGGCCGCCTCCGCCTGGGCGAGCTTGGCGGCGAAGTCGCGATCGTCGATGACGAAGAGCACCGAGCCCTCGGCGACTTCCTGATTGTCGGCGACCCGCACCTCCTTGATGTAGCCCTCGACCTTCGGGCTGATCAGTGTGATGTCGCTCTGGACATAGGCATCATCCGTCGACTGCAGGAAGCGCAGGACATTCCACCAATACCAGCCGCCGCTCACACCCAGGGCGAGCACCACGACCGGCAGAATTATGAACAGAACCTTGCGCAAGCGTTTCCACCCGACCCGGGCTGAACTAAACCGTTCAGTTCACCCTTGCGCCAAGATGTTGGCTCGGCTAAATGCTGTCAAGCCTCGTCACCCTGGTGGGAGGGCACAACAGGCGCGATGGTAAACATCGACCGCAAAGAAGGGCCGCCGGCCAGCAAGGCGGAGAGCATTCTCGCCGCAGCCAAGCGGAGCTTTCTCGCCGCGGGCTTTGGCGCGGTCAGCATGGACGCGGTCGCGCGCGAAGCCGGTGTGTCGAAGGCCACCGTCTATGCCCATTTCGCCGGCAAGGAAGAGCTCTTCGGCGCGGTGGTCGGACGCGAGTGCGAGCGCTACCTCGCGCGCTTTTCGCCGGGCGAGCTCGACCCCGGCGATGTCCGCGCT
>Ga0210410_10001772_pt1 | contig 19883 bp, 14 predicted proteins | sample IncBWC4MmetaG_FD_161058 | JGI IMG/M metagenome (GOLD analysis project Ga0210410, IMG submission 161058) | Forest soil microbial communities from Barre Woods Harvard Forest LTER site, Petersham, Massachusetts, United States - Inc-BW-C-4-M | ecosystem: Environmental > Terrestrial > Soil >... | reverse complement strand
ATCCTCTCAGCCGCGGCGCCCGTCCAACCTTTATCTTTGGGCATCTATACAGCACCGCCAAATGGTTCTTCTTCCCTGCCGTATTCCTCCTCAAAACCACTCTCACCCTCGTGCTCTTTCTTCTCCTCCTGCCCTTCGCCCGTATCTACGGACGACGGCGTGAACTCGTCTTCTTCTCCCTCCCTATTGCGTTCTTCCTCCTCGCCGCCTTCACCTCCCACATCAATATGGGTGTGCGTTACCTTCTTCCCATCTATCCCTTCTGCATCGTCCTGGCCTCTGCTGCCGCCGCCTCTTTCTTCACGCGCTCAGTCGTCGGCAGGGTCGCCGTCACCGCTCTGCTTCTCCTCACCGTCTTCTCGTCCCTCCGCTCCTACCCGAACTTCCTGGTCTACTCCAACGAGCTCTTCGGCGGACCCGCCCACACCTATCGCTTCGCCACGGACAACAACGCCGACTGGGGCCAGGGCCTCAAGTGGACCAAAACCTATCTCGACCAGCACCCCGACCCGAACTGCTGGTTCGACTACTTCGGCAACCCCACCGTCCCACCCGCGTACTACGGCATCACGTGCAAACCGCTGATGAACGGCATGTCGCATCTGATCGGCAGGGGAGGCGCACCTGTCCCATCCACCATCAGTGGCACAGTCCTCGTCAGCTCCACGGAAACCAATGGCCTCCTATGGGGTCCCGACAACCTGAACCCCTACCAGCTCTTCCACGATCGCACCCCCGACGCCACCATCGGCAACATCATCTTCGTCTATCGAGGAACCTTCAACGTCCCGCTTCTCGCCGCCGAGTCGAACGCCTCAGCCGCCACCGGCCTTCTGCGTCAGGGCCGCATCCCCGAGGCACTGGCCCTGGCGCAAACCGCCGCCCAGCAGGCCCCCGACGCTGCCGACGTTAACGTCGTGCTCGGCCAGACACTGCTCGCATCCGGTCGCATCCCGGAAGGCCGGCAAGCCATGGCCACAGCGCTCCGCCTCGCCCGCGCAAATCATCCCGACTACCAAACCTACTTGATCAACCAGCTCGAGCACCCCCCATAGGGTCACCCCTGAAGCCAGCCTCGCCACACCTACAAACAGCCTCGAAAAATATATTTCCAAAAAGTGGCATGTTTTTCAGTCTTCAGAATTGAGCGTTTTCAAACCACAATTCACCACGCATCCACCACAAATTCACCATCAAAACACCACAACAAAAACACCCGTTTTTTCCCATACCCCATCAAAAAGCGCCCGCAAAACCTGAGAAAACAGGGTTCACGGGCGCTCCATATTAAATTCCCAAAAAGCTCGAATTTTCTACCGCGGGTAATAGTAAGCCGGCCCGTAATACGGATAGGGGTAAGCATACGGCGGTGGTGGAGGCGGTGGCGGATAGCGCCGCATCATCTGCGGCGGCGGCGGCACCCCGCCGCCCAGCCGGTTCAACTCCGCCTGAGACACCGTCGTAACATCCACCGGCTGAGTCAGATGGAAGGTCACGATCGCCTCCGGCGGAAGCGCCGCCTCGCCCCTGCCCGACGCCGAAGACACACCCAACCCGGCAACCCCGCCAACCCCTGCGCCGACCGCAGCGCCCACGCCACCGCCAGCCACAGCGCCAATCAAAGCGCCGACACCCGCGAGCCCAACCGTATTTCCTACTGTATTTGGCGTCTTATCAATACCTTGATGCCACCAGAAATCCGTGGCCACAGGGTACGTCCTGCCGCCGAACGACACATTCGTCACTTGCAGCTTCAGTTCACCCTTCCCCTTCAACTGACCGGCTGTATGCGCATCCACCACCGTTCCTGTGATCGAAGCGCCGCGAGGAATCGCGATGAAACCACCGGCAGAGACATCGCTCAAAACCACGCCGTCAAAGGCCGTGCCCGGCGCGGTATCTTTGCTGTTCATCCCTTGATTGATGCGCACCCGCAGGATAGAACCCGTTGGCACAATTACCGCATCTCCCCCTTTCTGAGCAACATACGGAGGTTGATCATACTGCGGTGGATACGGCTGGCGATACGGAGGACGGCCATAGTATGGCGGGTACGGACCAGTCTGTTGCGGCGGGTACTGCGGCGGCACGCCAGCCTGCGGTGCCGGATACTGACCCTGCGGAGCACCATTCTGCGGCGGATACTGCCCCTGTTGCGGATATTGACCCGGTTGCTGCGGCGAGGCGCCATTCTGGGGCGCGCCAGAGGCGTTGGGATTGTTCTGAGGCTGCCCCTGCGGCGGAGCGATCGTTCCGTCAGACTGAAGATTCGGGTTCGTTCCCGCCTGGTCCGCATCGTTACTGACCACCGCGGCCACACTAATCGTCAACTGATCGACCACCTTCTGGACACCGGGGGTGTTCGCGACAAGATGCTCCGCCAAATCCCTCGACGGCTCGTCCCGGACCGTCCCGTTCAACGTCACCGTTCCGTAAACCGTGGTCGATGTGATCGATTGATCCGCCAGTTCCGGCGCGCCTGCCAACGCCTTTAGAACATTGGCTTCAATTTGAGCATCCGGCATCGCGGCCGGCTTTGTTTGGGCAAAGGCCACTCCGTTGCCCAGTAAACCCGCCATCAAAACTGAGGCCATTGCGAATCTTGAAAAGGAGTTGCCTTGATACATAACCTTCCTCCGCTATCTCTCGCGTGGCGCGCGATTTCGCTACACAAGATATCCTATGGATGCAAACTCATTTTTGGGGAAAAAGTTACGGTCGTGTCCCTCTGTAGTAGCAAGGATAACGACTTCCGAACGCGCACCAGGCGTGATTGACCTTCCCTCTTTATAAGAGGTATATTCAAAGAGCGGGGTGGAGCAGCCCGGTAGCTCGTTGGGCTCATAACCCAAAGGTCGTAGGTTCAAATCCTACCCCCGCAACCATCGGAAAGTACTGGCCTTCCTTCCCATTCCGAAGTTGAGGGCCACTACTCTCATCCCCCACTTGATCCCCTTTGCCTTCTGCAACATAGAACTCCTGGCAGGCGAGCAGCTTCTGCCTTATTTTCGTTTGCCCGCTTTAGAGGGACGCTCCCATGGCCTTGGATTTTCTGATAAAAAACCCTTCTACCATGGTCGCGTCCCCGCCACCTTCCAACCCCGATAAGCTCCTGACCTTCTCGGGTTGGGCTGTAGCCCTCTCAGATATTGGGCTAACTCCCGTTAGCCCGATTCCTGGATTTGAGAAGGTATGCGGTACCCATAAGCCCTGAGCCGACTAACAGCATGGTTGACGGCTCAGGAACTATTGGTGCCGGGCCGGCCGGGCCGAGGGTAAGTGCTGCGTTGTTGGTTCCCACCGACACGCCGAACAGGTTAGTCGGCGAATTGCTTGCCAGCGTGAAGTCGGACAAGGACGAGTTGCCTAGCGAGTCGCTCGAAATCGCGTAGAACAGTCCGGAGCCCGGGCTGTAGGCGAGTCCGCCGGTAAAGCCCTGCCCAAGGCTCAACGCCAGAGGAGTAACCACACCTCCCAGGCTGATTGATTCCAGGGTGCTGTTGCCGCCGCTGTCATTCGAGATCCCGTAAAGTAGCCCGTTAGCGGAATCGAATGCCAGCCCTCCGGTGAATCCTGTCCCGAGTGCGAACAACGGAGTTGCCGACCCGGCTCCGGAGGTGTCGATCCGGTAAAGCGAGGAATTGCCGACCGAGTCATTATTAACAGCGTAGAAAAAGCCGTTTGCCGTATCGAAGGTCAACCCTCCCGTGAATCCCTGCCCGAGTAGGAACAGGGGACTTACCGGCGGACCTCCAGCCAGCGTGAACGAGTTCAAAACAGAGTTCCCGGAGTTGTCCTGCGAGATGACGTAGAACGTATTGTTGTTGCCGCGGTAAGCCAATCCGCCGGTGAATCCGAGCGTGCCATTGCCGAGAGCAAACGGTGAGCTGACTGACTGACCCGTCGTGTTGATGGAGTCGAGGGCTTGTGGAACGAATCCGGCGTTAGGGTCGGCGGAGATCGTATACAAGGTGTCGGCAAGCGCGAACTGACTCGCCAGCAAACCCAGCCCCAGAGAGCCGAGCCCAATTCGAAAAAGCAGTGCGTAGTTTTTCATGGTTAGCCTCCTAGGGCACATTGACGTAGTAGCCCGTGACGTTAAAGTTGCAGCTCAGAGTCGCGGGGGTGACATTGTTATCGATGATGACTTCGAGTCGTTCGCCCGCCTTCACGTAGAGCCGGATGGGGGTGGACAGCTTGTTGTTGTCGTTAAGGCCGAACAGGTATTGGTTTCCCGTCTGTGTGTTCAATGGGTCGACCGAAACGAGCGATGACACGCCAGCCGTGTTATCGCAGAATGCGGATATGTATTCGACTACGAGAACCTTGTTTGCGGGCACCGTGGTAAGTACCCTGGCAGTGTCAAGCAAACTAGGGAACACGAGGTTCATGTTTGCGATCTGAAATGGTTGCCGCGCCGGATTGTCTACGTCGTGGATCGGCGAAGAATACTGAGCGTGAGCCGCCATTGGCAGGAACCCGATGAAGGTTGTGGCCGCTACTGCCAGCCGTGAAAGGGACATAAGTCTGCGTTGAATAGTCATAGTTTTTCCTCTTTTCAAAGTTGTGTTGTGTTTTATGGAAGGTTGACGAGATAGCCGCTGAACGCGAGGGTGCCCGAATGATCCCGTGACATCGTTGCGACTAACGGACAGTGTGACTGCAGTGAGAGGGTCGGCGTAAAGCTGTAGCAGCTAGTGCCAGCCGCGAAATGGACATAAATCTGCGTTGAATAGAAATAGTTTTTTCCTCCTTTCGAAATTGTGTTTTACGGAAGATTGACGAGATAGCCGCTGATGGTTAGGTGGCCGGACCATGATCCAGCGACATCGTTTCGAACGATAAGTATTTGCACCGAGGTGCCCGGGTCGGCGTAGAACCTCCCCGATACCGTCGTCATGGTGTAGTCGCCTGAGCTACCTGGCCCGCCCGGAACGGGCGGATCGAATCTGATGTGGTGCGCAATCCCACCCTTTCCGCCCGTGACAGTGATGAGATTCGCGTCGATGAGGCGTTGTCCCGAAGGGAGTGAAATATTTCCGGTGACCTCTTCGATGACGAGCCGCTTCCCGGCGGGCACGTTCTGAGGCAGGAAAATGCCACCGAAGGAATCGTTTGAGTTCACCGGGATTGTCACATCAAAGTGGACCGGCTGCCGCGCGGCGTTATCCACGTCGTGGATGGGCGAAGAATACTGAGCGTGAGCAGCCATCGGCGAGAACACGGCGAAAGCTGTGGCAGCTACTGCCAGTCGCGAAATGTACATAAATCTGCGTTGAATAGTCATAATGTTTCCTCTTTTCGAAGTTGTGTTTTACGGGAGATTGACGAGATAGCCACTGACGGAGAGTGTGCCGCCCCAGGCTCCGACCGGAGGTTGCCCGCTGGGGTCGGAGCGAGATAGGAAAAACGCAACTGATGTGCCCGGATCTGCGTAGAACCGCACCGGTAGCGCCATGATGTAACCACTCGGGTTGAATGGATTAAAGGGCAAAAAATGCTGTGTGCTGGTGACGCCCTGGGTCACGAAAATGCTGGCGTCGACGGTCTGTACGCCGGCGCCGCCATTTGACGCCGGTATAATCTTGCCAGTGATATGTTCGATCACGAGCCGTTTTCCGGCCGGGACCTGGTAGGCGTTGCCGCTCACATTCACAGAGGATGTGCTCCCTGCTACGGCGAAGTTGAACTGCACCGGTTGGCGCGCCCCATTGTCCACGTCGTGCATGGGCGATGAATATTGAGCCAGGCCGGGTACGGTGAGTGTTGTGAGTGCCACGGCAGCCAGCGCCGCGCCCCGAATTAGATTTGCGATTGTTTTCATGTTGTTCTCCTTTTGTCCTCGATTGCTTTCTCTTCCGCCGCTCTTCGTGACCCACGTTCCATGACCAGCGAAAGGTCGGTGTAAAACTCTTCCCACGCTTCTTCTGCTTCCTCGGTGAACTCGCCACCGAGGACCGCGTGCAGCGTGGTAACAAGTGCGGTCCCCACGGCAGCGTAGTGATCGGGCCGGACCCCGAGCGGCACATGCCGCGCGCCAAGCTCTTCCAACTGGCCGGTAGTGTCGTCCCACTGCTCCAGCCGCTCCACGACGTACTCGAAAACCTGCATCAGCTTGCCTCCCTGCGCCGGCATAGGCGTGTTGCCAAACATCGGCGCCACATCGGGCGCCAGCGCGAACAAGTTTTGGTAGAACAACTCGCCTGCGCGTCCTTTGAGCGGACGTATCCGGTCGAAGGTCTCCCGGATCAAATGCCGCTGACGATCGTCCATCACCACCTCATTCCCGGCAGGATGTGCCCCGGCATAAGCGATCCCGGCTCCGGGAACGGCGCATTGTTGAGGAACGGTCTGCCCGGTCCGCCGCCGGTGAAAGCGGCGAATTCGCCTGAGCTCGTACTCCAGTAGCAGGCACTCCAGTAGCAGGCAGTGGTAAGAGCCGCCCCGGTAGCATCCGTCCCGAGAGAGCAAATCCGTATTAGGGTCCCGGCCCGCCCATCGATGGAGCACAGGACGGTCAACAACAGCACCCAGCCCGGCGCGGCTTGAGTCCTGATTGTTCCAGTCATTTTCATAAGTTGTTCTCATAGGTCGTTCTCAGTTTTCGGTGGATTGCGCCAACCGAAGCCAAGTGTGCCTTCCGCAAGGGAGCCTGGGTAGCAACTTTCCCGAAACCGCGGGGTAAGTTACCCCTCACTTCTCTTTGTTTTGTTCAACATGCACGCCACGCTGCGTGTGAGGAAATTAGGGCTGGTCTCCGGCGGCTGAAGAGATAACGCTGCCGCTGATGCGGATTTCGATCTACGCACAGCCGCCAGTCAGATGGGAGTCGACCCCGTAGCCCGAAGGCAGGTCATCCTTTTTGCTGTTATCTCAATAGAGATCTGCTTTTGTTTGTTGCTATTACAACTTTCTTCTTCAAATTCAGCCCAAAAACAGCTTGTCAAGTCCCCGGATCTCTCTAAAATCAGCTAACCAACACATAACAAGCCAAATATAGGTTCTCGCCAACTTGCAATTTAGTTAGGTTCAATCTGCTACACTAGATATAGAAAGTTAAGAAAAAAGCCCCGGCACAGGCCGGGGCTTCGCCTTTAAACCAGTAAGTCCTTAGCTGGCAATATTTTGGACGCAACTCATTTGGATGCAATATTTTAGCGGCGGTCGACACCGCTAACCATTGCAACAAAATGACTTACACACGGGCAATGGGGGGGTACCCCCAGGGAGAAGACCATGCAACCAGAGCATTCTCACAGCAGGGAGAATGCTATGTCGCAAAGAGTTCCTTGGCCTCCGTTGCGTTTTTCTCAGCGTCCTTTGCGTTCGTATTTACATCGCACTAGCGGTGAAATCGCTATAGAAGGCGAGCCGCTTCGAAGCGATCAAAACGTAAACTGGGTCTGCTACAATTGCACTCCCCCATGCCTCCGGCCGCTGAACAGATAACGCAGGAGTTAGAGCGGATTCTGGCCTCGCCGCTGTTCTCACGGGCCGACCGGCAGAGCCGCTTCCTAAGCTATATCGTGCAAAAATCCCTGGCGGGAGATGAGCAGTCCTTGAGGGAGACCGTCATCGGTCTGGAGGTATACGAGCGTCCGGCTAGCTATGATCCGAAAATAGACCCGATCGTACGAGTGGAAGCAGCCCGGCTGCGAGGACGGCTGCGTGAGTACTATGAGGCGGACGGGGCGGAGGATCCCGTGCGGATTCTCATGCCGAAAGGCTCCTATGTGCCAACCTTCGAGGCGCGCGTGGCTGCGCCCGAGCCTCTGCCCGGCGTGGCATCGCGTCCGGCGGCGAGGCGCTGGCTCATTCCCGCAGTCCTGGGCGCGCTCGTTCTGGTAGGGATCGGTATCGCGATCTGGCCGCGTTCCTCGGTACGCGCCAAGCCAATCGACTCGATTGCCATCCTGCCTTTTACCGATCTATCCGAAAAAAAGGATCTCTCTTATCTGACCGAAGGGCTTACCGAGCAGATCCAAGATGAATTGGTGCGCGTTCGCGAACTGCGCGTGGTTGGCAGCGCGAGCGCGAAACAAGCCTCGGCGAATCCGGATTTGCGCGCAGCGGCCAGGCAACTTGGCGTCGATGCGCTACTTCAGGGCAGCATCCGCGCGGAAGCTAAGAAGGTACGAGTCACGGTGCACCTTTTAGACGGCTCTACGGGCTCAGCAGTCTGGTCCGGGTCTTTCGATGGAGAGCGAACGGGCCTGTTCGAACTCGAGGAACAGATTGCGCGAGCGGTTGCCGGCAAACTTAGCATCCAATTGGCGGCTCGACGGGAAGGGATTGACGCACGAACTGCGCCGCAACGCGCGCAAGCGTACGAATACTATCAGCAAGCACGGACCCTGCTTGCCCGGGATTCCGCCCAACCTCAGGATGAAATCTATCGGCTATGCCAGTTGGCTTCGATCACCGATCCGTTATATGCTCCGCCTCATGCCTGCATAGCAGGTACGCTCATCGACGGCGGGGACCAACTTGGAGGTCAGAATAGCAAGGCAAGAGCGCTCCAAGAGGCGAAGCGGGCACTGGAGCTGGATCCCGGGCTGCCTGACGCTTATTCCGTGCTGATCCGTTACTACCGGGATACGGAACTGGATTGGCCCAAGGCGGAGGCGGTTTGCGCCGATTCGCTGCAGAGGCTGCCGAACGCGGCCGAGATTCTAAGAGCGTGCGGGGCAGTTCAAGGAATTCTGTTGAATCACGCAAAGGAACTGGAGTTGATAAGGCGCGCAGTGGCGCTCGACCCATTATCCCCCAAAATGCATGATTCCCTTATGCTCGCGCTGTACCAAGCTGGACAATTCGATGAGGCGCTCAGTCATGCCGATGTCGCGCTTCGGTTAGGGTCCGAAAGCAACTTCATCTATCGGCATCGTGCCTTGATTCTTGCGGCAAAGGGAGATCCGGCCGGCGGCTTAAAGGTGATCGAAGACGCGCAATCGCGATTGGGTGGTGTACCAGCGGATTGGCTGCCGGTCCGCGGTTATCTTCTGGGGCTACTGAAACGCCGCGCCGAAACCGAGCACTTGCTGAGCGAATTCATTCGCAAGGGAGCGCTCCCGAATCAGGTCGGACTCATTTACCTGGGCATGGGAGAACAAGCAAAAGCACTGGACTCTTTCGAGCAGACGCTCGATAGGGACCCATCGACCATGACGCACGCAGTGTCGGAATACTACATGCGCGTGCTCGACGGCGACCCGCGCTTTGAAGCGATCAAACGGAAACTAGGTCTTGTGCCGCAAGTCGTCGCCCAAGCGAATTAGTTCACATTCGAAGCAGGAGCTGACGCTGTAGGTCCAGAGACCGAGCATGTCGTGTTTGACGAGGTCGAGTTGACGCATTTGCTGGTCGGAGACATTATGCCATGAGTCCCCTCTCTCCTCCTGATGAGGGGTCTCGACGTCTGCGAGGTGCGTGGTCTGCTTTCATCTCGATTCAGCCTTGAGTTTCCTCCCAAGCGAAGCGATCAACCTTCACCTCGACAATGCGCGCCTAGGCACGGTCGATGCTTCCAGGCCGGGCGAGCCTATGACGTTGGCGAGCTGATCCCAGCGAAGCTTGAAATCGGCCATGAACTGGTCGTACTCGGGGTTGCCGTGCAACTTGTTCATGCTGGGGTTGTCGCGAAAGAGCGGATAGTTGGGCATGCCGCCTTCAGCGACGCGCCTGAGCCAGATAACCGCCTCATGGGGCCTGCCCATCTCGGCGCACGCGGCGGCCAAGATGAACGCGGCGTGATGAAAGTGGTCATTGTTCTTTCCGAAGCGAGCCGCCACTTGAATCTGTTGCTCGGCTTTCTGCGGCTGGCCTTCAGTGGCGTAGAGAAAGGCCCGTACGGCAGCAACATCTTCGAGGTCACCGCCACCGTAGCCTCCGCGCCTCGCTCCGCCTAACTGGTGCGCGACTCTTTCGATGGTTTCCCACGCTTGCGCTCGTTGGCCTAGGTAAGCAAGGGTCAGAGCTTTTTCGAAGCTTTCAATGTTGTAGCGATCATAGGTTTGGAGCGCTTCGGCAAAGCGTTGCGACTGCCAAAGCGCGCGGCCCAGCCGGTACTTGGCACCGTCGTTCTGCGGATCCAGCCGCAGCGTCGCACGGAATTCCTTGATGGCCTGTTCATGCAGACCGGCATGCGTTAGCTCAGCGCCCAGATTGTGGTGTGCTGCCGCGAGGTTGGGGTTCAGGGAAATTGCTCGCCGATAGTCCGCCACAGCAGCGGCAATATCAAAACTGTGAAGGCGAGTGTAGTAGAAAGTGCCGCGAGCAGCATAGGCTTCCGCCAGGGCGGGATCCAGGGCGAGTGCCTTGCCCAATGCAACAAACGCTTTCTCGTCATACTCCTTTCCTCCAGCCCAATCGAATATCTTGTGATAGCAGCCTTGGGCGAGCACGACATAAGCCTCGGCAAAATCGGGGTCGAGGGTCACAGCCTGCTCGGCTTCGGCAATGGTGGCGTCAGCATCGGCCTCGATCTGGAGCGCGGTGTTGACACGATACTTCGCGCGCAGATAGGCGTCATAGGCATTTTGGTTTTGTGTGGGCAGAATTTCGAGACGCCGCTGCTCAGCCGGAGTGAGACTTAATTGGACCTGGCTCGCTATTGCCTTGGACAAATCGCGCTGCAAGCCGAGAATGTCGCCCGCCTGGCGCTCATAACTCTGGGCCCATAGGTGCCGGTCCTCTTTCGCGTTGATTAGCTGCGCAGTAATTCGCACCTGGTCGCCGGAGCGAGCAACGGAACCTTCGACGACAGCGTCCACGTCGAGTTCCTGAGCAATTTGCCGCAAGGTCTGATGTGTTCCACGGTATCGCTTCGCCGAAGTCTCCGAAATGACTCGTAGACTGCTGATTCTGGCCAGATCCGTGGTGAGTTCGTCAGTCATCCCGTCGGCAAAGTAATCCTGCGACGGGTCGCCGGAAAGGTTCGCGAGCGGCAGCACCGCGAGCGACGTAATGTGAGGAAAACTTTGAAGTTGCGGTGGCCGCGCTCGCCACCTCTCCCACCCCCAAACCGATGCAGCCACCAGGGTCACAGCCAATCCTAAAATGATGGCGAGTTTCCTCAAGGACATTCTGGCATTGACGTTGCTCTCGGCTTGGACCTCGCCTGGCCGCGCTGGAGTTGCCAGGTTGGTGTCTTCAGCAGTGGAGCCGCCCTCACTGCCCTTCACCTCTATGACCGGAGCAACAAACCGGTAGCCGCGACGAGGCAGGGTTTCCACAAAGCGGGGACTCTCCGCGGAATCGCCCAAGGCTTCGCGCAGCCGGTTGATGATGGCATTGAGGCTGTTGTCGACGTCCACGAAGGTATCGGTCGGCCACAGCCTTTGCCGAAGCTGCTCCCGGGTGACGATTTCACCCGCGTGCTCCAGGAGGAATGCCAGTACCTGAAACGGCTGCTCCTGGAGCTTGATGTGCATCCCCTGCTTGCGCAGCTCCCGGGCGTGAAGGTCAGCCTCAAAGGCCCCAAACCGTAACACGCGCGTTGCTGCGGGTGTATGCATCGGAAACCCCCTCACGCCTCGTGCAGGAAAGTTTACTCCAACAAGTGAAAGTAACCCCTGGGTGCAAGCCTCTCCCGGCAAAGGACTTGATGTATAAGAAACATCCAATCCGCGAACTATGGACAAACCCGCCCCTCGAGTGCAAAGTCGCGGCGTTGCTGACTACTTCGATCTGTCTGTAAGGGGAGGATCGGGTCTATGAAAAAGCGAGCTTTGAGCATTTCCAAAAGCTGGAGCCTTCTTGTGACGGTGGCGGCCTTGCTGTCGGCTCCGTCGGCAAGAGCACAGGGCTTTGACAACAGGCCACTGAGGTTTACCGTTACCGACCTCGGTACGCTCGGGGGAGTGAGCAGCCAAGCCAACGCCATCAACAATCGCGGACAGGTGGTCGGCTATTCGACCCTCGCGGGAGAACTAATCACTCGGGCGTTCCTTTGGGAGGATGGCGTGATGACCGATCTCGGTTCGCTCGGCGGCACATTCAGCAGAGCGAATGCAATCAATAATAGTGGACAGGCCGTCGGCGCGTCGGAAATCACTGCCAACGCAGCCCGTCACGCAGTTCTGTTTGATCGCCATGGAATAACGGACCTCGGCGCTCTTCCCGCCAGTCTGGTCGGCGCCGCATTCGGCATCAACAATCGTCGTGACATCTTCGGTGGTTCCACGGAGGGATTGACTAGGACGGACCCTTTTCACGCTACGCAATTCAAGGATGGCGGGGTGATTGACCTCGGCACGCTCGGTGGGCTTTCCAGCTTCGCCGCCGGAGTCAACAATCGCGGACAGGTGGTCGGAAGAGCGGATCTACCTGGAGGGTTCTCTCGCGCCGTCATCTTCAGCGACGGTGCAATAACCGACCTCGGAACGCTCCCGGGCGGCACGATGAGCTTCGGAAGAGCCATCAATAATCGCGGCGAAGTGGCTTGCCTGTCCAATACGGTCGCTGGGGCCTTCCATGCCTGCCTCTGGCGTGATGGCGTGATGACCGATTTGGGCACGCTCGGCGGAACGTTCAGCGACTCCGGAAGCATTAACAATCGCCGCCAGATCGTTGGCACTTCGACTGTCGCTAGCGGGCCGCAGCACGCGTACATCTTTAGCAAAGGCAGGATGACCGACCTGAACGAACTCATCCCTGCCAACTCCGGCTGGATTCTTGTTGCGGCGACGGGCATCAACGATGCCGGAGAGATTGTCGGCAATGGGCTCATTAAGGGCCAGACCCACGGCTTTCTTCTGACGCCAGATGATGATGACGAAGACTGAGATTACAGTCCGCAAAAGCACTCCGTGTTTGAGGACTTCCCTGACTTCGTCCTGGCTTCCAGAAAACAGGCCTCGAACGAAAGCATGAGCAGACATTTCAAAGGAGGCAGCTTATGAACACAACTCTCGCAGGGATCTGCGCACGAAGATGGCGCAGCATATCGGTCGCAGCGTTTACTTTTCTCGTTCTCGGTGGCATCGCCCGCGCAGACGTAGTCACCGACTGGAACAAGAATGCCGAAAACGCCATCCTTAGCAGCAATAGTCTAAAGGGAAACTCTGTAGGCGCGGCACGAGTGTACGTGCTTATGCACGCGGCCATCTTTGACGCGGTTAACGGAATCAAGCCTCACTTCACTCCCTATCATGTTGACCTGACCGCCCCTAAAGGCGCATCCACGCGCGCCGCGGTAGTTCAGGCCGCTTATGTTGTCCTGGTGAATCTCATTCCCTCACAAAAATCAACATTCGATGCGGAACGAGCGGCGTCGCTCGCGTCGCTGGCTGGCGATGCCGACGACGATGGCTCCACCGATGGGATGGCGATTGCCCGCGGGCTGGCTTGGGGAGAACTGGTTGCCAGCGACATCCTGACCTGGCGCAGCACGGATGGCTTCAGCCGTGTGCTACCGCCGGTCACTGGCGGCCTGGCTCCCGGACAGTGGAGGCCCACACCGCCGCAATTCCTGCCCATGGCGAATCCCCAGGTGGCCACGATGACACCGTATGTCCTGAACTCTCCTTCGCAGTTCCGCCCTGCGGGGCCACCGGCGTTGACCAGCGACCGCTATGCGGCAAACTTCAACGAGACGAAAATGCTCGGACGCGCGACCGGTTCTTCGCGAACCGACGAACAGACACTGATCGCCCAGTATTGGGCGGGAAATGTCTCGGTTTCATGGAACCGTGTGTGCAGCTCTCTGGTCCTTGAGCGGGACCTGCCACTCACGGTCAGCGCCCGTCTCTTTGCAGTGATGAATCTCGCGCTGGCCGACTCTACCGTCGCCGGCTGGGATTCCAAGTTGTTCTTTATTGATCGCAATTGGCGCCCCGTCACAGCTATTGAGCTGGCCGACGTCCATAATCCGAATACGGTGCCCGATCCGGCTTGGACTCCGTTGATAACCACTCCCGCACATCCCGAGTACGTATCAGCCCACGCCGTCTTCAGTGCCGGAGCGAGTGGTGTGTTGGCCGATTTCTTCGGCGATAATACGACCTTTTCGCTCGAATCGGTGGGCTTGCCCGGAATCGTGCGAACCTACTCCAGCTTCTCTTCGGCATTAGACGAAGCCTCCTTGTCACGCATCTACGGGGGCATCCATTTTCGCTCAGCATTAGACGATGGGCGTGTGCTGGGGGGAGAGGTCGCTCAGTATGTGTTGAGCCATGCAGCTCTGCCGCTGCATGGAAAGGAGGTTGGAAAAATCCAGCACGATCACCCCCGCGGCGGTACGCTCAACATCGAAGGTACAGAACCGGAGAAGTAGGGAGAACTGCAATTACTGCTACTGCGGTGGTTTGGAGCTTTAGGGACGCTAGAGCTGGGATGTCAGAACTAGAACCACATACCATGACCAGGAGTAGAACCATCATGTCCATAAGAATCGCGCCAGCAACCGCAGGCGCGGGCATCGGGGCTATGCTCTACGGCAGTGGATCGGGATAGTCGGCATCCATCGGAGCCTGTTTCGTGAGTCCGGAGCGCTTTCCGGTGACCTCTCAGTCGGCGAACCATAATCAGGACCCTTTCCAGACCAGGTCGGGGCCCAAACCAAAATCACCCAATAACAGGATAAACACTGGCGATCCGACGTCCCGGGCGGCTATCTCCGGCAGCGGGTCTCAACTCGGCATCGTCGCTCGGACGGCGATTCACTGAGTAATTAGCTGACGAAGCTGACGGTATTGAGGTCGAAGGGACTGCCACCGATGAGCTCAGAAGGAGCCTGGAAGTTGGTGTTGTCCGGACCGATGGAGATGATCGGACGTGCTGGCGTCGACATCTCGTTCTGGCGGACCTTGACATTCTTGGCGACGGCGATCGCCTGACCTTCGTTGAGCACACCGAACCCTAGCTCTCTTCGATCCCGAGGTTATGGATCGAGTATTGCGGTTCGTCCCAGCTCTTCACGTGGGGCTTTTCGTCCACGATCAGGGCACCGAGGGATTTAGGTCGTAAATATAGTTACGTTTTGGTAGATGACAAAAAGAATCTAGGTTCTTATACATATCGACGATATATCGTTGGTATATGGAGCCATCATGAAAACTAGCTGTGGACCACGTCTTCTTCGCCGTTATCGTTGCCCTGTCCCGCTTCCTGCTATCCGTTCTCAAATCCGCCAGAAGGCCGACCGTCTGAGAGATCTATACGAGTTGGAGGCCGTTCTCGAGCTCAGCCGAGCCAAACCAGATATCAAACTATCTGCTTCAGCTGGATCTGGAGTCGAGCTTCTTGCGTAATGTCATGGCCTCGATCGGGGAGCTGTGCTCCAGGAGCGCGCTCGAGGCCAGAGCCTGAGCGAGATCGCTGAAACGCATCGCATCTCTCGCGCCACCGTAAGTCGACTCCTCAAGGAGCAAAAGAGGCAGCTGCTCCATCTATATAGACAATGCTCAAAAGGGGTGCCGCAGGCACCCCTCAACTCCTTGGATCTAAGCACTCAAAATACCCACTTCTGCTGTCTCATAAGGTGTGGGTTGTGAGACGAGATTTGAGTTCTCCGGGCATTAGGACACACAACCTTCTTGGTCCACTCTTTGCAAATCGTTCGTTGTCGGTATACTATCTGCACACAACGTATTCATATTCATTCGATCCAGGGATTTGTGAGCAAGAAGCTTGCATCCCCCACGACGTCTCATTGGGCCATTAAGCCCATAAGATGGCATAACCGCAGCAGGAATGTTGGGTTTTCGGAGAGGATACATGATGAATAGATCGATACTCGTTCTAGGAACGGTGCTTCTCGGCTCCGTTTCGGCGTTCGCTTCGAGCGATCCACTCGACGGCACCTGGAAGATCAACGATGCCAAATCCAGTTGGAGCGATGGCCGATTCCCTCCCAACATGAGCTTGACGATCGATCTAAAGATCGATGGAAACGTGATGAAATATCACTCCGTCAATGACACGGCAAAGGACAAGCCAGGAATGGTGAGTAACTTCGAAGCTCCTATGGACGGAAAGCCCCACCCGTTTAATGAAAGCTCTCGCTTCAATCAGGTTCAGATCCGCCGTACCGGGCCCGGAGAGCTTGAGCTCCTCGAGATGAAGGACGGCGATGTCATCGTTGGCGCATGGTGGTGGCTTTCCGCAGACGGCAAACATCTGATCCGACGCGGAATTGGAAAAGGTGCGGACGGCAAATCAAAAGAATACGAAGAATACTTCGACAAGCAATAACGCGCTCTTGCCCGCATAGCCTTCTTCTATTCTGCATTTGTTCTTGCGTAACTCCTGAAGTGCGATTGCACACCCGTCACTACTGAACTCGCCCAGCTAATAGATACTCAGCTCGTGCAACGTTTCAGCTGTAAGAAATGCCGTCCTTAAAACTTCCGGGAGGTACTGCATGAATTTGTCCAGATTCAGCAGAATTGTATTCCGCTCCATCATGCTTTGGACGCTCCTTCTTGGATTCGGCGTTGGTATCCCTTACGCCCAAACACCCACCGGGAGCGTCACCGGACTGGTCAGGGACTCTACTGGGGCAGTCCTCGGAGGCGGGGCTGTTCAGGCGACGAACGTCGATACGAGAGTTGACTTTAAGACCATCTCCGCGGCCGATGGCATTTATGTGCTCCCCTCGCTGCCTATCGGCAGATATGCGATTCGGGTCACTGCGCAAGGATTCAAGAGTGACGAACGCACGGGCCTCACGATCGACGTAGACCAGCATGCGCACGTGGACTTCTCGCTACAGAATGGATCCGCAAGTGAGTTCGTCACCGTCAGCGCGGACGCCAGCCAGACCGAAACCGAGAGCCATTCCATCGGCACTGTGGTCGACGAGCAAAAGATCGAGCAGCTTCCGCTCAACAGCAGAAACTTCACCACGCTCGCCTTCATCGTACCCGGTGTCTATCCCCCCGTCTTCAACTCAAGCCTCGGCTTCCGCGGTGGGTTCAACGTCGCCGGCACGTCCGAGGCTTCCAACACCTTTACCTATGACGGCTTCGACAACAACAACGACCAGCAGTCGATCCCGTCCTACCGGCCCTCCGTGGATGTCATCGGCGAGTTCAAGGTTCTCACTGGCCTCTATGATGCCGAATTCGGGCGCAACCAGGGTGGCCAGATCGTGGTCACCGGTAAATCCGGGTCAAATGCCTTCCATGGCTCTCTCTTCGAATACATTCGCAATCAACTCTTCGACGCTCGCAACGCCTTCGCCACCACGGGTCCGAAACCTTCCTACAAGCGCAATCAATTTGGCGCCACGCTGGGCGGTCCGATCCGCCGGGGCCGAACCTTCTTCTTCTTCGGCTATGAAGGACTTCGCGTAAGAGAGCAGGTCATCGCGCTCGCGTCCGTTCCTCTGCCCACCTGGGTGACCAATGGAGATCTTAGCTCGCTCCTCCCGACCATTCAGCTCAAGAACCCGTTCGTAGCCGGCCGGCCCAATATTCCGCTGAACAACCTTGCGTCACTTCCTCAGTGGACAGCGCAGCCAGCTGTCATCGGCCGCGCTCTTGCGGGGTATTACCCGGCTCCGACGGTCAGCACCCCGAGTGGCACAACGCCCATCAATAACTACAATTTCTCCGGCCCGAGAACCGAGAACTCCGACCAGTACTCGCTCAGAATCGATCAGACTTTCTCTCAGAAGGATTCCATGTACGCGGAGTACAACTTCTACCAGGACAAATCGCTCGAGCCGTCCAACTCTCTTTGCGGGAGTCGAATCCTCCCCGGCTTCGGCTGCTACTCCGGGCTTCCCCTCAGCGTCGCGGGAGTCTCCGAGACCCATATCTTTGGGCCAAAACTCCTGAACACAGCGCGCTTCGGCTTCAACCGGTACGAGCAATCGCGGCTGCAACAGGACGGCAACATTAACTTCGTGAGTCAGTATGGCATCCAAAATGTCTTTAGCCAGAATCTTGCGAGCAACTTCGGCGTTCCTGCCACCACGGTCACCAGCTTCGCTACCGTGGGCGGTCCGAATAACATCCCGCAGGATTTCGTCAATAACACGTTCAACTGGGCCGACCAGGTCATCTATGTCAAGCAAGCCCACACCCTGAAGCTCGGCGTCGACGTGCGCCGCATTCAGCAGAACAGCCTCTCGATCAGCAACGGTCGCGGCCTATTCAACTTCACCGCCTCATCGAGCGCACCCACCACCGGCTTTGCGTTCGCCGACCTTCTGCTTGGCTACCCGACGTCAACCACCAACAATCCATTCGGGCCCAAGATCTACGTTAGGACGTCGGACTTCGCCGTATACGTCCAGGACGACTGGAAGGCGAGCAGCAGCCTGACGCTCAATGTCGGACTGCGATGGGAGCTGCCCACGCCGTTTGTATCCGCCAATAACCAGTTGTCGAACTTCAACACCTCCAATGGAACGCTGACCGGGCCGGCCGTGAATGGCGGTGCGCGCAACATCGTTCAGTACGATTACAGCAAGTTCATGCCTCGTGTCGGCTTCTCCTACTCCGCGAATTCGAAGACCGTCGTCCGCGGGGGCTACGGGATTTACGCAGGTTTGCTTCCAACGTTCTCCCCGATTGGCAACCTGTACTACAACCCGCCTATGCGGAACCCTCAGACGTTCCAAAGCAGTGCCACGGTCGCGAATGCACTCACTCTGGCGACTCCGTTTCCCACTACGGCGGCAGCCGGCAGCGCAACCATTACTGCTATCAATCCGCACTTCGTGACCCCCTACGTTCAGCAGTACGGCCTTGGCATCCAGAGGCAGCTCACGCCGAACACGCTGATCGATGTCAGCTACTTCGGGTCCAAGGGTACACATTTGCTCACCCAGACCAACATCAACCAGCCGCCGCCGACCACATTGGCAACGGCGGCTGCGGTCAATCTGCTCCGGCCTTTCCCGGCCTACGGAAGTATCACAGACTACCTCAGCAGCTCTGTGTCGAGCTATAACTCGTTGCAAGCCAAGTTGGATAAGAGGTTAAGTCATGGGCTGAACGCGCTCATCTCCTACACCTACTCGAAATCGTTGGACAACGCGCTCGGCGCCAATCCGCAGAACAGCGCCAACCTGCTCGCGGAGTATGGTCCTTCGGACTTCGATGCCCGTCACCGTCTTGTTGTGAGTGGGGTGTACCGCCTGCCATTCGGCAAAGGCGGACAATGGGTGAAGAGCGGCCCTCAATCGTACCTGCTGGAAGGCTGGCAACTGTCGGGCATCTTCAGCACGCAATCCGGCCACTATCTCACCCCTGTTTACAGCGGCAACATCAGTAATACCTATAACTCCAGAGACCGCCCGAATGTTATCGGCACGATCAATAATGGCCCGAAGACCATCAAGCAGTGGTTCAATACCGCCACCGCCTTTTCCAAGCCAGCCACCGGAACCTTCGGTAACGCCGGGCGAAACATCATCATCGCGCCGTCCTATACCGACCTCGACACCACACTTGCACGCTCCTTCCCGCTTCCAAAGGAGGCCAATCTTCAGTTCCGCGCCGAGTTCTTCAACATCTTCAATCATCCGAACCTTGACCCCCCGAATGTCACGGCGGACAGTGCGGCCTTCGCTAGCATCAGCAGCGCGGAAGCTCCGCGGCAGATGCAGTTTGCGCTCCGCGTCACCTTCTAGCTCTTAACCACGCCACATTCTCGAAGTGATTCCGTCTGTCGGAGACTAAGAATGAAGAAGTTCTTGCGCCGCATCTCCACCGTCTCAGCCCTCTCCGTTCTGCTCGCGGCCTCAGTCCTCTCCATCCACGCCGAGACCACGCCTCACGGAGAGATCCTCTGGGATACTTATGGTGTTCCTCACGTCTTCGGCAAGACCGAGACTGGTGTCTTCTACGGCTTCGGCTATGCTCAGGCGCAAAGCCACGGAAATCTATTGATCCACCTCTACGGCGAAGCCCGCGGCCGCGCCGCCGAGT
>Ga0210410_10001771_pt1 | contig 19883 bp, 19 predicted proteins | sample IncBWC4MmetaG_FD_161058 | JGI IMG/M metagenome (GOLD analysis project Ga0210410, IMG submission 161058) | Forest soil microbial communities from Barre Woods Harvard Forest LTER site, Petersham, Massachusetts, United States - Inc-BW-C-4-M | ecosystem: Environmental > Terrestrial > Soil >... | reverse complement strand
CCATATTGCCAGACAATATCGCCGCCGAGCGGGATCGTGCGCGTGACCTCGATGGCGCGATTGTTATTTTCGTCGCAGATGAGAATGTTGCCGTTCTCCAAAAGCTCTGCGCAATTCGGGTTGTTGAGCTGATTGGCACTGTTGCCGGAGACACCCGTGGTGCCGTATTGCCAGACGATTCCATTGGTTCGGACATCGACCTCAATGATTCGCTGGTTCGCCTGATCTGTGATAAGCACGTGGCCATTGGGAAGCCACGTGTTTTGTACAGGAACGTTGAGCTGATTGGGGCCACTACCAGCCACTCCAAACTGCCCATATTGCCAAACAATGTTTCCGCCGCGGTCGACCAATATCACGCGGTCGTCGGCGCAGCCGCTGGGATTGGTGCAGTTGGGAGCTTCGGGCTGACCGCCCGGGGTTCCGGTGCCAGCCATTAATGTGAACTCTCCGACGCGCTGCACATCATTGACGCCGATGATGGACGCAGGCGAGAAATCGGCCGGGCCGAGGCCAAAGTGCCAGACAATGTTGCCCCGATGGTCGACTTCAATCACCCGATTGTTGAATTGGTCGGCAATGAGGTAATGGTCGGCTGCCGCGGCGGGGACGGCGGAAGCCAGCACCACCGCGAGCAGCGCCGCAGAGAAAATGATCTGGATGAGAAGTTTCATGAGAACCCTCCAGTGAGAGATAGGTCGTTCGTTCCGGAAAAGTGAGCCTGGAAGACCGAGTCCGGAAAAAACCACGGCCAGCAATCACGAAAATTTAGACCGGGGCATCTGCCTGAGTTGTCAAAAAATTGTCAAAGAACTGTCACTTTCTCGTCAAAAGCTCGGTAAACTTTTGCGCACCTTGGTGCCCTTGGCGGTCCGAGAGTTCCAGCTTATGCTGAAAGCAGACTGAAAGGCTCAGGTTCAATTTACGAATGATTTCACTTCGTCTCTACACCCTTGCGCTGGGCGCGATCGGCCTGGCCCTCGCCAGCTATGCCCTGCTGCGTCGCAAACCCAAGACCTCGGACGATGTCGAGCGTGAACGCCGCGCTTGGCTGAATACGGTCGGGCGCATCACCGACGGGACCGTGATTGACGTTCAGGAAATCGCCTTAGACACGAACCGCCCCGCTACCATGCTGATTTATCAGTACGACGTAGCCGGCGTTTCTTACGAGGCCTCGCAGGATGTCACCTATCTTCGGCAGTGGATCAACCTACATTCCTGCCGCCTCGGCCTGCCGACTTCAGTCCGCTACGATGCTCGCAACCCCGGAAATTCCATGGTGATTTCCGAAGGCTGGATGGGATTGAGGCAGTAAGCGCTCAAGATTTGCTAAGGGAGAGCCGGGCGTCCCCGCCCGGTCGCGATGCTTTCAAGCTATCGGAGAACCAACCGAATCAGAGTTTCCCCACGGCAGCCAGAATCATATAGACAACTTGCGCCGTCGCCAGCCCGATCCAGACGCGCTGCCGAATACGCGAGCGCCGAATGTCGCGCAACAGGTCGCCGGCTGTAGGTTCCGCGACCAGAGCTTCCCGCTTTTCCACCGGCAAAGGCACCGGTTGCAAATTGGCTGGCCTCAAAGCATCAGCCGGCTTCAGCTTGTCGGGATAAAACACCTTGGGCGTGTCCACGACTTCCGACCACAACGGCAGCAGGATCCATGACTTCGGAATGATGTCCAGAATCGGCTTGGAAGTCAGATTAAGAGCCGGCATGGCTTCCGGCGAGACACGATCGGCAAGATTCCGGAGCAGCGATCCCCACCAGAAGTGGCTGAGTTGATCGGTGATGAGTTCGCCGACATCCACGGGCCGCGATTCAAGCTCAAGCGGCGGCAGTGTTTCCGGCGAGATCACGTCTCCGATGTTGGTGAACACGGTGCGAAACCATGGCAGGCGCAGACGCTCCCCAAGCAGCAGGCCGACATTCACCGGGCGTGAAGTGAGTTGGAGCGGCGGCAGTTTCTCCGGCGCGAAGGTGTCGCGCAGATTGCCGACCAGCGACCTCCAAAGGGGCTGCGTCAGGCTCGCGGGTGGGAGCAAATCCAGCGGAATGTCCGACTCTGTGGCCGTCGACTGCGGCTCGGGATACCAGGCTTCGGCGGCGTTTGAGCGGTAGGACATAAGAATTAAGATGACCCCGGGGCACGGCTCTGGCGGCGTACTAACGGGCCACTACCCGTCCCACTAGACTATGTTAGATGCCGCACGGTGCATCTGTCACGCCTCTTTACGCAGCTTTACGAGCCGCGGGGGAGACGGGCAAGCCGCGTTTCTACCGCTGGAGAGAGACAATCCCGGTTTTCCGTGCGCTTGCTTCTTTAGTACATGGACTTTAATGCCGTTGAGAACCGCCCTTGCGCTCAAGCACAATCACAAGGCTGATCCCCCATTTCCCCGCGGCAGAAGAAACGGGCCGGAAACCCGTGACCCGAAATCTGAAATGGAGAATCTGGATTGAGCGACCACGCACAGGCGGCAGCCAAAGCTTACCAGAGGCGTTTCTCCCGTCATCGCTTTGATGTGCGCATTCAGGTGTCGGTGTTTCGCGAAGGCCTCACGGCCACATGCTGGGGCCGAACCAGTACCCTCGGCCAGGACGGCATCGGGGCTACCCTCAGCGGCGAGTTGCGAGCCGGCGAAGTTGTTTCCCTGGAGTTTCCCATCCCGCTCCCGCCTCACATCATGAAGTTGCGAGCCGTGGTGCGTTATAGCCAAGGCTTAAGCTGCGGATTCGAATTTCTGGTGATGACCGGCGAGCAGAAGCTGATGCTGCACCAGGTCTGCGTAGTGCTGTCGAACGCCTCCTGAACTCTTCTGTTTTCGCCCCAAAACCCCATTACCGCGGTAACTAACGGGGGATAACCCAGCCCGCTTACCATCGCACTATCAGTCAGTGCACTCTGGGAAAGGACCGCGTATGGGTGAGAAAATCGCCGTGCCACCGATCTTCCCCCACACTTCCGATCTACCCCCGGCGCCTTCGCCCGCGAACGGCAATGCCGCCGAAGTCCCGCTAGGCGTCGAGAAAGCTTACCTCGAACAAATCATCGAGAACGCTCCGGAAGCGATCAGTATTGTCGATCAGGAGCTACGCATTTTACGCATCAACGGGGAGTTCACCCGAGTGTTCGGCTTTACCGCGGACGAGGCCGCAGGGAAACGGCTCGATCTGCTCATCGTGCCTCCGGATCGCTACGCGGAAACCGCGTGGATCGGCGAGTGCATCAAGACGGAAAGCAAACTTTCGCTGGAGACCCGGCGCCAGCGAAAAGATGGCTCACTGGTAGAGGTGCTGCTCTCGACCTCCCCCGTGATGCTGAACGGCAAAAGAGTTGGCGCGTACGCGTCCTATCGCGATATCACCGAGCAGAAGCGCGCCGAGGAGTTGAATGCGGCCTTGTACGCCATCGCGGCGCGCAGCCAGTCAGCCGAAGATCTGCAGCAGTTTTTCGCCGCCATTCACAACATCGTCGGTCAGTTGATGAACGCGCGCAACTTCTACATCTCCCTCTACGATCCGCAGACTCAGTTGCTGAGCTTTCCCTACTTCGTCGACGAACAGGACCCCACCCCCACTCCCAAGCCTCTGGGCCGCGGTCTGACGGAATACGTTCTGCGCTCAGGTGAGCCGCTGCTGGCAACGCCGGTAGTATTTGAGGAATTGGTGCGGCGCGGCGAAGTGGAATTGATCGGCGCTTCGTCGTTGGACTGGCTGGGTATTCCCCTGAAGAGCGGCACGACCTGCATTGGAGCCCTGGTTGTCCAGAGCTACAACGAAAACGCCCGCTTCGGAGAACGCGACCGCGAGATCCTGAAATTTGTTTCGCAGCAGTTGGCCGCGGCCATCGAGCACAAGCGCTATGAAGAAGCGCTTCGCCGCTCCGAAGCCCGCTCCCGCTCTCTGATCTTAAGCGCAGCCTTCGGCATTTGCCGCTGCACGCTCGGCGGAAGATTCCTGGACGTGAATCCGGCGCTCATCACCATGCTCGGGCATGGTTCGGTCGAAGATCTTCTACAACTGAATGTGAGGCGCGAAGTCTTCGTCAATTCCAGAGAGTTGGACCGCCTGGCCGAGGACTATCGCTACGCCGGAAGTCTGAATGGCGTGGAAGTTCAGTGGAAACGCAAAGACGGCCGCGTCATCATCGTGCGGCTCAGTGGCTGCGCCGCCAGTAGCACCGACGAGCCCGGAGAAGTGGTATTGGAACTGATCGCTGAAGATATCACTGACCGGCGCCAACTCGAAGAGCAACTTCGCCAGGCGCAGAAAATGGATGCTGTCGGCCGCCTCGCCGGCGGTGTCGCCCACGACTTCAACAACCTGCTGATGGTGATTAACGGATACACCGAGGTATTGCTGGAGCAGTTGGAAAAAGCCAGCCCCATGCACCACAAGGTCCAGTCCATCCAGCAGGCAGCCGACCGCGCCGCGACCCTCACACGCCAGTTACTAGCGTTCAGCCGCAAGCAGCTCCTCGAACTCAAGGTGATCGACGTCAACACGGTCATCGGTGACATGGAGCGCTTGCTGCGGCCCTTGATCGGAGAAAACATCGAATTGGTCACCCGCCTCTCCACCCAAACTGGGCACACTCGCGCCGACGCCGGGCAGCTCGAGCAGGTCATCATGAACCTGGTCGTCAACGCCAAAGATGCCATGCCCGAAGGCGGCAAGCTCACCGTGCAGAGCTCCGACGTCACGGTGCGCCAAAATTTCAGCGCACACCGATTTATCCAGCCTGGACGCTATGCCGTGATCTCGGTTGCCGATACCGGCCACGGCATGGACACAGAAACTCAATCGCGCATCTTCGAGCCGTTCTTTACCACCAAGGAAAAAGGCAAGGGCACCGGCCTCGGCCTCTCGACCGTCTACGGCATCGTCAAGCAGAGCAGCGGATACGTGTTTGCCGAAAGCGAGCTCGGAGCGGGCACAACTTTCTACGTTTACTTGCCCCGCGTGGAGGAATCCGCCGAAGAGCTGAGCCCGGCCCAGTCCCAGCAGAACGATGCCGGCGGATGCGAAACCGTCTTGCTGGTGGAAGACGAGGAATCCGTGCGCGAACTGGTGCGTCTAACCCTAGCCTCTCGCGGCTACCAGGTCCTCGAAGCCGAAAATGGAGAGTCCGGCCTGCGCATCGCCGAGTCCTTCAAGAAACACATCGACATCCTGATCACCGACGTAGTCATGCCCGGCATCGGCGGCCGCGAACTGGCCCGGAAGCTGCTCTTGCTCCGTCCCGCCATCAGCGTGCTCTATCTTTCCGGCTACACGGAAGATGCCGTCGTCACCCGGGGCGCGCTAGGCCCCAGAACCGCGTTCCTGCAGAAACCCTTCACCCTTCAGAATCTCGCCAAGAAAGTCCGCGAAGTCCTTCACTCCAAATCCGCTCCGCCGCCCGCCCCCGCATCCATGGCGAAATCAGCTTCGAATTAGCGGAGCGCCGGGCTTAAGTGGAGCGCCGGGCATCCTCGTCCGGCCACCACATCGCTCGGACAAGCAAGACTCCCAACCCCCGCCGCCCGCAGTTGCAACTTTTTCCCCGTCCCCGAGTCCTATACTAAAGTGCGGGGTGAGCAATGCTGATCGGGAAACCGGCTGCGATTCAGTCTTCTGAAATTACTCCCAAATCGACCTACCTGAACCGGCGCAACTTCCTCGCCGGAGCAACGATCACCGGAGCGGCCGCCGTCGCCGGAATCGCCTTCCGTGATTTTGCTGAACTCGTCGCTCCGCCGCTCACCGCTCACGCCAACGCCAAGATTGACGGCCTGCAGAAAAGTCCCTTCAGCACCACAGAAAAAGAAACACCCTATAAAGACATCACGACCTACAACAATTTCTACGAATTCTCCACCGACAAAGACGGGCCTGCCGACCTGGCAAAGAATTTCAAGACCCGCCCCTGGACCGTGACCATCGACGGCGACGTCAAGAAAAAACAGGTGCTCGACGTCGACACAATCATAAAAATGGCTGCTCCCGAAGAGCGCATCTACCGCCATCGCTGTGTCGAAGGCTGGTCCATTGTTGTTCCCTGGGTCGGATTCTCCCTGAGCGAACTGGTCAAGCGCGCCGAACCGCTGCCCAAAGCAAAGTTTGTCGAGTTCACCACTCTGTACGATCCCAAACAAATGCCCGGCCAACGCACCGGCGTACTGAAGTGGCCATACGTCGAGGGTCTTCGCATGGACGAGGCCATGCATCCGCTAGCCCTGCTCTGTTTCGGTTTGTACGGCGAGGCGCTCCCGAATCAAGACGGCGCTCCGCTCCGCATCGTGATTCCGTGGAAGTACGGATTTAAAAGCGTGAAGTCGATCGTTCGCATCCGCTTCACCGGCGACCAACCCATGAACACCTGGCAAGAGGCCGCTCCCCGCGAATACGGCTTCTATTCGAACGTGAATCCGAACGTCGACCATCCACGCTGGAGCCAAGCCAAGGAACGCCGCCTGGGGGAATTCCTCAAGCGGCCAACCTTGATGTTCAATGGTTACGACCAGGTGGCGAACCTGTATTCAGGCATGGACCTGAAAAAGAACTTCTAGAACTTGTCGATGGAGCGACGGGCGTCCTCGCCCGTTCAGCCGAGCACAGCTCGGCAGCTGCCTGCGGCGACAACCAGTCTGGGTTCGCGGTAGGTTACAACGATACAAACCGGAAAATGAAAGTGCGTCTGACAAAAATCGCCGTCTTTCTAGCCGCGCTCATCCCGCTGGCACGCCTGGCGTGGAGAGCGCTGCATGGCGGCCTCGGCGCCAATCCCATCGAGTTCATCACGCACTCGACCGGCGACTGGACGTTGATCTTCATTCTCACCACCCTCTCCATCACGCCTCTCCGCCGGATCACCCGTCAGTACTGGCTGATCGGCGTCCGCCGCATGGTCGGATTGTTCGCATTCTTCTACGGTTGTCTCCATTTCACCACCTACATCTGGCTCGACAAGTTCTTCGACATCCACGAAATGCTGAAAGACATCGCCAAACGCCCATTCATCACCGTAGGATTCTCCGCCTTCGTCCTCATGATCCCCCTGGCCCTGACCTCGACGGCATGGTCGATTCGCCGCCTCGGCGGAAAGAACTGGCAGCGCCTGCACCGGCTAATTTATTTGACGGGAATCCTGGGGGTGGTGCACTACATATGGCTGGTGAAAGCCGATCTCCGGAAGCCACTCGAGTACGGCATCGTGCTCAGCATCCTGCTGCTCTATCGCGTCGGAGTCTGGGTATCCGAAAAGCGCAAACAAGCCATTCCAACCCCGGCTCGAAGTCTCGTGTAGAGACGGGGCTTGCCCCGTCTCCGCCGGGGAAACGCTCCCGCCAATTTTTCCCTCCGAAACTTTCTTCTACAATCCGGGTTAGCGCATCCTAAGAATTCGCATCTTAAGAGTTAAAGACAGGAGTGTCTCATGAATCGCCTTCCTTCCTCGAAGTGTGCCCGACGTGTGTTCCTGGCTCTGGTAGTGATAGCAAGCGTTGTTTTGATAGTCAGCTGCGGCTCCAGCGGGATAATTCATTCCCTCGGCGGCGGTTTCACCAAGTCCAGCCTTAAGGGCCAGTATGTGATCTCGCAGACCGGAATCGGAGTCAACCAGGCGGGGACCGGAGTCAATTCATTTTCCGAGACCATCGTTTTCACGGCGGACGGGAGTGGCAACGTAACTGTCACCGTCGATGATTTCGATCAGGTCGGCGGACCATTCAATCTGACATCGTCCGAAACCGGCACCTATAGCGTCGCCAGCGATGGCACCGGATCCCTGTCATTTGGCGGTTCGAACTACGCGATTACCATGATTGACGACAGCCACTTCTACATCATTGAACAGGACGTTTTCGCGACAGCGTCGGGCTTCGGCGAGAAGCAGGATACAACTGCTTTCACCGCCGCTCCCTCGGGCAGTTTCGTATTCAAGGCACACGAGGTTGACACGAGTTCGCGGGTTGGAGGAATCACGATCACCGCCGGTGCAATCGCTGGCACCGAAGATTTTCTCAGCCTAGGACTTCTATCCATGGGCCAGGCGATTGCCACCTCAGTCTCCATGACCGCTCCTGATGCGACCAACGGCCGCGGCACGTTCACCCTGACCGACGGGAGTTCGTTCAATTACTACGTTGTAAATTCGGGCAAGTTTTATATCATGTCGAACTCCTCTAGCGGCTCTCTCGAAATCGGTCAGGCCGAAATGCAGACCGGCGGGCCGTTCTCCGCTGCCACTCTCGCAGCCGGCGGCTCGTACGTATTCGGCAGTTCCGGCGACACAAACGTTAGCGGCGCGGCGGGTATTCACTCCGCGGGTGTCTTTACAACAGACGGCAACGGCAATATCACCGCGGGCACCGTGGACTACGTGCAGGATACAACTGTGAACTCCAATCTCACGGTCTCGGGCGGCACCTGCACCCTTGCCTCCAACGGCCGCGGCACCATCAACCTGACTTTGGCCGGCGGCGCCATCAGCCCGCAGATTTTCTGGATGGTGAATGGAAGCCGTGCCTACTTCCTCGTCAACAGCACAGCTGCGGTCGAGGATGGCACTTTCTCTCAGCAGCAAGGCGCACCTTTCTCCACGCTGAGCAGCCAATCCGCCTTCGTCATGGATGGCTTCGATGTGGCTTTCAAGGACCGGGTCGGACTCTTCAAACCCGCGAGCAGCGGCTTTAACTGGAACCAGGCGGCAAACTCTTTCGATACGAGCATCTTCCCACCTGTGGCGACGCTCACGAGTTTACCGACCAATGGCACCTACCAGGTCAGCGCGAACGGCCGCGTCACCGTGACGGTCAACAACGTAACCCCCAGTCTGGTCTTCTACCTGAGTTCCGCCAACACTGGTTTCATGGTGGAGGAAGATGCGGAGATTGGAGGAGCTTTCAGCCAGCAGGCCAGTCAGTAAGTTAGTTAGTCTCGAAAAAACGGAGCGCCGGGCGTCCTCGCCCGGCGTTTTGTTTTACGGGATCGCGCGTCACAAGCAGGGGCACGATCCGGGATACGTCCGATCGGACATCCCTTTGGTAACCTGCCTTTTCATTCCCCTTTAACCGTCCGCCGTTTACAATATTTATAGATATTGTAGATAAATGATGAATGGTGGAGTGTCAGCAGTGGACAGCGTAACCAGAACTCGCGAACGGCAGAAATTGATGGTGGACTTGCTGGAGAGAAAAATACGGCTGCGTGCGGACCAGCTTTACAATCAGCGCGGACGGGTGGAAGGGCGGGCGCTGGAAGACTGGGTGAGAGCCGAGTCGGAAGTTCTGAAATCGGGCATTCTTGCGCCGCTGTGGAACTCGCGCCAGGAGCGGGAACTGGTGGAAGTATAGAGCTACAACCCCTCGTCGGCCAGCGGATCCGGCCGGAAAAGCAAGCCTTGACCCTGCCACGACAAACCTACTTGGAAGTCCGCTGCTATCGCAACGCGGACGACAGGCTGAGCACCGCATCGGCGAGCGCAGGCCGCGCCGACAGATACTGCCCCTCGCGATCCCAAACCTGAAGCGCCTTCCAGAATCGCGGCTCATTCCGTCTTGGGGCGCGCTCTTCGGCACGTTTGCCAGGGCGAGCTTGGCTTTTGCGCAACGAATCTGTTAGCTTTCAGCGTCGGCATGCAACGAAAATTGTTGCCGAAATATTTGTGGAGGACGGACGTGGGATCTCAGAAATGGTGGCTGGGTCTGTTTTTTTATGTGGGATGTGCTGTCTCGATGCAGGCGCAACAAACGGCGCCACCGGACGAAGCCACGCGGAAGCTGGCGCTGGACATTTTCAAACAACTGATCGAGATCAACACGACCGACTCGGTAGGTAGCGTGACCGCGGCCGCGGAAGCGATGGCGCAGCGTTTTCGTGATGCCGGATTTCCCGAGAGCGATATTCATGTGCTCGGCCCTAGTTCCAATGACCGCAAGAAGAACGTCGTGGTGCGGCTGCATGGATCGGGCAAGCACAAGCCGGTGCTGCTGATCGGGCACCTCGACGTCGTAGAAGCGCGGCGCGAGGATTGGACGACCGATCCGTTTCAGTTCGTCGAGAAGGAGGGCTACTACTACGGCCGCGGCACCAGCGATATGAAGGACGGCGACGCGATCATGTCAGCCACGCTGATCCGCATGAAGAAAGAAGGATACGTTCCCAGCCGCGACATTATTCTTGCGATGACGGCGGATGAGGAAGGCGGCACATCGAATGGAGTCGATTGGCTGATCAAGAATCATCGCGACTTGATTGATGCCGAGTTCGTGCTCAATCACGATGGCGGTGGCGTGCTGGCCGATCATGGCAAGCCGGTGATGATGGAAGTGAACGCCACCGAAAAACTGTACGGCGATTTCGTACTGACCGCCACCAATCCGGGCGGTCACAGCTCGCTGCCTCGGCCGGAGAATGCAATCTACGAACTGGCGGATGCACTGACGCGAATCGCACACTACCAGTTTCCCTTCGAGCTGAACAACATCACGCGCGCGTATTACGAACGGCAAGTGAAGATGGCAACACCGGAGCGAGCGGCTGATCTGAAGGCGATGCTGAAGAGTCCTCCCGACATGGAAGCTGTGGCGCGGCTGTCAAAAGATCCGCTCGACAACTCCACCATGCACACCACCTGCGTGGCAACGCGGTTGAGCGGAGGCCATGCCAACAACGCGCTTCCGCAGATGGCGCAGGCGAACGTCAATTGCCGCATCGAGCCGGGACACACGCTGGAAGAAATCCGGCTGACACTCGAGAAAGTTGTGGCCGATCCGAAGGTGAAAGTGCAATTCCGCGAGAACAGCAACGTGCTGTTGGACCACGGGTCAGACCGGCATAGTTATGTGCCGCCGGCTCCGCGGAAAGAAGTGTTCGATCCGCTGGAAAAAGTCGCGGCAAAAATGTGGCCGGGGATTCCGGTGCTTCCGAACATGAGCACCGGCGCGTCGGATGGCGTCTACACGAACGCCGCGGGGATGCCGACGTATTGTGTGTCGGGCGAACAGTATGACCGGGACGATATCCGAGCGCATGGGAAGGACGAGCGGATGGGGGTGGAAGCGTTTGCACGGGGCGTGGATTTTTATTATCTGTTCTTGAAGGGGGTCACGGCGGAGTAAGTCAATACTCCACCAAACTTTGTTCCGTAACGCGAACGAGCGGCGGGAAGACTCTGTCCAGCCGTAGAACTGCCCCACTCAAGCCAAAAACAGGCTTGAGTGGGCCACCCGTCCTGTTCAGATTGTTGCAACCATCTGCTGCAACCATCTTGACATTCGCCTTACATTCGCCTATCCTCCCCGCATGGCGATCACTCGGCGTCAGCACGAGTTGTATGACTTCATTTCGCGTTTCGTGGCGGAGAAGCAATACTCCCCTTCGTTTGAAGAGATCAAGGAAGGCATGGGGCTGAGTTCTCTGGCCACGGTGCACAAGCACGTTACCAACCTCGAGAGGAAAGGGCTGCTCACGCGGGACTATAACCGCAGCCGTTCGATTGATCTGCTGCCGCCGAAGGGCAAGTTGAAGCAGTCTATGGCGGTGAACACGGCGGTGGTGCTGCCGCTCGTGGGACGGATTGCGGCAGGACGTCCGATTGAGGCGGTTGAGCACAACGAGACTATTTCGCTCGCAGATTTTGTGCGCTCGAAGGAAGTGTTCGTGCTCGAAGTGCGCGGCGAATCCATGCAGGACGAGGCGATTCTTGACGGTGACTACGTGCTAGTCGAGAAGACGAAAACGGCGCACAACGGGGATATTGTGGTGGCGCTGCTCGAGTCGTCGGACGCGACGCTGAAGCGGTTCTTTCGCGAGGGAGAGAATATTCGTCTCCAGCCTTCGAACGCCGCGATGAAGCCGATCATTGTGCCCGCGGCGTCGGTCGAGATTCAGGGACGGGTGATTGGGGTTTTACGGAAGTACTGAGGCGGCATGGAAGGACGGGCGGGGGCGCCCGTCGCTCCACCGAAAACGACTTTAGATTACGTGGTGACCTTGGCTACGTGGCGATCCAGGGCTTTCTGAATGTCGTCTTTTGAACGGTAGCCTACTAGTTGTTCCACTACCTGTCCGTTTTTGAAAACGAGCAGAGTCGGAATGCCGGTGACTTTGTAGCGCATGGGCGTGGCTGCGTTGCGATCTACGTCCATTTTGACGACTTTGACTTTGCCTTGATATTCGCCAGCGAGTTCTTCGACGATCGGAGCGATGGCGCGGCAGGGGCCACACCATGCGGCCCAGAAATCGATCAACACGGGCTTGTCGGACTTCAATACATCAGAATCGAAATTGGCGTCGGTGACTTCGACGATGCCGTTGCTTGCCATTCATCCTCCAGAGGTCTAAGCCAGGTACGAGCTCACCGCCGGAGCGGACCGTGTGGTCTCCTCCGGGCGGGACTCTATCCTAGCACTGTCTAACTGTCTATTGGATGCTCTGTAAAGGCGGAAGTCGCAGGAGCCGTCGGGAGGGGTATGCGGGGTGGAGCGTCCGTAGAATGATGGATTTAGAATAAGGGTCTTGAAATGAAGGTCTCAGAATAACGGTCCTAAGCGGGTTCTAACAAAAAAATGACAAGCGATCTCGACAATCTCCGGGTAGTGCTCGTGGCAACGCGGAATCCGCTGAATATTGGGGCGGCGGCGCGCGCCATGAGCAATTTCGGGGTCCGGCGATTGCGAGTGGTGAATCCCTACGAAAAAGCGTTTCGGGAAGCGCGGTCGGCGGTCGGGGCGGCGGGGTTGCTGGCTAAGGCGGAACAGTATGACGGCGTGGCCGAGGCGGTTGCGGACTGCCGGCTCGTGGTCGGAACGACCGCAGTGGGTCGTCGGGACTTGCAACACCGGTTGCGGGGGCTGGTTGAGGGCGGGCGGCAGATCAGACGGCAGTTGAGGTTGACGCCGGTGGCACTGCTGTTTGGTTCAGAGAGATATGGACTGTCGAATCAGGAACTGAGCCACTGCCATTGGCTGATGCGGATTCCGACTCGCGAAGAACACGGGTCGATGAACTTAGGGCAGGCGGTGGCGGTCTGCTTGTACGAACTGGTGCGCGGGCGGAAGGCAGCTCCGGCAAAAACTGCCGCCGGAAAAAAAGAAAAAACTTCCGCGACGTCGGGCGCAGTGGAGCGGCTGACGCAGGCGATGCTTAAGCTCCTCCACGACAGCGGATACATCAAGCCGCGAGCGGTGGCGGCCGAAGAAAAGTTGCGGCGCTTGGTGCGGCGCTTGGAGTTGAACTCCAATGACGCCGAGGTATTGTTGGGAATGTTGCGGCAGATCGCATGGAAAGTGGGCGCGAACGAAAAGGACAAGAGATAGTCTGAACAACTTCAGTTGTTAAGTGTCAATTGTGGGGTGCGCGCGGGCAGAAATCTTTACCCCCGGGAGCACGGGGGAACACAGGGGAAGTCTCGAACGAATTCCCGCTAACGCTTGCCACCTGCGCGAGTCGAAGGATAAGCGGGGCTGGTCGGCGTTTTCAGACGTTCTCTTCCCTCGCCGACTCTGAGGTGGCGACAATGCGCATGTTGCTGGACACCTTCGCGCAAACCTTACGAACTCTGTGGGCGCACAAGCTGCGATCCTTCCTTACCATGTTTGGAATCGCGTGGGGCGTAGGTTCGCTGCTCTTGCTGGCCGGCGTCGGAGAAGGCTTTCGCAACGGCAATCGCAAACAGCTGGAAACCTTCGGCAAGAACATCATTTTCTTTTTCGGAGGGCGCGCGCCGGCGGTCGAGGGCAGCTTCAACTCGATGAAGTGGTTCAACCTCACTTATGACGATTACCTTGCCATCAAGGGCGAATCGAAGCTCGCCATCAATATTTCGCCGCTGATCGCGCGCGATGATATCCGCGCGGTCAGCGACTATACGAGCACCAATGGCCAAGTCTCGGGCGTGCCGCCGGTCTACAGTCAGGTGCGGACGATCCCGCTGGCAGTCGGGCGTTGGCTGAACGATGACGACAATGACCAGCTCCGGCGGGTGTGCATACTTGGGCGGGAAATGACGCGCAATATGTTTCCCGGGCGTCCCGCGGTGGGCAACACCATCCTGCTCAATGGCGTTCGTTTTGAAGTGATCGGCGTGCTCTCGATGATCGGCCATGAGGAGCACAACGCCACCAACATTCGAATTTTTATTCCCTTCAACACCATGCGCGAGTTGTTTCCGCTGACGGGCGACAACTCGAAAGAGGGCAACGCGATTTCGTTCATCAACTATCAGCCGCGCACCTTCGACGAGAACGAAACTGCCAAGGATGAATTGCACCGCATCGTAGCGCGCAATCACGGCGGATTCGATCCGAAGGGCACCGACATCTGGGAGGAATGGGACACGATCAAGAACCAGAAGACGATGGGCAAGATCTTCACGGCCATGGATTGGTTCCTGGGCGGGGTCGGCCTCGTGACGCTGGCGCTCGGCGCGATTGGCATCGTGAACATCATGCTGGTGGCGGTGACGGAACGCACGCGCGAAATCGGCCTGCGCAAAGCTCTCGGCGCAACCAACCGCAGCATCCTGTTTCAGTTTTTTCTTGAGGGAGCTTTTCTGACGCTGCTGAGCGGTGCGATCGGAGTCGGCGCCGCGATGCTCGTCATTCGCCTGCTCTCGGGAGTGCAACTGCCGCAGGGCTTTGATACTCCGCGGATCGTCCCCGTGTCGGCGATTGGCGCGGTGCTGGCGCTGGCTCTGGCCGGCATTACAGCCGGGCTTTATCCTGCGCGCAAAGCGGCCATGTTGGAGCCGGTAGAGGCCTTGCGCCAGGAGTAGCAGTAGTAATGGAGCGCCGGGGCGTCCTCGCCCGTCCAGTTCGAAGTAGCCGGGCGGGGACGCCCGGCGCTCCACCAGGAACTAAAGGAAAAGGTTATGACCAATGATCTGCTGAAAGAAGCTTACGGCGCGATGCAACACAACCGCCGCCGCACCACTCTGACGATGCTCGGAATGGCTTGGGGAATTGCGACCGTGGTCATCCTGCTCGCCTTCGGCTCGGGATTCGAACGCGCCATCACCATGATTTTCAGCTCATGGGGAACCGACGTAATCGGAGCGTTCCCGGGACGAACGTCGCTGCAAGCGGGCGGCGCGAAAGCAGGGAGCGAAGTGCGTTTGAAACTGGCGGACGTCGACTACATCCGCAACGAAGTCCCGATGGTAAAGGGGGTCACCCCGATTTTCGACAAGCGTGGCGTGACCATTCAGCACGACACGCGTACTTTCACCAATCTTTTTCTCACCGGCGTCTACCCGGTGTACCAGCGCATTCGCGGCTTCGACGTAGCCACCGGCCGCGGCCTGAGCGACCAGGATCAGGTGGAGCACGCTCGCGTCGTGGTGATCGGCGATGAGGCGAAGCGGAGACTGTTCTCGGGCGAGCAAGCGCTCGGGCAAAGCATTCGGATCAACGGCGTGAGCTTTCAGGTGATCGGCGTTTACCAGCACAAAGTGCAGGGCGGCGACGATAACGACAACACTCTGATGGCAATCCCTTTCAGCGCAATGGGCGATCTCTATGACACGCAGTACATCACCGGCATCTTCATGGACTACGAGGGGCAGGATCATCAGCAACTCGCCCGCGTGGTGCGGACGGTACTCGCAGGCCACCACAACTTTCGCCCGGATGATCACCGAGCCGTGTTCATCGCCGACTTCAAGCAGGACTATGACGAGTTCGCGATCGTGTGCACTGCCCTCAAAGTGTTGCTCGCTTTTATCGGCGCGCTGACCCTGGGAATCGGCGGCATCGGGCTGATGAATATCATGCTGGTTTCAGTGCAGCAGCGAACGCGGGAAATCGGCGTGGAGAAGGCGCTGGGCGCGCAACGGCATCACATTCTTTTACAGTTTCTCGCGGAGGCGCTGGCTATCACCTTCGCGGGAGGAGTGGCGGGGATCGGAATCGCGTACATGATCTCGTTCGGGGTGGGAGCGCTGCCGCTGATGAGCGCCTTTGGCGAGAACCTGCAGGCCGGCGACATCCATCTGCATATCAACGTCAGCAGCCTCGCCGTGGCGACGGGCATTCTTGGCGTAGTGGGAATCCTGAGTGGAATGGTGCCGGCGATTCGAGCGGCGCGCTTGGACCCGATCGAGAGCCTGCGCTACGAGTAAGGCTGCGCTCGTGTGGGGACGGTCGCCTCGCCCGTCCAAGCCGAGCAAAGCCCGGCAGCTGCCCGTGGCCACAACAACTTTGGATTGCTCTAGAACGTTCAACGATCACGTCGTCTGTCGCGATCGGCTGATCGAGTTCACGATCACCGTCCCCAGAACCAGTAAGCTCAGCAGAGAAATCACTCCCAAGGATATAGCGCAGTAGATGCACCACACGCCGAGCACAACGGATTCGATGCGGGCGAGATGAAGCGCAAAGCCCAGACCACCCATCGCGGCCACCAGCATCACCCGGTAAGCTCTCATGAACGCGAGCACGCCGAGCAGCAGATATCCGGCAATGCCGATCACCGCCACCGGAATTCCGAAGAGCATGGCGTACGGACTGTGATTCACAATGCCGCAGTCCCAGCGCTCATTAATGCTGCAAGGCGAAATGTCGGTACGGTAATGCTCGCGCAACGCGAGCGATGAAGCAACGATACCGACGACGGCAACCACAATCAGCAACCATCTCATGCAGGACTCCCTGACCAATGTAAATGAACTTGTATTCCTGAAAGAAATATTATCCACGATTCCGCCAATCGATATCGGTAGAAAGCCGGGCGTCCCCGCAAGAGGTGTGGTGACGGGGCTTCGCCCCGTCCCAGCCGGGACAGAGCCTCCGTCCGCAAGAGTGTTATGCACTTCTAATCATGGTAACGCTGCTCACCGGCCGGTATCGCGACGCCAAGCCGATTCTGCGGCGGAGGCAACGGACACGTCGCATAGGCAGTGAATGCACAAGGCGGGTTCACCAGTCGATTGAAATCGAGCCAGACTTCACCGGGCTGGCTTACGCCATGGTCTGGAACTTCGGTATACAGAAAACGTCCCGCGCCATATGTCGTCGTTTTGCTGGTGGCGTCCCGCATAATAAAGAAAAGGTCGGTCGATTTCGGATCTTCGAGCACGGGCTCGAGCCGGAGAACTTTTCCATCGAGAGTGAATTCCGCGACGCCGGGCGCCGGCATGTGGGTCGTCGTGCCGAGGACGGTTGGAATGTCGAGCACTTTGGGCGGGTTGTACGGAATCCAGCGCGCGTGCACGCGGTAGTTGGCATTCGGCTCATACCAGCGTAATCCGTGGAAGGCCACACGCGTGGGGGCTTGCAGATCCTTGACCCGCAGTGCAAATTGATCGTCTCGATGGATCAAAATGATGGTGAGGGTGCCGATCGTAATTTTCGAAGGTTTGTCGGCATCATCGGCGACGAGAGTCTGCTCCTTCGCGGGTTGACCATCCACCAGAAGGTCCTTCGGGAAACCTTCGGCTGGCGCGAGCAAGCGCAAGGCATCTTTCTCAAGGCGGACGATCGCGATGTGCGCTGGCCCTTTCCCCGCGATCTGAACGCGACTGTCTTCAGCCGAACCGAAACTGTTGTCCCCTTCTTTCAGCCATCCGAGGGCGATCAGAGAGAGCCAGCCTTCCGGAGCCTGGAGGGCGGTCGCCCGCTGAGCACGCCAGGCGAGCAGATCGCGAGCCCACGCATTGTAAATAATGGTTTTGCTGGTGGCGTCACGCGGCTGCCAAAGTATCGCCGCCAGAACGAACCCTACGGCCAGCAGGAATTGTTTCTTCATGTGCAAGTCTCCGTTTTTCTCAGCCGTCGCAGATCCGCGAACTTCCTCACACCAGATGATACTGCACTGCTCCACCGCCCACGGAGGCAGCGGTGGGTACATCGATGAAGGAGCGCGGATCGTCGGCTAAGGAACGACGGAAGCATCAGCGCTCCCGAGATAGCGCCGCAACGCATCCTGCCATGCCGGCATGCGGACGTTGTAAGCGTGCAGACTGTCGGGCGAAAGGACGGAGTAGGCCGGCCGCCGCGCCGGGCGCTGGAATTCGGCTGTAGTCACGGGTTTGACCCTGGTCGGAAGGCCGGACGCGCGCACGATTTCGGTGGCAAACTCGTACCACGTGCAGTCGCCCGCGTTGGTGACGTGCGCGATCCCGCGGGCGGACGCGCGACAGAGTTGCCCAAGAGCGGATGCGAGGTCGCGCGCGAAGGTCGGACTGCCACGCTGGTCATTCACCACGGAAATCTCACGACGGGTTGACGCCAGCTTCAGAATCGTTGCCGGGAAACACCTGCCTCCGTGCCCAAAGAGCCACGAAGTCCGGACGATGCATACCTCGGGCAGAATCTCGAGAAGCCGTTCCTCGGCCCGGGCTTTGCTCTCGCCATAAACGCTGGTCGGTTTTCTGGCATCGCTGGTTTGGTAAGGCGAGCGTTTGCTGCCGTCAAAAACGTAATCCGTGCTCAGGAACATCAATCGCGATCCGGCTTCGCGGGCAGCCTCGGCCACATTGATGGCGCCATCGCGATTCACCGCGAAGGCCAGATCGCGGTTTAACTCGCAGCCATCCACATCGGCGTAGGCAGCGGACAAGAGAATCCAATCCGGACGGGAATCGCGAATCACGTCGCGAACGCGTGAGTGGTCCCGCAGGTCGGCGTCTTTGGAAGAGAGCGCGGTCAGTTGCTCAGCTTTCAGTTCCTGAACCAAGTCCTGGCCAAGCAGTCCGGACGCACCGAACAAAGTGACGCGCATAGCGGCATTGTAAATGGAACGTGACGAACGAAATTGGCGCGGGCCGGGCGGGACGCCCGGCTCTCCACCGGTTAGACCTTTCTTCCCTACTCGGCCTCAGTCGAGTGAGATATTCGTACCTGCCGCCGCAGTGCGCGCAGGATGAGCGATCCGCTGATGCCGAAGCAGACCACGGCGGCAAACGCCACCAGATCCAGCATCCGGCGCGTCATCCGTAGGTTATCCGCGAACAGCGCTACCATGGCACAGAGAATGCCGACGACGTTAAGCCAGAGAGGAGGATGAATATTCGGGAGATCCCGGCGAAACCAAACCTGGAGGAGCAGCGCCGCCAACCCAATCGCGGCCACCACCACCAGGGCAACGGGACTGACAAAAGCATTCGGCCCGGTATAGATCACGACCAGCGCCAGCGCCAGAAGGAGCAAGCCCGAAGCAATCACCGTCCATCGGCGCGCCACTTTTGACGGGGACTCGGACCCGGAACTCGTCACCGAGCAATCTCCTCGCGCTTTCGCATTTCGCCATTGTACGTCGGGCTTCCCTTGCGCGCTCCGGCGATGCCGCGCGGCATCCACTCCGCTCGACGATGCTCGCCGGGCGACATGGAGTAAAGAACCACTCCAATGCCGCTTTGTTCGTGCTTCCGTCTGAGCTTGAGGGCCTGCCTTTAGCTCTTCTCGATGCCATGGCGGCCGGTGTCTGCGTGCTGACCAGCGATATTCCGGAAAATAATGAAGTGGTCGACGGCGCGGGCTTCGCCTTCCACCGCGGTGAGCAGACAGATCTTGAGCGCAGGCTCGACCTGCTCATCCACAATCCCGACCTTCGCCGCCAGTCCGCAGCCCGTGATTCAGGGTCGGTATCTCTGGCCCGAAATCGCCCACCCTTTCGAAAAAGCCTATGACAACGTGTTGGGCTGGAGGCGAATGAGCGCACGCCGAGTGAGCAGATCCAGATCCGCTCCGCAGCCCGGTAGCACCGCTTCGGCGAGTCTGCTCCGTTTGGCCGAGCACGACCGTAACCCCCAGTCTGTATCCGTTACCGAAGCTGATAACGACTTCGCGTCTGTCTTTGATTAGAATCGGAATGCCGGGTCCTTACACGATGCGGCATACCCAGCATGGAAGATCTCATTCTCGTCACCGGTGGCGCGGGCTTCATTGGCTCGAACTTCA
>Ga0210410_10001770_pt1 | contig 19890 bp, 16 predicted proteins | sample IncBWC4MmetaG_FD_161058 | JGI IMG/M metagenome (GOLD analysis project Ga0210410, IMG submission 161058) | Forest soil microbial communities from Barre Woods Harvard Forest LTER site, Petersham, Massachusetts, United States - Inc-BW-C-4-M | ecosystem: Environmental > Terrestrial > Soil >... | reverse complement strand
GATAGGCGAAGCCGGGCACGAAGCCTAAGAAATAGACTAGGTACGTGCTCGAAGAATGGAGCGCGATCACCCGCTCGGGGGGCATCCCGAGTATCGCGCTGACGTCATTCAAGTCGGGGCCGTGCTCTCCGCCATAGCACACCGGGATTTCAACTTCACGCGGTTTGGGCAGGCTCGCATTTTCGAGGCGCTCAACATATTGACGGAGGATGCTTTCTAATTCATCGTGATTGCGTTGCAGCGGATCAAATTTGATCAGTATGGAATGATAGGCGGGGTGCAGATTGCGCACGCCTGGAATCTGTTCCGTCTCGAGGAGGCGCAGCAATTTTCGAACGCGGTCGTGAGCTTCAAGCGTGATTTGATGACCGAAGTAAATTAACAGCGATTGATCGCTTGCGTGCTGGAATCGCGTGGTATCGGCCGCAGACTTGGGCATGCTGCAAAAGTATACTGCCGGACGGGAATTGTAGGTGCGGGCTGCAGATAGCTAGGGACAAGGACGACATGGACGATGCCTGCCGGCTCGCGCCGTTCCCCCTTGACGCACGCCCGAAGTCGACACCACAATCCGCGTCCAGGAGGAAGAGCCGTGAAATACGGAATTCCAGTCTTGCTATTGGCCTCGGCAGTTGGAGCGCTCGCAGGAGCTGAGAAACATCGGGCGACGCAGGGAGAAGATACGGCGACGCGCGCACTCATAGACGTTGAGAATAAGTGGGTGGAGGCTCTCGTAAAATCTGACGTCGCGGCTTTGGATTCTATCTTAGCTGACACGTATGTCGACACCGACGAGCACAGTCATAGAAGCGTCAAAGAAGATGTGTTTTCCTTCTTGAAATCGGGTGATCTCAAGCTGGACTCCATAAAACTTTCCGACATGCAGGTACATCTTTACGGCGATGCCGCGGTCGTGGTCGGCAGCTCGCTGCAAGCAGGAAGTTTTTTGGGTGGGCCGGTCGCTGCCAAAATAATTTTTACGGATACGTTCGTCAATCAGGGTGGGAAGTGGAGAGCGGTTGCGTCGCATCGCTCTGTCGCCACATGAGGCCACACCTAACGAACGCTCCTCAAGCCTGATCTGGTGTCATCTATTTTTGTTGTCTGAAGGAAAGCGGGAACTCCAGCATCTCGTTCTCGATCGGAATACGCAGCATCAATTGCTGGGGATTCTTGCCACGCTCGAACCAGACTGCGCCGGAAACTTTGCCGCTTGACTCGATAGCGCCGGGTTTCAGCGCCAACGCGCGAATTTGCTGTGCGGTGTTGACCAGCGTCTGTTTGCCTTGCTTGCGCACGGCGTCGTCTTCCGCGGACTGATGCTGAACCAAGTAATTTGGCGCCGAAACCGTCGGGACTGTGGAGGTTCTGTAATCGACGTTAGTGGCATTGATGACTGCAGCCGAAGAAGATTGCAGCGGCACGCGTGCTGTGCCGGCCGTGTTCTCGGTCCAGAGCACCTGATGTGTCACATTCTTTGCCAGCTCCTCGGGGTCCTGATAAAAGAGCGGCCTGCCGTGCGCGCCAATTTCATCCAAGATGAATTTCGAAGGGTCGATGCTGACCGGCGCGGGACCTTCATTCGCGATCGCGACATTGGCGCGTAGCTTCCATCCCGTATCGTGTAGGGAGACTTGCACGGTCACACCATTTACGGATAGCGACTCAACAAGCCTGCCGTCGTTCATGAACTGATCGCAGCCTGGCGCGCCTTCCTCCCAGCGGGAGACGCCATTTGCGAGCGTCGCGGACTTCGCGCGAGCGGCGCGCTTCGATGCTGGAATTTTCTTGAGGTACATGGCCGCCACGTAGCCGGTAAGGCCGTCCGCATTCTTGATCTTTACGGTGTAGCCTTCGCTGTTGTCTAGCACGCTGACTTCTTCGCCGCACTTCAGCGTGGCCACAACCTGTAAGGGCATAGATTGCTCAGCGTCCGACGTCATCGGAACGTTCGGGACGCCGGGGCAGTTAATCTTCCAGGAAGGAGCGGCCGCAGGGGCGTCGGACTGCGCAGCGCTCTGGGCATGCGAAGTTGGAAGAAACAACAATGCAACAATCGCCGGCAAAGTGACTTTCTGTAACGTTGATGTTCGCACTGAATCCCCCCTCCGGGCCTCAGGTAAGAAAACTCTAATCGGGCTATATCGGGAATCGTGGGGCTGTCCATGGTTCGCGTCCATAGGACTCGGGTACAGGTGTGAGTGGTTTGTTGTACAGCCGTCCGCAGGCGAGGCGGCCGGAGCGCTTGAGAGGCAAGATACTTTCTTATAGGCTCGACGCGCGAGGAATTTAACGATCATGACGTCGAGGACACTCAGAGGAACCGCATTTGCATTTTTTCTTGCGAGCGGGATCGCCGGCGCGCAAGCTCCGGCCAATGCGCAGGGCGGTGCACCCAGTGGTGCGTCGGCAGATTGCGCGGATTTGCCGGTGCTGACCGAAAAGCTCACGCGAACTGACAAGATTTTGCACGACTGGCCGAATCTCGGCCGATATGCGGAAGCCAATGCCGCCGTCGTTGCACCCGCCAAATTCGAGTTACGCGTCGTGTTTATGGGCGATTCGATTACCGATGCGTGGGTCAGCCCGGAATATGGCGGATTTTTCCCGGGGAAGCAGTACCTTGACCGCGGAATCAGTGGCCAGACGACGCCGCAAATGTTGATCCGATTTCGCCCCGACGTGATTGCGCTGCAGCCCAAGGTGGTCGTGATTTTGGCGGGCACAAACGACATAGCAGGGAATACGGGTCCAATGACGCTTGGGCAAATCGAAGCGAACCTGGTTTCGATGGCGGAACTCGCGAAGGCGAACAAGATCCGCGTGGTGCTGGCGTCGGTCTTGCCGGTAAGTAATTACGGGCACGACCGGCAGGGCAATGCCCAAGACGTGCGCATCAATCGGCCGCCCGAGAAAATTCTGGAGCTGAATGCGTGGATTAAGAAATACGCCGCGGCAAATGGGCACACCTATCTGGATTATTTCTCCGCCATGGTCGACGAACAGGGAATGCTACAGCGGGATTTAAGCGAAGACGGACTTCATCCTAACGCCAAGGGTTACGCGGTGATGTCACCGCTGGCGGAACAAGCGATTAGCACCGCAATGAAACACAAGAGGTAACCGGGTGGAATACGAAAGCCGCGTGCAGAAGTTGCGGAGAATGGTCAAAATCTCAGTATTGGTTGCAGTCGCGACTGTCGTCTTTGGTGCCGCTTTGGCGGTGAAGGTTAGCGGCATCTTTCTGACTTTCCCTCTTGTCGGATTGCCGGCAGTAATGGTTTTTCGTGAGTACTTGCGCTGTCCTAAATGCGGCTTACCAGTCTGTCTGCGCAAGGTCCAGACGTTTTCGATTGAAAGCCGCAAGGCAACTCTGTGGATGCCGAACGAATGCGCCCGGTGCGGGCTTCATTTTTGAAACGACACTGAGTTGTTGGGCTGGGTATTGCTTACTTGCTTGTCATCAGCAGATAGCCCGCCAGCGAGGCAGTTCCAAGCGTTCCTTTAGGCTCTCGAGAGTATTTCTCGTCTTTCGCGATGGCGATGCCGCGTTGCTGTCAGGAGGTTGACGCACGTTTGCCAAATGTAAGGGAGTGAGGCGGTATGTTGAAAATCAAGGATCACGAGGTGTTTATCTTGACCGCGAAACACGGGTGGGTTAGGGTGTAAGAAGTTTCTCCGTGAGTTGGCCGCGATGGATTACGGCACGTAAACGGTCAACAGACAGCAGGAGGAATCCATCATCGGCCACCCAGTCTCTGTAGACACAAAACCCTCCAATTGGATGCGGCGTACTGTTCACATCTCCGGAAAAATAGAACCTTTATTCGGCACATTGGATGAAAATGTGCGGCTGCTCGAGGACGTGCTGCAGGTGCGCACCCACTTGAACGACACGCGATTGACCATTGAAGGCAAGCAGGACAGCGTCGATCAAGCGGTCAAAATCATCGAGGAATACAACCATCTGACGCGGCACGGGCGCGAGCTTTCCAGCGCGGAAGTGAAGTCGCTGATGCGCGTTGCTACCGAGGAGCCGCACGAATCGCCGCGGGGAATGTTTGAGCATGGACGCGCGCGTTCGTTCGGCAAGAAAGTGGTTACGCCGAAAAACGCCAGCCAGGGGCGCTACATGGAGGAGATTGAAAAGCACGACATGATGTTTGCCGTCGGCCCCGGCGGCACGGGCAAGACCTATCTTGCCGTGGCAATGGCCGTAAGTTCGCTACTAACCAAGCAAGTGAATCGAATTATTTTGGCGCGGCCGGCGGTGGAGGCAGGGGAGCGGTTAGGTTTTTTGCCGGGCACGCTGCAACAAAAAATCGACCCCTACATGCGGCCTTTGTACGATGCGCTGTACGACATGCTTGATGCGGATAAGCTCGATCGTTTTCTGGAGAAGGGCATCATTGAAGTGGCGCCGCTGGCGTTTATGCGAGGGCGCACTCTGAATGACTCGTTCGTGATCCTGGACGAAGCGCAGAATACGACGAGCGAGCAGATGAAAATGTTTTTGACCCGGCTGGGCTTCAACTCCAAGGCGGTGGTCACCGGCGACGTCACGCAAATCGATTTGCCAGCCGGGAAGAAGTCGGGTCTGGTGGAAGCGCTGGAAGTCTGCGGCAAGATCGAAGGCATCGGTATAACACAGTTCAACGAAAAAGACGTGGTGCGGCACAATTTAGTGCAGCAGATCATCCGCGCTTATGAAGAGTACGATGGCTCGCAGCCGCAACGCAGCAGTGGCGGGAACGGAAAAGCGGAGCCGCGCGCCGAATCCGGCAAAGAGCAAACCAAAGAAATCCTGCGAGGATGATCCTAAACCGCCAGCGGGCTGTGCGCGTGGCACAGCGGCCACTTGGGCAATTTCTAGGTCGCGTGCAGCGGGAGCTGGGGATTACTGAGGCGGACGTCACCATTTGTCTCGTTAGCGATGCGGAGATCGCGCGGATGAATCAGGTGTTTCGCAAGAAGAAGGGGCCCACCGACGTCCTGTCGTTTCCGGCAATTGAGCGTGGCAGGCCTGCGCCTTTGCCAGGAAAGCGCGGGCCGGGGCTAACTCCAACTCCGACGAAACGACCCAGGCGGACCCGGTATTTTCTGGGCGACGTCGCGATCTCACCTTCCACGGCGCGCCGCAACGCCAAAAAACTAGGCCGATCGTTGCCAGGTGAACTCCAGGTCCTTACTCTCCACGGCGTGCTGCACCTGCTGGGTTACGACCACGAAACGGACCGTGGTCAGATGGATCGCTTCGAACAGCGTTTGCGGCGAAAGCTGGGACTCACGTGAAGTTCTTCTTCTGGGCCTACACAATCGCCACAGTGCTGCTGGCGCTGGGACTGCCGATATTTTCCTATCTCACGCTGATTTATCGCGAGCTCGGGCGCATGACTACCGGGCGCATCCATGAGCATCTGGAAATCTTCGAGGCGGAAATTGAGCCGAAACTAAGAATCAACAGGCGCAGCGGCGGACGCACATTTCGCATCCTCGGCCACTTCTGGTTGGCATTTCTCGTGTTGGAGACGACGCGCGGTGTGGTCTATTTCGTCCCGGGCACGTGGGAATCGTTTCTCGAATTCATTGTTTTCCTCACGCTCGAAGTCGTCATCTTGATGCACTTCTTGCCCGACATGTTTTTGTACCGCACGACTGGCCGCTGGCTGCTTCCGCTATTGCCCCTGATTCGTGCGTCGATGTGGCTGGTCTGGCCCGTACGGATTTTTCTCGAAGGCGCCGAGTCCCTGGCGCGAATCGCCGAGCACGAGCCTGAGCGTACGGAGGAGCAGCGCACGGAAGAAGGCATCGAGGCGCTGGTCGAAGCCGCGGAAGAAGAGGGAATCATCGAGCCGGAGCAAGGCGACTTGATCGAGCAGGTGGTGGAGTTCAGCGACAAGCGAGTGCGTGAAGTGATGACTCCGCGGCCCGACATCGTGGCTATTGCCGCGGATGCTCCGCTGGAAGAATTGCACGCGAAAGTGGTGGAGACGCGCTTTGCGCGCATACCCGTTTACGAGAAGTCTCTCGATGATATTTTCGGCGTCGTCTTTGCGCAGGACCTATTGCACATTGCCGATCAGGATTTGCCAAGGCGCAAGGTGCGCGAGCTGGTGCATCCTGTGATGTTCATCCCGGAGACGAAGCCTGGCTCGGAATTGTTGCGCGAGATGAGGCAGAAAAATCATCCTATGGCCGTCGTGATTGATGAGCATGGATTGGTGGCGGGAATTGCCACCGTCGAAGATCTCGTCGAGGAAATTGTGGGCGAGAGTGGACGCGACAGCAAACTTCCTGCCCCGGACGTGGTACGCGAGCCGGACGGCGGGTTGGTGATGCGCGGAAGCATGTCCATCGATGAAGTGGAGGATCTGCTCGGCATTCACTTCGGTGACCAGGCGGACGAAGCGGTGACCACCATTGCGGGCTTGCTGAGTCACGTGTCCGGAAAAGTTCCCGCACCTGGAGACAAGGTCGACATCGAGGGTTACCGGTTTGAGGTGCTGGAGGCCAATCAGCGGAAGGTGCTGCGGCTGCGCATCCGAAAGCGTCCGGCGGCTACCGTTTCAGCGAAATAGACTCGCCTCTTATTCAGTTTCCACTGGCGGCTCTTCATTTTGGTCCGCTTGCGCCGTGCTCAGTCCTTCGAGTTGAAAGTGCCAATCCAGCTCGCGGACGCGCTGAGGATTCTCGCGCCAATCCTTCGCCACTTTGACGAATAGGCCCAGATAAACTTTCGTGTCCAAAAGCGCTTCCAGCTCCTTGCGCGCTTCGGTGCCGATTTTCTTTAGCATCGCGCCCTTGTGTCCGATGAGGATTTTCTTCTGCGTATCGCGCTCGACGTTAAGGACGGCCTCAATGCGCAGCAGCCTTGGCTTTTCCTCGAATTTCTCGACGAAGACAGCCAGAGCGTAGGGCAGCTCGTGGTGCAACGCCCGGATGGCTTTTTCGCGAATGATCTCTGCAGCGAGAAATCGCTCGGGTTGATCCGTGACCTGGTCCTCCGGAAAATACGGCTGGTTCTCGGGAAGAAGCTGAAAGATTTCGTCGGCCAGCGAATCCAAACCTGTTCCTTTGAGCGCCGAGGTGGGAACGATGGCTGCGAAGTCGAGCTCTTTGCGAAAGCGGTCGATCATAGGCAGGAGCTGAGCTTTCGGAACGGCGTCGACCTTGTTCAAAACGAGAATCGTCTTCCCGGGGAAGCGCTGCGCTTTCTGAAGCAGCATGGAATCCGTCTGCGGCGATACGCGGCTGGCGTCCACGATCAGGACAAGGAGATCAATGCCCTCGATTGCTGCCGCTACCTCGCGCATCATTTGCCGGCCGAGCGCGGAATCCGGGTCGTGCAGTCCGGGCGTATCGATAAAAACGATTTGGCCGCGCTTTTCCGTCACGATGCCTTGAATTCGATTTCGCGTGGTTTGCGGCTTCGACGTGACGATGGCGATTTTCTGGCCCACGAGGCGATTTAGAAGCGTGGACTTTCCCGCATTAGGGCGGCCCACGATAGCAACGAACCCAGCGCGGGAGTTGGCTTTCTTTGGTTCGAGTTTTTCGTTTTGCCGATTCACAGTTGGAAGAGCCCCATTAATCCGGTGCTGCGATGCCCAATGATTTCATCTTGCGGTAAAGGTGGCTGCGCTCCAGACCCAGCGCCGTCGCCGTCTGCGTCATGTTCCAGCGGTTTTCCTGCAGTTTGCGCAAAATAAATTCGCGCTCATAGGCGCTGCGCGCTTCGTGCAACGTGGAGTACGGCTGCTGAGGACTTTCCGCCACTCCGCGAAAAATCTCGGGTGGCAGATGATGCGGCTCGATGCGCGCTTGCGGGCAAACGATCACCAGTCGCTCGACCAGATTGCGAAGCTCGCGAACGTTCCCCGGCCACGGATGCCGCAGCAAAATCTCCATTGCGGCGTCGGTCAGTTCGCGTGTTTTCTTTCCGTAAGCCGCGCTGAATTCATTCAAGAAGTGCCTGGCCAGGATGGGAATGTCCTCTTTCCGGTCGCGCAGCGGCGGAACAAAGAAGGGAATTACGTTCAGCCGGTAGAAAAGATCCTGGCGGAAAGCGCCGCGCATAATCTCCTGCTCGAGATTTTTATTTGTGGCTGCGAGGACGCGAACATCGACCGTCAGAGTCTGGCTTGACCCGACCGGCTCAAAACGCTGCTCTTCCAGCACGCGAAGCACTTTCGATTGCGTGCGCAAGCTCATATCTCCTACTTCATCAAGGAAGAGAGTGCCGCCATCGGCTTTCTTGAACTTGCCGATTTTATCTTCACCGGCGCCCGCAAAACTGCCCTTCACGTGCCCAAACAGCTCGGATTCGATTAGCTCTTCGGGAATCGCCGCGCAGTTCACTTCCACGAATAGGCCCTTGCTGCGCAAGCTCGCGGCGTGCAAGGCGCGCGCCACGAGTTCCTTACCCGTGCCACTCTCGCCATAAATCAGGACTCGACCGTTGGTCGGCGCGGTGACCGCGATCTGCTGCCGCAGCGCCTTCATCGGCACGCTTTCGCCGATTACTTGATAGCGATGGCCCAGCTCGCTGCGCAGCAGTTGATTTTCTTCCAGCAATCGCCGCTGCTGAATGGCGTTGCGGACCAGAACGATGATTTTTTCGAGTGACAAAGGCTTTTCGATGAAATCGAAAGCTCCGAGTTTTGTGGCGCGCACCGCGGTTTCGATTGTTCCGTGGCCCGAGATCATGATTACGGCCGGCGGGCGCTGTGAGGCCTGCAATCGGCTGAGCGCTTCGAGCCCATCCATGCCTGGCAGCCACACATCGAGGAGAATTACTTCGACGTCGCCACTTGCGGCCCGCTGCAGAGCCTCCTCCGCGGAAGCCACGGATTCAACGTCGTATCCCTCATCCTTCAGAATCGAGGAAAGTGATTCGCGGATTCCAGGCTCGTCGTCGACAACCAGGAGCTGTGGTCGAGTGGTCATGTCGAGGTTTCCACGCCGGCACGCTCAGTGCCCGCGGTTACAGCCTCAGCGACGGGCAATTCAATCACAAAACGCGAGCCCGCCGGGAAGTTGTCTTCCACATGAATGCTGCCGCCGTGTTCGGCCACAATGCGCGCGGCGATCGCCAGCCCCAGGCCCGTACCACGATCTTTGGTCGAGAAGTGAGGCAGAAAGAGCTTGTCCTTGTCCTCGGGAGAGATGCCGTGCCCGGTGTCTTGTACGCAGATTTCCACGGTCTCTGAGTCGTCGTGCGCGCGGGTGATGACGGTAATCTCCCGCAGGGAGCAGGTTTCCAGCGCTTCCGCGGCATTGTCGATCAGATTTACGATCACACTGCGCAAGAGGCCTGCGTCAGCGCGTACCGTTAGAGGATTTTCGGCCAGAGAGGTTTTCAAGGTGATGCCGTCCAGCCGCCCGGAAAAAACTTCGACCGCTTCGTGCACGATCGTATTCGCGCTTGCGGCAGCCAGCTTCGCCGCGGGGAACCGCACAAATTGAGAAAACTCGTTTACCAGAGCGGCCAGCGTGGAGACTTCGCGCTCAATCAGCCGCGAGCATTCCTGTACGAGCCGGGTAAGTTCGGGATCGCGCGGGGACGCGGTCGGCTGTGCTGTATCCCGGCGGTCCAGAAAGCGTACAAGGCGCTGTGAAGAAAGCTGAATGGGTGTGAGCGGGTTCTTGATTTCGTGGGCGATACGCCGGGCGACTTCCTGCCAGGCGGCGGACTTCTGCGCGCGCAGCATCTCCGTCAAGTCATCGAGCACCAGAACGAAGCCAGTGTTGGCGCGGCGCGGGCCAAGCGAACTAACAGTCACGGCTGCGTGCAAAACGCGCCCGGCGACCACTGTTTCAATTTCGCGCGAAACAACACCCATGCGCAGCGATCGGCGCATGAGCTGTTGCACGGTGCGCGCCGCTTCCACTCCCAGAAGCTCCTCGAGCGAGTGCGCATCCCGGGCGGCGGTGCCAAACATCCGCCCGACCGCGGTATTTCCACGCAGAATGGCGCCGCTGGCATCCAGAGAAATCACGCCGGTAGGAATGTTTTCCAGAACCGTTTCCATCAACTGCCGCCTGCGTTCCAATTCCTGCACTGCCTGTTGTAGGTTGCGTGTGAATTGATCGATCTGCGAACGGTTGTCGCGCAACTGCGTGGTCATGGCGTTAAACGAGCGCACCAGGACGCCCAGCTCGTCCTGCACCTGTTCCGGAACCTGATAATCAAAATTGCCCGCGGAGACTTCGCGCGTGCCTTCGGCAAGCGCCTGAATTGGCACCGTGACCTGCTTGGCCAGAAAGAGCGCAATCCACATCACCGAAAAGAGCAAAAGGATAGTGAAGAAGGCGAGAATCAGCAGCATTTGGCGTTTTAGCGCGCGCAAATTTTGCTTTTCGATCTCGTACTCTCGTGTTTGCGTCTGAATCAAAGCGAACCGATTCAGGAAATCAGGGCTCGTCCGGTAGCCGGCGGCCACATACCCGGTAGTTTGCCCGCCGTCGATCGTAGGGATGCGCGCGACCAGATAATTCTTTCCCTGCGCTTGCCACACTTCCACGCCGCTAGGCAGCGTGCGCAACGGACTGCCGAGCACTCCGGCATGCTGACAAATCGCAGTGCTGCGGTCTTCAGGTTGCTCCTCGCACACCACACCGCCGCGCAGCGCGTTGCCATCTTTGTCGAGCAACCACACCGCGTCCACTCCCGAAGCGAATGCGCGCTGCAGGAGTTCGTTGGTGGGAAGCGATCCGTTCGCTTGTGCCTGCCGGGCCTGTGTCCGGAGACGTGGCAGGGTAGTGCTGCGTCCAAGATCGTTCAGCAGGGTTTGCGTCTGCTCCGAAGCGATTTCCAGGGGACGCGGAAACCATCGGCCCAGCGTGCGGTTGAGCAGCGAATAGCTCACGAAAAACATAAAGAGCACCGGCAGCAGCGACAGAGCCATCGCGCCCACGACCATCTTCGTTTTAAAGCGAGCCCCGAGCTGCTCTTTGCTGCGCTCTGTCCACAAACGCAGCACCGTGCGCGTGAGAATCAAAAGAAAAACGAGCAGCGCCGCCGTGATGAAGGTGGAAACCGTGTACAGAGCCATGGCCTCGCGCCAACTCTTCGGCTCGAACGGCACATCCAGTGAGCCAAACGTGAACACCGCCGAAAGAAGCAGCGTCAGCAGCGCGGCGCCAATTCCCAGTGTCCAGCGTTGTTTGGGTTCGAGCGAACTCATAGCGAAGCCTGAGTCGCGTGCGGCAGAAAGGAGTGCAGCGGGCACTCACTGCAGCGAGGATTGCGTGAGCGGCAATACTCCTTGCCGGTGCGAACGATCAGAGCGTGGAATTCATTATACAGCGGCGCGCCGTCAGGAAGGCTGCGTTCAAAGAGCTGGCGGATTTCTTCGTAGCTCTGGGTTGGGGCGGCCATCTGATGGCGCTCGAGCAGCCGGCGCGTGTAAGCGTCCACCACAAACACCGGGTGCTTACCTGCGTAGAGCAGGATGGAGTCCGCCGTTTCCGGGCCAATCCCGTGCACAGAGAGAAGCTTTTCACGCAACTCCGCCGTGGGCGTACGGAACATTCGCGCGAGCGAACCAGCGTACTCAGATCGAAGAAAGCGCACGAAACATTTCAGCTTTTTAGCTTTTTGCCGGAAGTAGCCGGACGACCGAACAAGCTGCGCGAGCCGTGCGAACGAAACGTTCTCTATCGCATGAGGTGTTAAAAGCTTTTCCCGCCGCAGATTCCGAATGGCGATTTCGACGTTGCTCCACGAAGTGTTTTGCGTAAGGATGGCTCCGACAATAACCTCGAACGCCGTGCGGCCTGGCCACCAATGCTGCGGACCGTGAGCGGCGAACAAGGCATCGTAGTATGTACGTAGCGCCGCGGCAGACCCGAGCACCGCACCATCAGCCGAGTCATCACCAGCACGCTCGATTTGCGCCGGAACAGGCATCTCATTGCACGATAGCGACCGCTATCCAGCAAGTCAACAAATCACCGCCGGCTAGACCGTGCAATCCGCACTCCGGCGCGCCTTACACGCGCCGATGCAAACCTGTCCACGTGGGCAGGTATTAGCCATTTCAGAACGGACTAACAATTTCTGTCAGCCTCCGCCTCCGGCATTTGCTAAGGTGAGCGATGGTTGCTGTTTCGGTTGGGAGCGCACGGATGTCCGTCCGGCTCGGCGAAATTTTGCTCAAAGAAAGCCTGATTACTCAGGAGCAGCTCCAGAAGGCGCTCGAGTTCCAGCGCGCCAACGGGGGCAAGCTGGGAAGCTGCCTGACCAAAATGGGCTTCATTACCGACGACGACATTACGGGAGTCTTATCCCGCCAGTACGGCGTCCCTTCCATCAACCTCAAGTTTTACGAAATCGATCCCAACGTAATCAAGCTCATCCCGCAGGATACGGCGCTGCGTTACCAGGTGATACCGCTCTCGCGCGTCGGCTCCGTTCTGACCATTGCGATGACGGATCCCACCAACGTCTTCGCCATGGACGATATCAAGTTCATGACCGGCTTCAACGTGGAGCCGGTCGTCGCATCCGAATCCGCAATCGGTGAAGCGATAACACGTTTCTATGGCGGTTCGGACGGCGACTCCGAAGAGCTCAGCAAGATGATGAAAGACCTCGTCGAAGACGAGGAGTTGGAGTTGGCCGCGGAAGAAGCGGAGCTCGACGCCGCATCGCTCGAGAAGGCAGCCGAAGAAGCGCCCATCATCAAGCTCGTCAACCTGATTCTGACCGACTCGGTAAAGCGAGGCGCCAGCGATATTCACCTCGAGCCCTACGAGACGGAAATGCGCGTCCGCTTCCGTGTGGACGGCATGCTGCAGACTGTGATGAGCCCGCCGCTGCGCCTGAAAGACGCCATGACCAGCCGTATCAAAATCATGGCCAAGCTGGACATCGCCGAAAAGCGCCTTCCGCAAGACGGCCGCATCATGATCAAGTACCGCGCGGACGGCAAGAAGAAAGAACTCGACTTCCGTGTTTCCTCGGTCCCCACGCTGTACGGCGAAAAAATCGTCATGCGTTTGTTGGACAAGGAAAATCTCCGCCTGGACATGACCAAGCTGGGATTCGAGCCGGAATCGCTGAAGAAATTCGAGCGTCAGATTTTGAAACCCTACGGCATGGTCTTGGTAACCGGGCCGACGGGTTCCGGTAAAACTAACACCTTGTATTCATCGGTATCGCGACTGAACACGGTCGACACCAACATCATGACCGCGGAAGATCCCGTTGAGTTTCAGTTAGGTGGAATCAACCAGGTGCAGATGAAAGAGCAGATCGGCTTGAACTTCGCGGCCGCGCTGCGCGCTTTCTTGCGCCAGGATCCCAACATCATCCTCGTCGGCGAAATCCGCGACTTTGAGACGGCGGAAATCGCAGTGAAAGCCGCGCTCACCGGACACTTGGTGCTTTCCACCTTGCACACCAACGATGCGCCTTCCACCATCAGCCGCTTGATGAACATGGGTATCGAGCCGTTCCTGGTCGCCACCTCGGTGAACCTCATTTGCGCCCAGCGTCTGGTACGCCGTATCTGCGTGAACTGCAAGGAAGAGCTCGAAGTTCCGGAACAGGCTTTGATAGACGCCGGCTATTCTCCCGAAGAGGCCAAGAAGACCAAGATTTACCACGGCAAAGGCTGCTCGACGTGCAACAAGGGCGGATACAAGGGCCGCACCGGCTTGTACGAGGTAATGGAAATTAACGATGAATTGCGCGAGTTAATTCTCGTCGGCGCCTCGGCCCTGGAATTGAAAAAGAAAGCCATAGAGCAGGGAATGATTACGTTGCGGCGCAGCGGCTTAATTAAGGTCGCCCTGGGTCAGACCACCATGGAAGAAGTACTTCGTGAAACAGTTCTGTAGGAAAGGTGCAACATGCCTGGAATTACACTAAGTGAATTGCTGAAGAAAATGATCGAGATGGGCGGGAGCGACCTGCACGTAACCACCAATAGCGCTCCACGCGTGCGCGTGCACGGCAAGTTGCGGCCTTTGGATATGCCGCCTCTCACCGCCTCGGACACCAAGTCGCTGGCCTACAGCGTGCTCACTGACGCGCAAAAACATCGCTTCGAGGAAAATCTCGAGCTGGACTTTTCTTTCGGCTTGAAGAACTTGGCTCGCTTCCGCGGCAATGTATTCAATCAACGCGGAGCTGTCGGCGCCGTATTCCGCACCATTCCCTGGGAAATTAAAGGTTTCGATGCGCTCGGTTTGCCCGCTGTGGCTAAGGGGCTTTGCGAGAAGCCGCGCGGCTTGGTGCTCGTCACCGGACCCACCGGTTCCGGTAAATCGACAACGCTCGCCGCCATGCTCGACAAGATCAACAGCGAGCGCGAAGAGCACATGATCACCATCGAGGATCCCATCGAGTTCCTCCACAATCACAAAAAGTGCCTGGTGAATCAGCGCGAGGTGCACGCCGACACGCATTCCTTCTCGAACTCGCTGCGCGCCGCTTTGCGCGAAGATCCAGACGTTGTCCTCATCGGCGAGATGCGCGACCTGGAAACCATCGAGTCTGCCCTGCGCATCGCGGAAACCGGCCACCTGACCTTCGCAACCTTGCACACGAACTCGGCTTCCTCAACGATCAACCGCATCATTGACGTTTTTCCTTCCCACCAACAGCCGCAGATTCGCGCGCAGCTTTCGATGGTCGTCGAAGGGATTCTTTGTCAGGCGCTTTTGCCCCGCTCGGATAACCGCGGCCGCGCCATGGTGATGGAAGTCCTCATCCCCACGCCCGCCATTCGCAACCTCATTCGCGAAGACAAGATCCATCAAATTTACTCGGCAATGCAGACCGGCACCGGGCAAACAGGTATGCAGACCTTCAATCAGGGTTTGGCAAACGCATATTTCCAAAAGCTGATTAGCCTGGACATGGCATTGTCGCGCTCCTCGAATCCTGATGAGCTGCAAGACATGATTAACCGCGGCGTCTCATCCCCTGCGGGCGGCGGAGCAAAGACGCCGGTCACATCGAAACGATAGGGCCCTGAAGGTAACGTAAACGGCGAGCTGTCAGGCCGATTGACTGAGGAGGAGTGAAATGCCGGTCTACACGTATCGAGGAACGAATCGAGGGGGAGGCGCCGTAAGCGGCGAAGCGACGGCGGCCAATAAGGCGGAGCTCCAGAACATTCTACGTCGCCAGCAGATTACCGCCACGAAAATGTCCGAGAAGGGTAAGGAATTTAATTTGCCCTCGTTCGGTGGGTCCGTAAACGCCAAGGAACTGGCCGTCTTCACGCGCCAGTTTTCGGTGATGATCGATGCCGGTCTCCCGTTGGTACAGTGTTTGGAAATTCTCGCTGGCCAACAAGAGAACAGTCTTTTTCAGAAGGTGCTGACCGGGACAAGGTCCGCGGTTGAGGGCGGCGCTACGCTCTCCGCGGCTATGCGCCAGTTTCCGAAAGTATTCGACACCCTGTACGTCAACATGGTCGAAGCCGGCGAGACCGGCGGTATTCTCGACACCATTCTCCAGCGGCTGTCGCAGTACATCGAAAAAAACGTCAAACTGCAACGCGCGGTGAAATCTGCGCTGGTTTATCCCGTCGGCGTTTTAACGGTCGCCGCGGGCGTAATCGTCCTCTTGCTCTGGAAAGTGGTGCCTATTTTCGGAACGTTGTTCGCCGGTTTGGGCGTCGCACTGCCCCTCCCGACTAGAATCGTCATGGGTTTGAGCAACTTCGTCGGAAGCTATTTCGGACTTGCCATCCTTGTCGCGCTCGTGGCTGCCATTTTTGCAGTGAAAATTTGGTATGGCACACCCCAGGGCCGCTATCTTATCGACGCCGGCCTTCTAAAGGCCCCACTGGTCGGAATTTTGCTGCGAAAAATTGCGGTGGCGCGTTTCACACGCACGCTCGGCACTCTTATCGCCAGCGGCGTACCAATTCTCGAAGGCTTGGACATCACCGCCAAGACCGCTGGAAATGCCGTCGTGGAGAAAGCCCTTATGAAGGTTCGCAAGGCCCTCGAAGAAGGAAAGTCGCTCACCGAACCCCTGCGGGACACCGGAGTTTTCCCTGGCATGGTTACGCAGATGATCGGCGTCGGCGAACAGACCGGCGCAATGGACGCCATGCTGCAAAAAATTGCCGACTTTTACGAGGACGAAGTGGACGCCGCTGTCAAAGACTTGCTGACCGCCCTTGAGCCCATCATGATCGTCTTTTTGGGCGTGGTCGTCGGCGGAGTGGTTATTTCTATGTATCTGCCGCTGTTCTCCTTGATCGGCCAGTTGAGCAGTGCTCACTAGCTTGCAAGGGCGTAACGCTGCATCTAATCTTTCCTGAAGGCCGGAGGGGCTTGCCGGCCTTCATGCATTAAGGTAGCGAACCGGCGTATTTGTCCGGCAGGCCGCAGGTATAAAGAGCCGGAAATGACCATGGAACAAGGCTACACGACTCGGGAATGGCTCGATCGGCTCGCACGTGTGCGTCTGCTGATGATTGCCTTGATCCTGAGCGTGGGTGTGGCTTGGCCTTCCTACCTGCCATTAGCGGGCTCCAGTCGCTATTTCCTCCCCTTGGTGATTTTCTGGATCACGCTGGGCACGATGCACATCATCCTCGTGCGTTGGCTCCCCAAGGCCCGCTGGCACGGCCCGGCACAGGTAGTCAGCGACGTGGTGATGGTCTCCGCCCTGGTGTACGCCACTGGCTTGCAGGAAAGCTATTTTATCTCCCTCTACCTCCTCGTGATCATCGTCGCCAGCATCTTGTTTTCCCGCAATGCCGCCTTCCTGACCGCCGCCGTTTGCGTGGCGCTGCTAGGGCTGCTGACGCTCTACGCCTACGAAGGCAAGATCCCCCGCACCTATGTGGGTAGTCCCACAACAGAACTGCTTCGGCTATGGTTCCTGAGCAATCTGATCGGCTTTCTGGCTGTCGCTTATCTGGCCGGCTTACTGGCGCAGTCCCTTCGCAGCAAAGGGCGCGAACTGGAAGAAAAAAGCGAGGAGCTACTCGATCTCCAGGATTTCACTGAAGACATTATTCACTCCATGCGCGGTGGCTTGATCACCACCGATACGGAAGGCCGCGTGGTTCTGTTGAATCGGACCGGCGAGGAGATTCTGGGTTATCGCTTCGTGGACATTCGCGGGCGCAAACTCGCAGAGATCAGCGAGGAGTTCTGGAAAGCGGGCCGTCCAGGCACGAATGAGCGCCTTTCACTGCGCCGCGAGATCGAATTCCTCACGCAAGATGGGCAGCAGCGTTATCTCGGCATCAGCGTGTCTCCGCTCCGCTCCCGCGATACCCAGCGGAGTGGCTACGTTTTCAATTTCCAGGACCTCACTGATTTCCGCAGGTTGGAGCAGGAGGTCGCTACAAAGGACCGCATGGCTGCGCTCGGTCGCCTCTCCGCCGCGATTGCCCACGAAATCAGGCAACCCCTGACTGCCATGGCTGGGGCCGTCGGTGAGTTGGCGCGTATGGTGCCCCTCGAAGAGGATGAAAAGCACCTCGTCAGCATCGTGAACCGCGAGTCCGAGCGCCTGAACCGTATCATCACCGAATTTCTGAATTATTCGCGAGAGAAGACCTACGAATTTCGAGATGCCGACATCCGTGCGCTCTTGGATGAAACGCTCATGCTCGTTGAGAAAAAGCCCGAGGTCGCGTCCAAGTATCAAATCGTGCGTTCTTTCAATGGTCACGAATTGCGCGCGCGCGTGGATTCCAGCAAGATCAAACAGGTCTTCTGGAATTTGTGCGACAACGCACTCCGCGCCATGCCGGAAGGAGGGACGCTCACGGTCGGATTGGAAGAGCGCCCGTTTTGGCTGCACATCGCCTTTCGAGATACTGGCGTCGGCTTGAATCCAAAGCAGCGCGCCAAGATTTTTGAGCCTCTTCAATCGAACTTCGAGGGGGGCACAGGCTTGGGCCTTTCTATTGTGTACCAGATCGTGCAGGCCCATAGCGGGCGTATTAGCGTCGTATCGGAACAAGACCGTGGCGCCGAGTTTATTGTCGAGCTGCCGAGAATGGCCTGAAAATTATGCAAGCCGCAAAAACAGCCTCTAAGGGACCCAGCAAGCACCCTGTCCACATTCTCGTCGTGGACGACGAACGCTCCATCTGCGAACTGCTGGAGATCACTTTTCGCAAGGAAGGCCATCGCGTCGAGGTGGCTCACGATGTCCCCGCCGCTAAGCGAAAGCTGGAGTCGCAAATATTCGATATTGTCGTTTCTGACGTGCGAATGCCCGGTGAAAGTGGTGTAGACCTCCTCAAGCTCACCAAGGAAATCGCTCCACAGTGCTTTTTTCTGCTGATTACCGGCGTTCCTACCGTGGAAACGGCCATAGCCGCCATCAATTCCGGCGCCGACCGCTACGTCATCAAAGATCACGAACTGGTCGACCAGCTTCGCCGCGCCGTTCGCGAAGTCTCCGAGAGTCTGAAATGGAAGAAGGAAGCGGGCTACCTGCGGCGTGAGCTTCGGCGGCTCACTGGTCTCGACAATATCATTGGCCAGAGCCCGAAAATGCGCGAAATCTTCGACATGATCCAGACCGTCGCGCCCCAAACCAGCCGCGTGCTCATCACTGGCGAGAGCGGGACGGGTAAGGAGCTCGTTGCTCGGGCCATTCATGAAAACAGCCAGCGTGCCCAGGCGCCATTTATCACCATCAATTGCGGCGCATTTCCGGAGACGCTGCTGGAATCGGAACTTTTTGGCTACATGAAAGGCGCCTTTACCGGCGCCGCAGAGAATCGGCAGGGTCTGTTCCAGGCGGCTCACGAGGGGACGTTGTTCATGGACGAAATCGGGAACATGAGCTTGACCATGCAGGTCAAGCTGTATCGCGTCCTGCAGGAAGGCAAGGTTCGGCCCGTCGGGAGTAATGAAGAAAGCGATGTCGACGTCCGCATCATCGCTGCCACCAACAAAAATTTCGAGAAAGAAATTGCCGAAGGCCGTTTCCGGGAAGATCTCTATTATCGGCTCAGCGTTATTCCCATTCAGCTGCCGCCCTTGCGCGAGCGCCGCGAAGACATTCCGCTGCTCGCCCGGCATTTCCTCGAGAGTTTTCGCAAGGTAATGGAAAAGCCCATTAATGGAATCTCCCCGGAAGCGATGCGCCGGCTCGAGTCCTACGACTGGCCGGGCAACGTTCGTGAACTGGAAAACACTATGGAACGAGCCGTAGCCCTTGAAAGCAGCGCCGAAATTTCCCTCCCTGTGCTCCCCGACCGCATTGCCGGATACTCTGGCGTCGGGGCTGCCGCCACGGAGGGTGGCCGCTTGAACATTCCCGCGGAAGGCGTCGATTTCGAGAAGGAGATGGCCGATGCGGAAAGGCGCTACTTACAAGCCGCATTGGAAAAAGCCGCAGGAGTCCGCACCCGCGCCGCAGAAATATTAAAGATTACTTATCGTTCCTTCCGGCATTACGCCAAGAAACACAACATTTAGTCCAATAAACGAATCCGTAATAAGTGACCGTAATTGCTTTTGCGGCCAGACAAAAAGTGTCGACACCAAGTGTCAAACCCGTCGTTAGGCTTGAAAGCCACTTCTTCACAAAGTTCCAGTACTAACTATCGTGCGTGTTTGCAGCAGTTTACAGGTATTCGCGGTCCCCATTCTAAGTAGATTCTGAGTTGGTACTAGGCCTGCAGGTATAGCCGCCGTGCTCTGGCTTTTAGACAGTTTACTTGCAACACGCTCTTAAGGAGAGATGCAACATTTATGCGTAACAAACAAAAGGGTTTCTCACTTATCGAATTGCTGATCGTCGTGGCGATCATTTTGATCATCGCGGCCATCGCTATCCCGAACCTGATTCGCTCCCGTATGGCGGCAAACGAAGCCTCCGCGGTGGCTTGTCTGCGAACGCTGACGACCGCTTTTGTCAGCTACTCATCCACCTACGGTAACGGT